>Ga0307511_10000341_pt1 | contig 49636 bp, 32 predicted proteins | sample 13_EM_MG_FD_200266 | JGI IMG/M metagenome (GOLD analysis project Ga0307511, IMG submission 200266) | Populus trichocarpa ectomycorrhiza microbial communities from riparian zone in the Pacific Northwest, United States - 13_EM | ecosystem: Host-associated > Plants > Roots > Unclassified | place... | reverse complement strand
ACGGGGAATTCTACGGGTATGTCGCGCAGGGCCTGTTTAAAGGCCAGGACGATATCAACAGCAGCGCTACCCAATCTTTCAATGTTACAGTACATCCGGGCGATATCAAATACCAGGACCTGAACAAGGATGGAGTAATCGATTCGTATGATGCGAGATACCTGGGCAAGTCCTCTTTTCCCACCTGGTCTTATGGAGCAGGGTTCACGGTAGGCTATAAAAAGATCGACCTGTCCCTTTTCTTCCAGGGGGTGGCTGATGTGTCGATCATGGCGAACGGCTCTGCGATAGATATGAAAGACGGTACGGCGCCGGGGGTGGGAGTCGTACCCTTTGCGGGTGTCGGGCAGTACCCGGCGAATGTGTTGAGCAATGTGACTAATCGCTGGACCGTGGATAATCCAAGGCAAAATGTGGACTATCCCCGGCTGGGTATCGCCACCACCACTTCCAATAATTATCTCAGCAGCACCTGGTGGCTGAAGGACGGCAGTTATATTCGTCTGAAGCAGGCTTCGGTCGGCTATACCATTTACAATGCCGGTACGAAAAAGACAGGGCTTTCCAGCCTTTATGTCTATGGGGCCGGCACTAACCTGCTTACTTTTTCCAAATTCAAATTATGGGATGTAGAACTGGGTTCCAGCGGGGCGACCTATCCCCCTGCCAGAACCATTGTAATCGGCCTGCGAGCCCAATTCTAACTTAAAAAAAAGTGATGATCATGAACAGTCATAGCTATATACATCTTGCAATAACCGCTTTTCTACTTTTATCGTTGTCGTCCTGTAAGAAATACCTCGATCAGAAACCGGACAATCTGCTGACTGAGGACCAGTTGTGGCAGACACGCGCCAACGCCGAAGCTTATTTGTATACTATTTACAGTCTGCTGCATAACGGGGATGGGGGAGAAGGTACCAATATGGGCGCCAGCGATGAGACATCGGTCTCCATTGCCTCTACGGATGTAAGGCAAATGGTGTCCGGTAACTGGAGCCCTCAAAGTTATATCCTGTATAACTGGGGGAGTTACTATGCAGGTATCCGGCAGTCTTTTATTTTTGAAGACAATATTGACAAGGTTCCTTCTACCCAGCTCAGCGACGATCTGAAACAGCAGTACAAGGCTGAATGCATCTTTTTAAGGGGCTGGTTTTTCTGGAAATTATTAAGGCAATACGGTCCTTTTGTTAAGCTGACGGGTGTGATAAGTCAGACTGCCGATGCCAACCAGTATGCCCGCGCCCCTTTTGATACCTGTACGGCGTATATTAACCAGCTCATGGATCAGGCTGCTGCCCATTTGCCGGTCACCTGGACGGTGAGCAGCAACTACGGTCGTGTCTCGAAGGGGGCCTGCCTGGCCGTAAAGGCGCAGGTCGCCTTATTGGCGGCCAGTCCGCTGTGGAACGGGAACCCTTATTTCAGCAGTTTTAAAAACCATGACGGAACTGCGCTGGCCCCTTCCAGTTATGATGCCTCCAAATGGGCGGCAGCGGCAGCGGCGGCAAAGGCCGTCATCAACACGAACAGTTATAAATTGTTCACCAACCTGGATGAGGGAGTGGGCAGCAGTCCCGATCCTTATCTGTCCGTCCGGGATGTATTCCTCACTAACTGGAATCACGAGATCATCCTGTCCAATAATGAATGGGGCTATGGGGGATGGACCAAATGCGTGTCCCCGGGCCCGGGCGGGTACAATATGTACAATGCCACCCAGAATGCAGTGGACGCCTTTTATATGGCAAACGGGCGGACGATCGACGACCCGCAGTCCGGTTACGTGGAGACGGGCTTTGCCGTTGCGAACGATACGGCCATATGGGGAGGGCACCGGACTGGGGAATGGAATATGTATGCCAACAGGGAGCCCCGGTTCTACGCCTATGTACAGTATAACATGCATCCTGTTCTGCCGGCTGTTACGGTGGACGACAAAAACTATTATTCTTCCAGCGCCAACCAGAATGGTCTGGGTAGGGTGGAGTTCTATTACTCCGGCAAATCGGGCCAGTTGGCTGCGGGCAGCAACAATATAACAGGATATGACGTGCTGAAAAATGTCAGCCCTTCCGATAATATCCGCAGTGGCGTGACGAATTACCGTCCGCAGATCCTCATCCGCTATTCGGAGATCCTGCTGGATTATGTGGAAGCATTGAATGAATCCGACCCTTCCAATCCCGATATTGTCACCTACCTGGACATGGTAAGGACAAGGGCCGGTCTGCCGGGTATAGAGACCGTTTATCCGGGGGCGATAGGCAACCAGGATCTGATGAGGACCTATATTTTAAGGGAGAGGCAGGTGGAGCTGTGTTTTGAGAACGGAGACCGGTATTATACCCTGACCCGGAGAAAATTACTGGGCAATCCGGCGAACCAGGCCATTTACGGTATGAACACGGCGGCCAATGATAATGGGCTGGGATTCTCTTTTACCGGATTCTATACCCGGACCCTTTACCAGAACAGGGTGTGGGATGATAAAATGTATCTCAACCCCATGTATCAGGGCGAAATTGACAAAGACAACGCCATTGTCCAAAACCCCGGATGGTAAATATTCAGACAGTAATACAGGTGACCCGGTAATTAAACATAAACTAATGGATATGCAAAACAATATAAAGATATTCCTGCTGGTTGGCTTCATCGGTCTGGCGACCGGCATGTTAAGTTGTAAAAAGACTTCGGAGGTGAGCCACAATCCTTCTTCTCCCATCCTTGTCGATAGTTTTACGGCCAGTTCCGGCGGAGTGGGGACAGAGATCCTTATCTCAGGCAGTAATTTCTCTGCGGACACCTCCCAGATCACTGTGATGGTCAATGGTCATAAGCTGGCGCTGGTAAATGCCAATGTCCGGCAGATCATGGCGGTGGTACCGGCAAAATGCGGTTCCGGTAATGTGATCGTGAAGATCGGGAATGACAGCGCCATCAGCACCGGTATTTTCAATTATACGTATTCCAGGGTCGTCAGCACGCTGGCGGGTGACGGCAAGGCAGGGTTTAGCAATGGCGCCGGTACGGATGCTGAATTTAACTTTAATAACCCGACCTGGTATCGCAGCAGTGGGATTGCTGTCGATGATAACCTGAATGTATATGTTGCCGATCCCGGTAATCACTGTATCCGGAAAATTGATAGCCTGGGTAATGTAACGACGCTGGCCGGGAATCCGGCTAGTTCCGGGTATGCAGACGGCAAGGGGACTGCTGCCTTATTTATTTATCCCTATGGGGTAGCTGTCGATGCTGCCGGTAATGTGTATTCAGTCGATCCGATCAACTGGGATATCCGGAAGATAACGCCGGATGGAACTGCCACTACCTGGGCATGGGGAGGCCAGGATCCCTGGACCGTAGCCGTAGATAAAGCTACCGGTTATGTGTACTACGCCAGCAACAGGAGCTCCGGGAACATCTACCAGGTGACGGACCAATGGACGACAAATTTGATCATATCGGGCCAGGATTATCCGGCAGGCATGGTGCTTGACAAATCCGGCAACTTATACGTGGCCGGCAATGGAGAAGACGTGATCCGGAAATTTGACGCAGGCTCCTGGAATGGTAATGTCATTGCCGGGACATTGGGCGTCGCAGGTTATCTCAATGGAACGGGCACCGCTGCCCAATTTGCCTATCCCTGTGGATTGGCGTTGGATTCAACGGGCAATATATTGGTGGCGGGTAATGGCACCCAGAATGGGGACATCACTAATCCCGACCAATCCATACGTCTGATACAGGCCGGTACCTGGGAGGTAAGCACTTTTGCCGGCAGCGGAGCGGCCGGCTATGCGGACGCCATCGGCCAGGCGGCTGCTTTCAGTGGGCCCGTAGGTGTAGCCATAGATAAGAACGGGACCGTGTATGTGCTGGATAAGAACAATAACCGGATCCGGAAAATAATATCAGAATAAGGGTAACCATTTGAAAACAATCGCTCCATAAACGGGCAGGCACTAATTTTTGATGTATGTATTCAAGAAAGATCTTTCAATATAGCGTGTTGCTGCTATTGTCTGCAACCTTCCTGTCCTGCAGTAAAAGCGGGGGCGCCTCTTCTTCCACAGAGGCTGCTGCCGGTCACACCTGGTATGTGGCGACAACCGGCAGTGACGCCAATGCCGGGACGCTCAGCGCCCCGGTGAAGACCATTCAATATGCATTGGGGTTGACTGCTCCCGGCGATACGGTCATGGTACGCGGAGGTACCTATAGCGAAAAGGTGAAGATTTCACGGCCGGGCATTAGTGGTAAATACATTACGCTTAAGGCTTTTGCCGGGGAGACGCCGGTGATCGATGGCACGGGTCTTATCGTTAATGGAACGGAGGGGCTGATCACGGTAAATGCCGTAAAGTTTATCATCGTTCAAGGGTTGACTACCTGTAATTTTAAAGCAGTCAGTCAGTCCGGGGATCCCAAAGGCATATTGGTGGAAGGCGGCAGCGATTATATACAGATACGAAATAATACTGTCTATAATATCAACTATGAGCATACGCCGCTTGATGGGGGTTGCAATGCTATCCTGATCAAAGGGAATACCTCCGATCCGGTAACGAATATCACGGTGGATGGCAATACCATTCATGACTGTAAGACCGGGTATGGGGAGAACCTTACGGTGAACGGCTATGTGGACGGATTTACGATTTCCAACAATACCGTTTACAACGGGCAGAATATTGGTATTGATGCAGCGGGCGGATATGCTGCCAATGGCACACCAGCATTTAATTATGCCCGTCACGGCGTCATCAGCGGCAACACCTTGTATAATATAGAGAGCAGCCGCGGTCCGCTTGGGGGGCATGGCGCTATCGGCATTTATATTGACGGGGCCCGTAATATCACCGTAGAAAGGAACCGGGTGTATGCTGCTGACAGGGGGATCGGCGCCGTCAGTGAAACCACCAATTTCCCAACAGACAGTGCGATCGTACGGAACAACTTTGTTTATAATTGCTGGTGTGCAGGTATCTATATGGGAGGGTATCTGAATTATACTACAGGCGGTACTACTAACTGTAGTATCGTAAACAATACGCTGTACAATAACGATCAGGTAGCCGGCGCTTTTGGAGAGATAGAAGGAGAGATCAGCATCCGGGAACAATGCACCAATAATGTAGTTGAAAACAATCTTGTATATGGAGGGGCCAGCGATCTGCTGGTGCACAAATACACTTCTACGGGCTCCCGTAATACCATCTATCATAATCTATACTACGTTGCCGGCACGCCTCAATGGATATGGGGTAGCACCAATGGCACGCTGATTACTGATTTTGGCGCCTGGCAAACAGCTTCTGGTGGAGATGCGAACTCAATGAATGGCGTTGATCCCTTACTGGTGAGCCTGTCTGTGCCTGATCTGCATATACAAGCCGCTTCCCCCGCCAGGAATGCCGGCATTGTTATTCCGGCGGGTGTGAACGGAAGTGTGGATATAGATGGTAATCCCAGGATCGTTAACAATAAAATCAATATAGGAGCTCAACAATGATGAAAATTATTTCCCTTTCCCTGCTGGTTTGCACGGGAGTAATGGCTTGCGCAAAGACTAACAATGACGCTTCTTCCGGAGAAGACTATAAGGCGACCATCTGGTATGTTTCCACGACGGGCAATGATGCCAATGCCGGGACGCTCAGCGCCCCGGTGAAGACCGTCGGGCATGCATTGAGCCTTACCGTTCCCGGTGATACGGTCATGGTCCGCGGCGGCACGTATTACGAGCAATTGACGATTGCCCGGTCGGGGCTCCTGGGCAAGAATATTACGGTGAAAGCCTATCCCGGAGAGAAGCCCGTTATCGATGGCAGTAATATTATCGTAGCCGGATGGCAGCCTATCATACGCATGAGCAATATCCGGTATGTAGTGCTGGATGGCCTGGATATATGCAATCTAACTACCGGTGCTACCAATGTAGATGCCGAAGGCCTGTTTATCGATGGCGCTTCGCATGATATTGCTATTAAGAATTGCAATATTTACAATATAAAGAATAATGCGACGCTGGCTAATGGCAGGAGCGGCCATGCCATCCTGGTGATCGGCAGCAATAATACTACGGCGATCACTAACCTGGTGATCACCGGCTGTACTATACATGACACGTATACTGGCACCAGCGAGAACGTAACGCTGGCCGGCAACATAGATAGTTTTACCATCAGCCATAATACCCTGTACAATACTGAAAACATCGGGATCATCATCGCCGGAGGCGATAACTTAAATCGTTCCGGCAATGTGGCGGTAAATTATGCCCGCAACGGTGTAGTGAGCGACAATGTCTTGTACAATATCTCCATGGCGAACAGCGTCGCTACCTGGGGCGCCAATAATTATGGGGCCATAGCTATTTACATTTGCGGCGGAGCAGGAACGATCGTGGAAAGGAACAAGGTATATGCCAGTGACCGGGGGATCGGGTTGATCAGCGAAAGCAGCATTTATGCTACCCGGACTTCTATCGTGCGGAATAATTTCGTCTATAATTGCTGGCGTACGGGGATCTATATGGGCGACTACCTGAATTTTACCGGTAGCGGCACCAAAAGTTGTTACGTGGTCAATAATACCTTGTTCCGGAATGACAGGGCTCCCGGCGCTTTCGGGGAGATAGAAGGGGAACTGCGGTTGACGGAACACTGCGACAGCAATGTGATCGTGAACAATCTTGTATATGCCGGAACATCGGATCTGTTCGTACATAAATATACGACCACCGGTTCCAATAATACGATCAACAATAACCTGTATTACACTACCGGCGTGCCCGGATGGATATGGCAAAGCACCAACGGCACTCCTGCTGCTACTTTTAGCGCCTGGCAGGCTGCCAGTGGTATGGATGCCGGCTCTGTTTACGGGGTGGATCCCCTGCTGGTGAGTACTTCGACCCCGGATCTGCATATTCAGGCTGCTTCTCCTGCAAAAAATGCGGGAGCAGTGGTGGCTGCAGCCATCATCGGCACAACCGATATCGATGGTAATCCCCGCATTGTAAATGGGAAGATAAGTATCGGGGCGCAGCAGTAAAAATGAAAAATCAATAAAGTTAAATAAGCATAAAATCATGTATTTGAGAAAAAGGACCTTTTTATTTTGCTACGGAGTATTGATTTTGTTGAATATTTCAGGAATGTCCTTGTTGAGTATTTCAGCAATGGCGCAGCCCGATTCTTCTTTTACCTGGAATAAATTGCCGGTAAAGGCATTGTTGTTAAGCTGTCCCGAGCCGCAGGATGTGCCTTTACTGTGCCAATTCATCAGGGAGGCCCTGCCGAAGGAAGGCGTTAATACGCTTTGTCTGCGGATCGAATACCAATATAAATTCGAGTCGCACCCGGAGCTGGCGGATGTGAATGCCTTGTCAAAGCAACAATTGCAAAGCATCGTGGCGGCTTGTAAAGAGGTGCATATCCGGTTCATCCCTACGATGAACCTGTTGGCGCATCAGTCCGACAGGACGAATATCGGACCTTTGCTGAAGCACTATCCTCAATTCGATGAATCTCCGGATTATAATCCCCCCGTGCCCTGGAAGGACGGCGGCATGTTCGATTTTTATAGCAAGAGCCTTTGCCCGCTGCATCCTGATCTGTTCAAGATCCTGTTTCCCATCATGGATGAACTGATCGATGTATGCGGCGCCGATGCCCTGCATGTGGGCCTGGATGAGGTATGGATACTGGGCTATGACAAGTGTCCCCGTTGCGGCGGGAGAGACAGGGCGGAATTGTTCGCCGGGTATGTCAACCAGTTGCATGATCATTTAAAGCAGCAACATTGTGAGATGTGGATGTGGAGCGACCGGTTGATAGATGGCAAGACTACCAACCTGTTAGCCTGGCAGGCCAGCATGAATGACACCTACAGGGCCATCGACCTGATACCGAAGGATATTATGATCTGTGACTGGAAATATGAAGATGCACCACCCACGCCTGCCTATTTTGCCATCAAGGGCTTCAATGTGTTGGCCAGTTCCTGCTCAAAGCCGGACGTGGCGCTGGCGCAGCTTGACCAGATACGATTGGCAAGAAAGAACGGTACGCGGGAAGCTTTTTCCATCACGCTGGCAGAGCGGATGAAGGGCGTATTTTCGACCATGTGGTTCAATACCGGGGATTTTATCCGGGGCTATTACAAGGCATCGGATAAGAAGAACGTAAATGATAACGTAGCAACATTCAAGAAGTTATTTGCCGCTATTCGGGAAGACGAGCAACCTATAAAAACAAAATAGTTATCGGATGAAGCTTGTAAACAGTTCTTTCAGACAATGCATGCTGACCATCGGGGGCATTCTATTGTTGGGTTCCTTAAGTTTTGCACAAAAGAAAAGTATCGGAAATGAGACGCCCGAAGAGAAGCGACAGCGTATGGCCTGGTGGACGCATGACCGGTTCGGTATGTTCATTCATTGGGGCCTCTATGCCCTGCCGGCCCGGCACGAGTGGGTCAAACGTTGGGAAAGGATGAACAACGATCAATACCAGAACTATTTCGATCTGTTTAATCCGGACCTGTTCGATCCGAGGGCGTGGGCCAGGCAAGCCAAAGCCGCCGGGATGAAGTATGCCGTGCTGACGACCAAACATCATGAAGGTTTCTGTCTGTTCGATTCGAAATACACCGATTATAAGGCCCCTAACACGGCGGCCAAAAGAGATCTTGTCAGGGAGTTCGTGGATGCTTTCAGGGCCGAGGGAATAAAGATCGGATTTTATTATTCACTGCTGGACTGGCATCATCCTGATTATACGGTAGACGGATTGCATCCGTTGCAGCCGGCGAATGAATCGGATTCGGCTTACGCCCGGCTGAATAAAGGAAGGGATTGGAGTAAGTATAAGACCTATCTGCACAACCAGATAAGAGAACTCCTGACCAATTATGGTAAGATCGATATCCTGTGGCTGGACTTTTCCTATCCCAACAGCAATGGTCATGGGAAGGGCAGGGACGATTGGGGTTCTGTGGAATTGCTGAAGATGATCCGAAAACTGCAGCCGGGTATCCTGGTGGACAACCGGCTGGACCTGGAAGATTATACGGACGGGGCGGATTTTGCCACGCCGGAACAGGTCAAGCCTTCGGAGTTACAAAGCAACTATGGGGGATTACCGTTCGAGACCTGCCAGACATTCTCCGGTTCCTGGGGGTATTACCGCGATGAAAATACCTGGAAGACGGACCACGAGCTGCTGAATTTACTGATCACTTCGGTGAGTAAGGGAGGGAATTTGATTTTGAATGTAGGACCTACCGCCAGAGGCGTGTTCGACTACCGGGCTCAACGGGCGCTGGACAGTATCGGCGGCTGGATGAAAGTCAACAGCAAGGCTATCTATGGATGCAGGCAGGCCCCGGAAGGCTTTATTGCCCCGTCAGGCACCCTGCTCACTTACAATCCGGAGACAAAAAGATTGTATGTGCACCTCATGGACTATCCCAACGGCCCGTTGCTCCTGCGGGGGTATGCCGGTAAAGTAAAATATGCCCAGTTCCTCCAGGATGATTCGGAAATTAAATATACCGTATCAGGCGGAGGGTCGGACAATACTGGCTCCGGCGGCGGCGATATCAGCTTAAGCCTTCCCGCCCGGAAACCCCCGGTAGAGGTGCCTGTAATTGAACTTATTCTTAAATAAATAAGCGCTGATTTTTATGAAATTTTCCGGCCTATTTGGCACTTTCCTGTACTATTTCATACTTCTCTCTGCGTCTAGTTCGATAGGACAATTAATAGGAGGCTCGCTTACCATTAAGCGTGCCATTTTGAATGTAATCCTGGCTCTTGTTCTGTCATTAATTATTATTGCAATTAAATTTGCGATCCGTAAAAAATAAATGTTTATTTGGCTGCTATTATTTCCCGAATCTTAAGCCGATAATAATTTACGAATGAAATTTAAAACGCTGCTATTCTTGTGGGCGGTTATTAGCCCGGCACTGCAATTGTTTTCTCAAGGCAATGGGGGATCTGCTCAAAGTAACGGCGGGTATAAATGGTGGAACCCCGCCGGGAATAGTTTTCCCGTGCTGGAAGGGCAGGCATGGCCGAAGGAAGTAAAGAGTCCTTATGACCGGTTCCCCGGGCGTGCGCAATCAACCCTTAATCCCAATGTATGGAATATCTCTCATAGCAGCGCAGGCTTGTATCTTAAATTTAAAACAGACGCAAGTAATATCGTAGTACGGTACGTCGTGCAGAACAAAGGAAACTTTGCCATGTCGCACATGCCTGCAACCGGTGTGAGCGGCATAGACCTATATGCCATCGATCATAATGGGAGTTGGAGCTGGGCGCCGGGGACATTTTCATTTGGGGATACCATCGAATACCGGTTTTCTAATATAGAGGCCGATCATGAATTTACCGGAAGGGATTGCGAATACAGGTTATTTTTACCGTTATACAATGCTGTAAGCTGGATGCAGATAGGCGTTCCTGAAAATAAACGCTTTACGGCAATGCCCCTGCAGCCGGAAAAACCAATAGTAGTGTACGGCACTTCCATAACTCAGGGAGCTTGTGCCTCAAGGCCGGGTATGGCATGGACGGCTATCCTGGAGCGAACATTCGACAGGCCCGTCATTAACCTCGGTTTCTCAGGAAGCGGCCGGCTGGAGAAGGCGGTTATCGACCTGATGGCGGAGATCGACGCCAGGTTGTATATATTGGATTGTCTTCCCAATCTTACTGCCGGCGCAGGGTTTACCGGGAAGGAAGTGGCGGACAGGATCAGGGCGGCTATACGTGGATTGCAGGAGCGGCGTCCTTCCATTCCTATTCTGCTGGTAGAACATTCTTCGGGAAACACAACCCGTATTATCGATACGGCCCGCTATGCTGAATTTGGAAAAGTCAACCAGGTGTTGCAGGAGGTGATTACCCAATTAAAAGCGGAAGGGGTAAAGAATATTTACGTGCTGACCAACAAGGCAATTGACTTTGATATCGATGCAACGGTAGACGGGTTGCATCCCAATGACATCGGTATGAAAAAGTATGCGGATGCTTATGAGAAGATCATTCGTCTTATTCTTCATGAGCCGGAGGGCAGGTACACTACTTCCATGCCTGTTGTTCAAAGCCGTGATGGCTATTACGACTGGAGGGAAAGGCATGCGGAGGTGCTGGCACTCAATAAGGCGACGTCGCCGGTAAATGTGATCCTTGCCAATTCCATTGTTCATTATTGGGGTGGTAAACCACAGGCGCCCATCAGCCGTGGCGCCGATTCCTGGGATAAATACCTGGAACCCCTGGGTGTCAGGAACCTTGGATTTGGATGGGATAAAATTGAAAATGTATTATGGCGTGTCTATCATGAAGAGCTCGACGGCTATACAGCCAGGCATGTTGTGATTATGATCGGAACGAATAATCTAACTGCCAATACGGATGAGGAGATCCTCGAAGGCTTAAAGATACTCGTTCAGGCAGTAAAGGAGCGGCAGCCGGAGGCCGATGTGTTGTTATCGGGTTTGCTCCCCCGGAGAAATATGGAGGAGCGGATTGTCGGGCTCAACCGGGAGATCGCGAAGCTGGCGGGAGCATTTCCTGTCCGGTACATAGAGCCGGGGAAGGTGTTGCTGGCCGGGAGAGGGAAGATCGATGAGTCGCTTTTTGGAGATGGACTGCATCCGAATGCTGCGGGATATGAGCGGCTGGGCAAGGTGCTGGCGCAGCTATTGTCTGGAAGTCTTTAAATACTTTACCGTCTTGTAAGAAGAAATGTATTGATTTGGTTATCAAATTATTGTGTATTTTATTTGATACAATAAATTATCTTTGTTCTTGAGGTATTTGATGATGTATTTAACGAATTAGGGAATTAACTAAAAATTGTATCTTCACCCTTATGGAAAGCAGAGCATATAAAATGCTGGAAAACTTGAATAGTATTCATGAACTTGGCAGGCAACGTTGCTTTGAGCTGGGTAATCCCTTTTATTTTCAAGATGCAGCGGATAGCAACGAACCGGGTAATGAAAACGATAAGTATTATCGTAAAGAGTTGAACACTGGTGAACTATATCTGGTAACGCTTGAAGTCAAAGAAGAAGAAAATCAATCATTTTCCATAAAGGATACGGTTATAAGGAAAATCAGATAGGAAATGGAAAGGCCTGAACTTCTTTTTATAACTGGTTGTAATGCTGCTGGCAAATCCAGCCTAATAAGAACGCATCTAAGTCAATTTCCGGATTATGAGGTAATTATGACCGATGCTTATAAAATCAGGTCACAAGAAGTATTTAAACAGGCGGTCACAGCCCGGAAAAATATTATTTTGGAAACTCCCTTAAAGGATTTAAGTGGGAATAAAGCTATGACCAGCAAGGCAATTATCTAATTGATTACTACTTCCTCCCAAACACCTTAAAACTCGACGGTTTTCATATTCTGTGCTTCTTCAAGCATTTTTTTTAAGACATTCTGCAATATCAGCGAAGTCTACATGACCTTTGACAGCAGTAGCTGCTCCTGTATTGTTTTTTCCATTCCGGGAATCTTTCTGGATATTTCGGAAACCGTAATTACCTCCTCCCTCTACGAAAAGACTATTTGGACCGAGATTATAGCTGAGGCCAACATTGCTGATTTACAAGTTGCTGATAGCCAATTTGTTGATCTTTTTTTTCTTACTTCCTGGTCTTTAACCTTTCATAACCTGCTATATTTGTTTTGGATTAAGATTTTTACTATTTGGCCAAAACTGAATTGAAAGAAGCAGAAAGATATAGGCACCAGCAGCAAATACATCCCTTATTGGTGCAATTGGCGTCAGGGGACGAGATGGCCTTACGCCAGCTTGTCAAGCGTTACCATAACCTGGTGTTCCATCATGCGCTGACCTTTATAAAGACAGTCGAAGAGGCGGAGGAAGCCGTCCAGGACATTTTCCTCAAACTCTGGCAGAATAGGGATAAACTTCCCGGCCTCGACAATTTCGTGGAGTACCTGTTTATCATCAGCAGGAACTATCTCATCGACCGTCTCCGGAGGAAGGTATTGGCCACCCAGGAAATACCGGACCCTGAGACTCTGGAAGAGGAGCTGTTGCCTGATCATCAACTGCAATTCCGGCAAATGCAGGAACTTATCCAAAAAGGCCTGCAGTCCCTTACACATCAGCAGCGAACGGCCATCGAGCTGAGTAAGATCGGGGACCTCACGTATGAAGAAACGGGAAAGATCATGGGTATTTCCAAAAATACCGTCAAATGGCATGTAGTGGCCGGCTTAAATGCCCTTAAAACCTACTTCAAAACGAATCATGAAATGGTATTGTTCCTATTGGTCTTACTCAGGGAGGTCATGAAAGGGTAACAATAAAGCAACTATTTTTTAAGGTGATACTATCTCTCTTTTAAAAACCTGCGTCTTTATATACAGCGCTTGCTATAGCAGTAGGAAAAACCACCTTTCATCCTATTCAATTAGTTATATGACCAATCAAGATGAATTCAGGGAGCTCTTAGGCTTGTATATAGCCAAAGGCCTTGATCCCATTCAAAAAAAACGATTAGCTGTTCTGTTACAGGACCCTGCCAATGAGGACCTGCTGGAGGATGAGATGCGGGAAAGCTTCTTTGAACAGGGGGTATTAACGGCAGCCTCCGATGAAACGGTGGATAAGATGATGAGCGCGCTGCAGCCGCGGTTGTCCGGGGAGCTATCATTTTCGGGACAGCCATTATCAGGGGAACCTCCATTATCGGAGCGGCCCGGAAGGTTGACTTATATGATCCGGTGGGTCGTTGCAGCATCGGTATTGCTGGCGGTGGTAGGAGCGGCCACTTTCTTTCTGACGTATAATCATCCGAAAGAACAAAATAAGGTGGTGGCAAAAGTTGGCGAGCAGGATGTTCTGCCGGCACGTAAGGGAGCGGCAACCCTGAAGCTGGCAAACGGACAGCGGATCAATGTGGACAGTGCAGCGGCCGGCGTGATCGCCCGCCAGGGCAATATGGACATTATCAAAGAACGTGATGGGCAGATAAGTTATAGAGGGACTAATACGGGAGAGGTGTTGTACAACGAGGTCGAGACTATCAAAGGGCAGGAATTGTCCGTAAATCTGCCAGATGGGTCGATCGCTTCACTGAACACCGCTTCTTCAGTACGATATCCATTAAGTTTTATCGGTAATGAAAGATCGGTAGCCATGACAGGGGAAGTACATTTTACGGTCAGGCATGATGAAAAGATGCCTTTCCGCGTACAGGTAAAGGGGCAGGTGATCGAAGATATTGGCACTGAATTCAACATCAATGCCTATGAGGATGAGCCGGTGATGAAAACGACCCTGGTAGAAGGATCTGTCAGCATCCGGAAAGGGAATACTAAAGTTCTTCTCCGGCCAGGGGAGGAAGCGGTGACTGTTGTGGGGCACGATGCTATTAAAGTATCCAAAGCCGATTTGGACCTCAATCTTGCCTGGTATAAGGGAGTGTTCAGTTACCGGCATGCAGGCATACCTACGGTCATGAGAGAATTCTCCCGGTGGTATAATGTTGCCGTAGTCTATGAGAATGGAGTGGTGCCGGGTGCTACTTTCACGGGGGATATGGGCCGGAACCTGACCCTAACGGAGGCGCTGGACGGATTGAAAAGGATCGGAATTAATTATCGTATCGATGAAAATAGAAGGCTTGTAATCCTGCCGTAGAAAGCATTTAATCCTGCCGTAGAAAGCAGTCCAATTTCCTGACCCTCAAAAGAAACCGGCAGTGCTCGCGACACCGCCGGCTGTATTTTGGGTTACCAAAAATGTCCGACTAAGACAATCATTATTAACACCAAAACTGCCCGAAATTATGAAATTTCGAACAAAACTGCTATGTGTCATGAAATTGACGACAATCCTCATCTTAGGCGCTGTGCTGCATGTGAGCGCTAAAATGGAGGCCCAACAGGTCACTATCCGTGCGAAGAGCATACCCGTTGTGGAGGTGTTCAGCAGGATCAAGCAACAGACAGGCTACCTGTTTATCTACAATGACAAGGATATCGATAAGGCCAAAGCGGTAAGCCTGGACCTTAAAAATGCGACGGTTGAACAGGCGTTGAAGGAGACCCTTAAAGATCAGCCGCTGACCTATGAGATCAAGTCGAATACCATATTCATCAGCGCTAAACCCATCGGCGGAACTATTTCCGTAACGGCGCCTGCCTTTAACGAGCTACCTCCTCCACCCCCTGTCCGGGGGCGCGTGTTGAATGAGAACGGGGAGCCGGTTGCCGGAGTGACAGTAACGGTGAAAGGGGGGAAGTCAGTAGGCGTTACCGATGATAAGGGGCAGTTCCTGTTGAGCAATATCGAGCCGAATGCTACGCTGGTCTTTTCCGCGGTAAATATGGAGACCTACGAAACCAAATTGAATGGAAGAAGGGACCTGGTACTGAACATGACCACCAAAATGAGTAAGCTGGATGAGGTCGTGATGATCGCTTATGGTACTTCTTCCAAAAGAAGAAATACGGGCTCGGTCAGTTCGATCACTTCAGAAGATATCGCCAAACAGCCTGTCGCCAATCCGCTGAATGCCCTGGAAGGCCGGGTGTCGGGCGCCTACGTTACGCAAAGTAACGGTCTGCCCGGATCTAATGTGAATATCCTGATACGGGGTACCAGCACGCTGGATAATGGTACGATCCCATTGTATATCATTGACGGGGTGCCTTTCAATATTCAGACACGGGTGACGCCTATTACCAATACCTTGAATAGCAATACGCTTTCTGCTGCCAACGGCGGTATCAGTCCTTTCAGCATGATCAATCCTTCGGATATCGAGCGGATCGATATTTTAAAGGATGCCGATGCTACCGCCATCTATGGTACAAGAGCTGCCAATGGAGTTGTGCTGATCACCACCAAAAAAGGGAAAGCGGGCAAGACAAAACTGGATCTGAATGTATATGAAGGAACAGGTAAGGTCGCCCACTATATCGATATGCTGAACTTGCCGGAGTATCTTGCCCTTCGGCGAAAAGCATTCGCCAATGACGGTATCACGCCGACAGCGGCCAATGCACCCGACCTTATGACATATGACACTACCAAATCTACGGATTGGCAAAAAAAATACCTGGGGGGAACGGCTAAGACGACGGATGCGCAGGCTACCATATCGGGAGGGGATGCACGGACGCGGTTCCTGTTAAATGCAGGCTATCACCGGGAAACAACGGTTTATCCCGGCGATCTGAACGATCAGCGATTGTCTGTCCGGTTCAATTCCGAGCATAATTCCCTGGACAGAAGGTTCAACGCGGTGATCTCTGCCATTTATTCTTACGATCAATCCAACCTTATAGGCGCCGATCCTTCGGGAGCCGGTGACCTGGCATCCAGTAACTATGCGCTGCCTCCGGATTATCCATTATATAACAGCAGCGGCTCTTTATTCTGGGACCCCAATTTCACCAACCCTGATACCCGACTGTTCTTAAAATACATCGGTAAGACGAACAACCTCGTGGCCAATACACAACTGCGTTATACGCTCTTACCTGGCCTGGATCTTAAGACAAGCCTGGGATTTACCAAAGTCGGCCTGAACCAGAACATACAATCTCCCATTGCCGCTCAGAATCCAAATTATTCACCGACGAATAACGCACAGTTTGCCACGGTTGATCAGCAATCCTACACGGTGGAGCCACAGCTGACTTACATGAAAAAGATCAGTCAGGGCGTCCTGAATGTATTAGCCGGGGGTACCTGGCAAAGAAGCTTAAATACTACTACCACCATCACTGCCAATGGCTACAGCAACCCTAATCTCTTAGCCTCTGTTCCAGGAGCGGCTACCTATGCGCTAAGCGGCACTTATACTTTATATAAATACAATTCTTTTTTCGGCAGGGTGAATTATGCCTGGCAGGATAAATATATCATCAACGGCAATATCAGAAGGGATGGCTCTTCCCGTTTTGGGGCGGATCATCGGTTTGGAACTTTTGGTTCTGTCGGCGCGGCCTGGATCATGAGCAATGAACATTTTTTCACCCGGGCAGTTCCTTTTGTTTCTTTCGCCAAATTAAGGGGTAGCTATGGGATCACGGGCAATGACCAGTTCAACGATTACCAGTTCCTGCCTACTTATAGTACCAGTTCCGCTTCAACAGCCTACCAGGGGACCAGCATTTTGTCGCCTACCGGTGTCGCCAATCCGGACCTGCATTGGGAGACCAACAAAAAACTGGAATTCGGCCTGGACCTTGGGTTCCTGAAAGACAGGATCTTATTAACGGCGAATTATTACAGGAATCGTAGTGACAATCAATTGTCCTCTGTCAACCTGCCTACTCAGACCGGCTATAATTCCTATCCCGCCAATTTTTCGGCGTTGCTGCAGAACAGGGGATTTGAATTGGAACTTACTACAAAGAATATAGCTACCTCAAATTTTACCTGGCGGACCTCTTTGAACCTGACGATTCCGCAGAACAAAATTTTGAGCGTCGACCCTTCTTATTTTTATGCCAGTACTTTTAAATTAGGGCATTCTATCCACCAGGTATTAAAATATTTGTATGAAGGCATCGATCCTGCAACGGGAAAGCCCTTGTACAGGAATGCGACCAAGGACACCCTGACATTTACGCCAAGTTATACTACAGACAGAAGCCTGATCGGCGAGGGAGACCCCACCTGGTATGGAGGTATCAGCAATGATCTTCAGTATAAGAACTGGAATTTCAGCTTCTTTATCCAGGTCACCCGACAGTTGGGAAATATCTATCCGTCCGGTGTGCAGACAGGACCCGGTGTATCCGGAGCACCGGGAGCGCTGGGAAATGTGCCGGCCTGGTGGTTAACGGCAGGTATGTGGCAGAATCCGGGCGACAAGGCCTCTGCCCCCAAAGCAACGACCACTTCGAGCGTCTACTCTAATTTAGGCAGCTCCAATTATCCATGGGGTGACAATTCATTTGTCAAGCTAAGGAATATCTCCCTCTCCTATACTTTGCCCTCCAATTGGATAGGCCCTATCAGGATGAGCAACTGTCGTTTGTATGCACAGGCGCAGAATGTGCTGACCTGGTCAAAGAACAAGGTTGCCTTCGACCCGGAGACAGGTACTGCGACGCCTCCTTTGAGGGTGGTCACGTTGGGTATTAATTGTTCATTTTAAAACAGCGTTTATGCGACTACTGATAAAAACGAAACTCTTTTCTATACTTCTCGTCCTTGCCTCAGGGATCTCCCTTTTCTCCTGTAAGAAATATGTCGATGCAGGCGCTCCTGTCAATTTATTGACGCCGGATAAAGTGTTCTCCGATTCTACCGCTACCTTGGGGGCCGTACTGGCGCTCTATAGTTATGGAAATATAAATGGTACTTCCTTATACCCAACGGTAGGATCGACCAGTCTTATCTATGACCTGTGTATGTATGGGGCTATGTCAGCGGATGAGGCCTATTTATATAATAATTCTTATTACGATCCCTACCGGACGAATACGTTGTCCGCCGGCGCCAACCCGGGGAACGTCATCTATCCTTTTCCGTACCAGGCCGTCAATATGGCGGATAAGGATATCGAAGGCATTTCGGGCTCTTCTACATTGAGCACTCCGTTAAAAAATCAGCTCATCGGAGAGTGTGAATTCTGGAGGGCCTATGCTTACTTTAACCTGGTCAATTATTTCGGGGATGTGCCCCTGGTGACCACTACGAATGTAGCAGCCAATGCAGCATTGCCCCGGACGCCGGCAGCAGATGTCTATAAACAGATCATTGCAGATCTGTCGGATGCGAAGGCGAAGGTGTCCGTTGCCTATCCCTCTGCAGAAAAGGCCAGGGTCAATCAGGCTACTGTCTATGCTTTGCTGGCCAGGGTGTATCTCTATCAACAGAAATGGGACAGTGCGGAATATTATGCTACGCAAGTTATCGGCTCCGGGAATTATAGCCTGGAGCCCGACCTGAACAACGTCTTTATTAAGACCAGCAAGGAGACTATCTGGCAGACGATCAGTCATGTTTCCGCCGGTATCAGTGGCGTCACCAAAATGGGCGTAAGCTGGCTCCCTGCCGGTACAGTGCCCGTCTTCGTCTTATATGACACCCTGACAAAGACTTTTGAAACGGGCGACCAGCGCCTGGCCAACTGGACCAAATCCCTGACTTATAACGGGAGCACTTTTTATTATCCCTATAAATACAAGATAAGGGTTAATACCGCTTCGGGTAATGAATACAACGTGATGTTCAGGCTGGCGGAGCAATATTTTATACGCAGTGAGGCCCGGGCCATGCAGAATAACCTGTCGGGTGCGCAGGACGATCTCAATATGGTAAGGAACCGTGCCGGTCTTGCCAATACTACGGCGGCTACCCAGGCGGATCTGTTGCTGGCGCTGGAGCATGAACGGTGGGTCGAATTATTTACGGAGATGAGTGACCGGTGGTATAATTTAAAAAGGACCGGCAGGATCAATGCCGTATTGCCTTTGACAAAGGCCACCCTCTTTACCGCTCAAAATCCCTGGCAGCCTTTCCAGGCATTATACCCGATACCGTTGTCGGAGATTTCGGCAAATCCCAGGCTGACACAAAATCCTAATTATTAGGGGTCGTTAGACAGTAATACAAAAATAATCATGAAACGTAAATTCAGAGAAATTGACGCTTATTCATTCAGCATGCGCCTTCTGTTATTGGCCGGCTGGTGGTTGATCATCGCTGTTCCGACAGCATCCGCGCAAAGGAGCCGCAATCCGGCACTGGACTCTTTGTTGAATGAAAAGGACAGCATGGCCCTGCAGCAGAAAATCGGAAAACTGGCTCAGAGCCGCAAGGAGGCAGACCTAAATTTACTGGTACAATTTTATAGCGGGAAGAATGATGCAGGCAAAGCAGAAGATGCTGTAGCAACCGTCATCCGGAAGTTTCCGAAAGGGGAGTATGCTTTTAATAAAGCCGGGAATGCTATCGTAGGGGAGAAAGAGGCTGCCAAAAAGGAAAAGATGTTACTAGCCATGAAGGCGGCCTTTCCCGGTCGTTCGTATGATATGTACTATTATGACGTGGCGTATACTTATGCAGGAGAGAAGGGGAGCAAGGTGAATACCGATAAAGTAATACATTATTCCAGACAGATCACTGACAAAGGGTTCCGCGATGAGGCCTGCTTATTGATAGGAGAGCAGTTGCTGAATAATGGCCAGTTGAAATTTGCGGAGACCCTTGTTAAGGGGGCCATCGACTCCCTGAAGGTTAATATAAATACCACAGCCGGTCTTGTTTTATCGTCGGCCGGCCCTGTCTTGCCGCAAGCCGACGGACGTCCTCTCCGTAACCCTAAATCAGCCTATTATCGTAGCATCGGCCTTTATGCCAGGATCCTTCTGAAAGAGAATAAACCAGCGGAAGGGTTGTCTTATGCAAAAGAGGTCTACGATAGCAGTAATAAGAAGAATGCGGACATTAATGCAACCTACCTGGCGGCTCTGCTGGCAAACGGCAATTTGAAGGAAGCATTCCCTTTAATGGAAAGGGCTTACAGGAATGGGGAAGCCACCCCTGAAGTCAAACAGAAATTAAAGGACGCTTATGCCGCAGTCCATGGAACAGATAAGGGGTATGATGGTTACTTCGCCCTTTTGCAGGAGGACCTGATGGATTCGGCAAAGGCAAAGATCGTCCGGTTCAGGGTGAATAATGAAATGGCGCCCTCATTCACCTTGAAAGATATAGATGGTAAGACGGTCTCTTTGGAGAGTTTGAAAGGGAAGATCGTGGTGCTGGATTTCTGGGCCACCTGGTGCGGCCCTTGTAAAAGATCCTTTCCTGCCATGCAAATGGCGGTGACAAAGTATAAGAATGATCGGGATGTCGTCTTCCTGTTTATCGACACCTGGGAGCATACGGAGGATCCTTTGCCTGCTGTCAGAGCTTATATCAAAGACCATGACTATACATTCAGGGTCTTGCTGGATGCAAAGGATCCTGAGACGAAGACCAATAAGGTGATTGAAAGCTTTAAGGTCAGGGGTATTCCCACCAAGTTCATTCTTAACAGAAAAGGGGAGATTGTCTATCGGTTGACCGGGTTCTCGGGAGGCGATGACGGAGCCGTAGAAGAATTGTCGGCTATGATCGAGACCGCCAAAGCTCCGACCCTTGCTATCGGGGATCCTGCCCCGGTTATGAAAGTGAGTAAATGGATCAAGGGAGAGCCGGTGAACAGCTTTGAAAAAGGCAAAGTGTATGTCGTGGAATTCTGGGCCACCTGGTGTTTGCCCTGTATTGCGGGGATGCCGCATTTGTCCGAACTGGCGGAGAAATACCAGGGTAAGGTAACTGTCAGCGGTATCAGCGTGTTTGAACGTTCGACGACTACACCCGCCCGAATCGAGAAGTTCGTCGACAGCATGGCTGACAAGATGGATTATCATGTTGGAACGGAGGAGGGGAGTTTCATGGCGGACAATTGGCTAAAGGCTGCGGGTGAAAGAGGCATCCCGCAGGCCATGGTCGTTGACGGGCAAGGCCGCATCGCCTGGATAGGGGCGCCAAAATCCCTGGATACGGTGTTGCCCAAAGTGTTGGAGGGCAGCTGGGATATTACAGCGGCCGCTGTTTCCCGCAAGGAGAATCGACGGTTGACCCTTCTTGACCAGGCGATCATCCCCCGGCTCAATCCGTTGATGGGTAACCCCGGCAAGCCGGACTCAGCGCTGATGGAGATCGATAAAATATTGGCCCAGGACCCGGGATTAAAATATTATCCTAAGACGGGGCATTTTACCTTTTACAGCTTATTGAAAACTGATCCTGAAAAGGCGCTGGCATTTGGAAAAGAATGGGTGGCCGCCGGTCCTGTTCCGGAGTGGGGAGATATCACCGAAGCGATCGCTTATATGGTGGAGATCCGAAAAAAGGATCTTCCCGGTGGATTGTATGAATTCGGCGCCGAATGTTACCAGGCGCAGATCGACAATTATCCCTGGAGCATGAACCTGCCCGATACGTATAATCATATTGCGGCGCTGGAGATACTGGCTGGTAATAAGAGTAAAGCAGCAGCCGCGGAATTAAAAGCTATAGAGAAGGCTAAAACTACCCCTGGCTTTTCGCAGGAGGAGCTTAAAAAATAAAATATTTTTCTTTTAATGTTAAAATTACACTTATTTTTAGGTTGTCATTAACCTGCTATCCTGCGATTGCCCGAGAGTAACGATGCTAAATTTTGCAGCCATAGGAAATGAACAACCATGAGATAAATACTGACCAATCCAGTTGGGCAGGCTTGCTTAACGGAGATAAGGACGCCTTATACCAGTTATATACCCACTACTATCATACACTCCTTTTTATTGGCCTGAAACATACGCCGGATGCCGGTCTTGTGAAAGATGTCATCCAGCAGCAGTTCCTTTATTTCTGGGAAATGAGGAGTTCCCTGCGGGTCGCCAGGAATGTAAGGAGCTATATCATCATCTCTTTCCTGAGAAGACTCACCAATGACTGGGTGAAGGCGCGGAAAACGGTGCGCCTGGAGGTGGCCTGGAGTAAAAAGGAAGAAGAAGACTTTTTCGAAACTTCCCCGGAAGAAAAGCTGATTGAACGAAATAGCACTGAGCTGGTCAGTAAGAGCCTCGCCGTCATGATCAATGCCCTGCCCGCCCGTCAGCGGGAATTGATCATCCTAAAATTTTATGAAGGATTGGGATATGAAGATATTGTCCGCAAGACCGGTCTTACCCGGAGAACCATTTACAATAAGATCCACGAAGCGCTCTCCAAAATAAAGAACGAAGTCCTTCAAGCCCCCGCCAGATCAGGCATCCGATCGAATTTTCTCCTGATCGCAACATTAATTTCTCTTTTTTTTAGAAAATAAGGGTAAAAATCCTGTGGTTGCCGCTCTACGTATAGGGGGGCACAGGTCTCCCGAACAAAAGGAGAGGGACTATACCATGCAAAACTGGCATCAATCAATAGAAGATTTACTCAAAGACGAATCATTTTCCAACTACTGCCGGGGGGTAAATGAACAGGATATTCAATACTGGCAAAACTACCTGGACCAAAATCCCGGGAAAAAGGAGCTGATAGACGCGGCAGTAAGGCAATACCAGTTGCTTTTTAATACGATCGCTGACCTGGATCTCCGGGAACAACTGGATCACCTGAAGCGTAAGATCGAATTGAATGATGCCGCTCCGGTATATTCCATCAGGGACCGGCCTGCCCGTTCCGGGATCGCCTTTTACAGGAAAAAAATCATAATCGCCGCTGCCGCTATAGGACTGGTCATTGCCGGATGGGCCCTGTTTCACGCTAAACAGGCTCCGCCAGCCGGGAAGACAGAAGCCCGGTATGCCAGCAGGCCCGGGGAAAAAAAGCTATTTCAGTTGCCCGATGGTACACAGGTCACCATGAACGCCGGCAGTGAGATCACCCTGAACAAGGACTATGGGCAGGACACCCGGGAAGTGTTCTTAAGAGGGGAAGCCTTTTTTGATGTTCATCAGAACAAGAGCTCGCCCTTTATTGTACACACGACGGACATGGACATCAGGGCCCTCGGAACGGCCTTTAATATACGGTCTTACAACGGCGATAAGATAGCTGAAACAGCCCTGATACGCGGCCTGGTGGAAATCACCCTGAAGAAAGAAAACAATAAAAAGATCCTGCTGCATCCCAATGAAAAAGTTAGCTGTAAACGGGATGTGGCAACGGAAGGGGAGAAGCCTGTATCTCACGCCCCGGTAATGAAGCAACTTCCTATACCGGAACAGGTGATGATTGCCCCTGTGAAAAAAATGGATGACGGGACTGCGCAGGAACTGGCCTGGGCAAGCAATAATCTCGTATTTGACGACGAAGACTTTGATGAAATCGCGCCCCGGCTGGAAAGATGGTATGGAGTAAAGATCGTTTTCGGATCTGAGGATATTAAAGAGTATCGTTTTACCGCCACCTTTAAAAAGGAAAAGATAGAGCGGGTATTGGACATTTTAAAAACTTCAAAGGAGTTCACTTATCAATTCGACGGCGACCGGACTATACTGATCCAAAAATAAAAAAAGGGAAGATGGTGACGCATCTCCCCCCATTTAAAGCTGAAGCAGGCTGAACTGTTTAGATACGCCTGTTTCCATTATTAATCTTTAAACAATTAAAGGTATGAAAAAAAACCATCCCTCAGGGGATACCTTACTAACAGCACTGCTTGTCAAAGTCTTAAGGATTATGAAACTAACGACTGCTTTGTTAATTATTGGTTGCCTGCATGCTGCCGCCAGCGGCTACTCCCAGGACGCTAAAGTGACTCTTAACCTCAAGGAGGTGAGCATCCCGCATCTTTTTAAGGCGATCGAGAAAAAAACTACCTACCGGTTTGCTTACAGCAATGACATTCTTCCCCAGACTTTTTTGGTGACCATTGCCGTAAAGGAGGCTCCGGTCCTGGCTGTTTTAAAATCGGCGCTTGAAAATACGGGGCTGAAATTTGACCTGATAGATGATGAGGTCATCGTCGTTTCGAAGACGATCTCCGGAAAAGCCGTTATCACCATCACCGGGAGAGTAACGGATGAATCCGGCTATCCCCTGACCGGAGTTTCGGTATACGTAAAAGGAGCGGGCTCCATCGGCACGGTGACGAATGAAAAAGGGGTTTTTCGCCTGGAAACGCCGCAGGATGCGACTACCCTCATTTTTTCATCCATCGGCATGGAGACTACTGAAGTACCTATCAGGGGGAGAACAGAGATAAATGTCACCCTGAAAAAGACCATTTCCCAGCAGCAGGAAATAGTGGTGATCGGATATGGTACGCAAAAGAAAGGAGATGTTACCGGTTCCGTAGCAACGGTGAAGTCGGAGAATTTCATCAAAGGGAGCGTAGTGGATGCCGGTCAGTTAATTCAGGGGAAAATAGCCGGATTAGCCGTCATATCGCCTAACGGGGATCCCACCGGCTCCTCACAGATACTTTTACGTGGGCAAACGACCCTGATGGGGGCCAACCAGAATCCCCTGGTCTTAATTGACGGGATACCCGGAGATATGAGGACTGTGTCCACCCAGGATATTGAGTCCATCGATGTTCTAAAGGATGGTTCGGCTGCCGCTATTTATGGCACCCGTGGCACCAACGGGGTCATTCTGATCACTACGAAAAGAGCGAGCGCCAGCAACAGAAGCGACGTTGAATACAGTGCCTATGTAGGCACGCAGACCATCGCCCGGAAGCTCAATTTATCTACTGCTGCCGATTTCAGAGCACAGATGGCGGCCGGTTATCGCAAAACGGAAATGCCTGATTATGGCGCGAGTACAGATTGGTTTAAGGAAATTAGCCGCAAGCCGTTGATCCAGTCTCATAATTTAACGTTCCGCAATGGCAATTCAACTACCAATTACCTGATCAGCCTTAACTATAATAACGCGGAAGGTATGTTCCGAAAGTCATACAACCAGGTATTCTCGGGGCGCGCCGATTTCAACCATAGTATGTTTAATAATAAGGTGAAGATCAATGTAAATCTATTTAGCTCTTCCCGAAAATATAACGGGTTTAACACCAACATTTACCGGCAGTCAGCGCTGCAGAACCCCACGGCCCCTGTTAAAAATCCAGATGGCACGTGGTTCCAGGAGCTTACCAAATTTGATTATGAGAATCCCGTATCCGATCTGATGGAGAGTGATGGACTGTCGAATGAACTAAACTCCCGGTATAAAGGGGCTATCATTTATACTCCGCTGGCGGGCTTAAAACTTTCCGCGGTATTCTCGTATGGAAAGAAGACGATTGACACGGGGTATGCTGAGACCAAACAGCATGTGTCCACCTTACGTGACGGGAAAAATGGATATGCAAGAATTGCGGGGGATCAATCGACAGACCGGCTGGTCGAGCTTACTGCTGAATATGCAAAGTCTGTTGGGAAGCATAATTTCATGGTCCTTGGCGGCTATAGTTACCAGGAAAATGACTATCGCAGCCATTCTACGGAAAACTGGGATTTTCCTACCGACCGGTTTGGCTGGGATGATATAGGCCTTGGCCGGGCTATCAGCAGCGGGGACTATGTGAACCTGATAAAGAGTTACCGGAGCACAACGAATTTAGTTGGTTTTTTTGGCAGGGTAACCTACAATTATGACCAAAAGTATCTCTTAATGGCAAGTGTTCGCCGTGAAGAAGCGAACCAGTTATGGGGTGTCAAAAGTCCCTGGGGAACATTTCCGGCTGTTTCGGTGGGCTGGAGAATTTCCAAAGAATCCTTTATGCGTGACCAGAAGCTTTTTAATGACTTAAAGTTAAGAGCTGGTTATGGGGTGACAGGGTCACAGCCAACGGAACTGTTCCATGGAGTGGCCTTGATCGGATATGGCGGGTTCGTATTGTCGAATGGGAATTGGATTCAAACGCTGACTCCCACGCAAAACGCCAATCCGGCCCTGAAATGGGAGGAAAAACGTGAGACCAACGTCGGTCTGGATTTTAGCCTGTTGGACAGCCGTATCAGTGGTAGTGTCGATTATTACAACCGGCAGATCCACAACCTTCTTTTCTTATACGATGTACCCAGTCCTCCCAACCTTTTTAATCAGACCCTGGCCAATGTCGGGACTATGGAGAACAAAGGGGTGGAAGTCATGCTGAATTTTGTTCCCATCCGGTCGAAGGATTTTGAATGGAATACCAGTGTTAGTTATTCCACCAATACCAATAAGTTAATAAGTCTGTCGAACGATCTTTATAAGACCTCCACCAATTATTTGCAGGTTGGGGCCATTTTCCCTCCTATTCAGACTTTTTCCCATCTTTTGAAAGTTGGCGGACCTGTTGGCGATTTCTATGGTTTTAAAGTAACGGACATCGGGAATGATCCGTCTGATGCAGCCAACTACGGCCAATGGGTTTATGAGGGCAGCGATGGCAAACCGGTAAAATACTCCGATCTCACGCACTCTTTTGGGGATAAGAGAGTCATTGGCAATGGCCTTCCAAAATATTATGCCGGATGGAACAACAATTTCCGGTATAAAAAATGGGATTTAAGCATTACGCAAAGAGGCGCCTTCAAATTCCAGGTTGCCAATTTACAGCGTATGATGCTGGAAAACCCTACACAGATCCAGTACAATGTTCTTAAGTCTGCTTTTGATAAAGTGTATGGAAAGACCCAATTGAAATCACCGCTGGAATTCAATAGCTATTATATCGAAAACGGCGATTACTGGAAGATCGATAATATCACGCTTGGATATAGCTTTAACCAGACAGGGATTAAGTATATCCACTCCGCACGGTTTTATGCAGCGGTGCTCAATGCCTTTATCCTTACCGGTTATAAAGGGATAGACCCTGAAGTGAGTTTGCGGAACGGAACATCGTATGCCCAGTCCGGAGTTGCTCAAACGCCTACATCAGGCCTGGACCCCGGCATTGACGGGCCCTGGAAATATCCGACCACCCGTACATTTAGCCTTGGTCTTAATGTAACATTTTGATTTTGATGGACCGCAGGTCCAAAATTTATTAACTACCAGAGATATGAAAAAGTTAAAACATATTACTTATACCGGAACAGCGATGATGGTTTTTCTTATGGTCTTGCTGTCTGCCTGTACCAAATTGAAGGACACCTCTTACGATAAAATCATAGCCAGTGAATTTACTCCCACCTCTTCAGATCTTGCCGCCCTGGCAGGCGCGGCTTATGTGGACTGGCGTGGCCTTCTCCTGCAATGGAATACGCTCTACAGGGCTCAGGAGGTGTCCGGTGATGAGATGCTGACACCCGCACGTCCGAATGGATGGGTGGATGGCGGCGTATACCGCAGGATACATGAACATAAATGGACGACCGATGATGACATCGTGATCAATGTCTGGACAAGGGCCTACCAGGGGGTTACTAATTGCAACCGGATCATTTACCAGGTGGAGGCTGGCATTATTCCCGTTGCGGCAAAAGATACCACGGCGCTGATCGCCGAAATGAAACTTCTGAGGGCGTCGTATTACTGGGTCTTGTGCGATTGTTATGGAAATATTCCCATCGTTGACAAATTTAATGTACCTGCAGGCTATTTACCCAAGCAAAATACCAGGCAGGAAGTATACAACTTTATTGTCAATGACCTGGTTGCCAATATACCCCTGGTCAGCGCTGCCAACAATACGGCGACCTATGGCAAATTCAATAAATGGGCAGGTCTGGCTTTGTTGGCTAAGATGTACCTGAATGCGGGTGTCTATACAGGCACCCCGGCATGGGACAAGTGTGCCGTTGTATGTGATACGATCATTAATGCGGCGCAATTCATTTTGGAAAGCAACCAAAAGAATGTATTCGTGACCGAGAATCAAAATTCCAAAGAGATCATTTTTTCATTGCCTTTCGACTCGAAGTATGTCGCTGACTGGAACTCCTTTGATGTTCACATGCAGACGCTGGAGCCGGAAAACCAGGCGACCTATAATCTTCAGTCTTCTCCCTGGGGAGGTGTATGCGCCGTGCCGCAATTTATCAGTACATTCGACCCGGAAGACAGCCGATACCAGGACAATTATATTAAAGGGCAGCAGTTCACGGCTACGGGGGATAGTATTTTTGGTACGATGGGGGATTTTACCGGAAAGCCATTGGCTTATCGCAATTATGTTCCCGGCGTGGATATATCGGATGAAGTGGATGGGTTCCGTTTGGGTAAATTTGAGATAGCGATGGGCGCTACCAACCGTTTGAGTAATGACTGGCCGCTTTTCCGATATGCCGATATATTGATGATGAAAGCGGAATCCTTATTGCGGAGTGGAGATGCTAATGGAGCTGCTGCATTGGTTACACAGGTTCGTCAGCGGGATTTTAAATCGGATCCTGCGAAAGCCGTTGTGAGTGGCGCGGACCTGATGCAAGGCAGCGGGTATGATTATGGGCTTAGAAATCATCTGACATCGACTACCGAAGGAGGGGCTGATATCCTATACGGCCGCTTTTTGGACGAACTGGGCTGGGAGTTCAACCAGGAGGCCCGTCGCAGGACAGACATGATCCGGTTTGGGGCGTTTACGAAGAAGTCATGGCTGTCCCATTCTCCGAATGGGGATTACAGGGCGCTCTTTCCGATACCGAGAACAGAGATTGCCAAGAACTCCAATCTTGTACAAAACCCTGGTTACAATTGAGCAGGTATATATAAAATAATGGATCAATGCAAGGGAAATATTTAAAAAGCGTGGCGGTTATGCTGTTCGTTTTTCAGCATGGCATAGCACAAAACTATCAAAGGACTGACTTCGGGATAAAATCAACTATTCAATCTGTCCAGGTTGAGATCCGGTTTTTCAATCCAGAGACCGTGCGGATACTGAAGTCACCGGAAGGCGTCCCTTTCAGGAAGACCAGCCTTTCGGTTATTAAAGAGCCGCTGAAGACCGATATCAACATCACGGAGGAAGGAAATAAAGTGGTATTGGAGTCTTCGGCTATGAAAGTGCAACTGGATGAGCAGACGGGGAAGATCAGTTATTTTACCCATTCCGGAGAGCTGCTTTTTACGGAGAAGGACTATGGGATTCAGTTCACCCCGGTTCAGGATGTGGATACTAAGACCTTTCTTGTCCGGCAGGCATTTCTGTTAGACAAAGACGAAGCTATTTATGGTCTGGGCCAGCATCAGAAGGGAATGATGAATCAACGTCTGCAAAAGCTTTTCCTCCGGCAGGACAATATGCAGATCTGTATTCCTTTCTTTCAGTCAGTAAAAGGGTATGGGGTATTTTGGGATAACTATGCTGCCACCACCTTTGTCGATAACTGGCAGGAGACCTCTTTCGAGTCGGAGGTGGGTGACTGTGCCGATTATTACTTTATGTATGGAGGCAATGCCGATGGGGTAGTGGCCCAAATGCGTGGCCTTACCGGGCAGGCGCCTATGTTCCCCCAATGGGCTTTTGGTTTTTGGCAAAGCAGGGAGCGTTATAAAAGCCAGTTTGAGACTGTTGGGGTGGTGCAAAAATACCGTGACCTGAAAGTGCCATTGGATGGCATTGTGCAGGACTGGCAATATTGGAGCACGGATGATGCGTATTGGAATTCTACGGAATTCGGCAATCCGGGGTTCCCCAATCCCAAAGCGATGATCGACAGTATTCACCAGTTGAATGCCCACATTATCATTTCCGTATGGCCTTCATTCGGACCGAAAACAGCCATCTACCAGGAGTTGAAGAAGAAAGACATGCTGTTGAATTTTACGACCTGGCCCCCGACATCGGGAGACAGGCCGTATGATCCCTATAACCCGGAGGCACGCGATATTTATTGGAGTTATATGAATAAGCATATTTTTTCTTTGGGTATGGATGGGTGGTGGCTGGATTCATCTGAACCGGACCATATGGATCCTAAAGACCAGGATTTTGATAACAGGACCTGGCTGGGTTCCTATCGCAAAGTGGTCAATGCATTCCCTCTCATGACTGTCGGTGGGGTATCTGCCCATCAGCGGGCGACAACATCCGATAAGCGGGTGTTCATTCTAACCCGTTCAGCTTTTGCGGGGCAGCAACGTTATGGCGCCACTTCCTGGTCGGGGGATGTGGTGTCGCGTTGGGATGTATTGCGCAAGCAGATCTCCGGCGGACTGAACCTCTCTCTTTGCGCCATCCCTTATTGGAACAGCGATATCGGCGGCTTTTTCTCCGGAAGATACAAGCAGGGAGTAAAGGATGTTGGTTTTCAGGAATTGTATGTGCGATGGTTTCAGTTTGGGGCATTCTGCCCGATGTTCCGCTCTCATGGTACCGATGCTCCCCGGGAGATCTATAATTTTGGCGGAAAGGGCGACTGGGCTTATGATGTTCAGGAAAAATTCATCAACCTGCGATACCGCCTGTTGCCTTATATTTATTCCACTTCCTGGGAGGTAACGGCGAATGCCTCTACCATGATGCGGGCTTTGGCGATGGATTTTGCCCGGGATAAAAAAGTATGGGATATCGATAATGAGTACCTGTTTGGAAAATCCTTTCTTGTCTGTCCGGTTACTGAATCTCATTATGTTCGGGAGGACAATGGCAATCAGCGAACGGATTTTGATTCTGTAAGGTCGCAGAAAATTTATCTGCCGGAAGGTACTGACTGGACTGACTTCTGGACGGGAGAGCGCGTCAAAGGCGGTCAGGAGCTAACGCGCAATGTGCCTATTGACATCATGCCCTTATATGTAAAAGCGGGTTCGATCGTGCCGATGGGGCCGGTGGTGCAATATGCCAATGAGAAGAAACCTGCCGAACTGGAAATCAGGATTTATGAAGGGGCTGATGGAGCTTTTACATTGTATGAGGATGAAAATGACAATTACAATTATGAAAAAGGCGTTTTCTCGACCCTATCCATGAAATGGAATAACCAATCGAAAGTGTTGATGATCGGGGAGAGGAAAGGAAGTTTTCCAGGGATGCTGCAAAAGAGGATCTTCAATATTGTTATGGTGAATAAGAATAATGGAACGGGCCCCCGCATGGCCGTGACTTTTAATAAGGTGGTAAAATATACCGGGAAAGCGATGTCTGTAAAAATGTAAGCTGCGTACGCAGGGAAATACCAATCGTTCATTTGATTATATTGTTCAGCCACCCGGATATCCGGGTGGCTTTTACTTTCCAAAACATCATTTCCGTATCTTTACTTATTCTTGTAAATAAGCCTTTCCTTCCAATGATCCCCATTTTTAGGTAGTATTTTAACCCGACAATAGCTTATTTAGCCGTGCCAACAGAACCGTTATATAATGAGAAAGATTTGCTCCGACGGGTTGCAGAAGACGATGAAGCGGCCTTCCGGCAGGTATATGAACATCACTGGAACCGGGTGTATTCGATGGGGTTCCTTTATCTTAAATCCCCCGTTCCAGCACAGGATATTACACAGGAAGCATTTCTAAAAGTATGGATAAAAAGGGCGGACCTCCCCGCCCTGGAGAATTTCGGTGCCTGGCTCCATGTGTTAGCCCGTAACCTCATCATTACCGCTTTGCGGAAAAAAACAGAGCTATACGGATTGGATATCGGGACCCTCAACGCTTCGCCGGAAAATACACTTGTTCCCGATCAACAGGTCGTAGTAAAAGAGATAGCGGCGTTGATCGGCAAAGCCATTGCCCAATTGCCGCCCCAACAGCAAAAAATTTACCGGATGAGCCGCGAGCAGGGGCTGAAGTTGACAGAAGTTGCCCGGGAGCTCGGCCTGTCACATAACACCGTCCGGGAGCACATGAGCAAGGCGCTTCAGAATATCCGGGCTTACCTGAAGCAGCATGCAGACCTATTGGGACTATTGGTCCTGTTGTTCACAATGATCTCATAAAAAAATAATAAAAAGTTCATACCACCCCCACACTTTTTAATGCTATGCGTCATAGTTAAGGGGCCGTTCATGAACCGAACCATTTAACATGTCAGACATATTATTAAAGACATTATTGAAGAAATACCTGGCAGGTGAATTGAATCATGCTGAGAAGGGGATGTTATCCGATATGTTGCAATCCCCCGAACACCAGCCGGAACTGGAAAGCCTGATTGATGAGGGCTTTGCCGATCCCGCTCTCCGTGAAGCCGGGGATCCCGAAACGCTCGAATTGATCTATCAGCAGATCGGGCTGCAAAAGGATGCTCTGAACGATGAGAAAGAAGAGACCCCTGTCATTGAATTGCCCGGTACCCGTCGTAAAGGAAACTTCCGCGTAGCTGCTGCGGCCATAATCCTGCTGGTGCTCGGCACGGGGGGCTACATCTGGTTGCATCGATCGTCGAAAGACCTGGCGACAACCAATATAGCCCCACCCGTTAAAAACGATATTGCTCCCGGCGGCAATAAAGCCATCCTCACCCTATCCGGGGGCCAGCAAATCATACTGGACAGCGCGCATAAAGGGAACCTAACCGTCCAGGGTAATGCCCGGGTAAGTAAAACCGACAGCGGCCAGTTGACCTACCAATCCATGGGCAATTCCACCGGATCGGGGCTGGTCTATAATACCTTAGCCACCCCCCGGGGCGGCCAGTACCAACTGACCCTGCCCGACGGCACCCAGGTTTGGCTGAATGCCGCCAGCAGCCTGATCTATCCGACCGCTTTCTCCGGTAACGAACGGACTGTTCAACTGACGGGAGAAGCTTATTTCGAAGTGACCCACGACAAAAAGAGACCATTTAAAGTGAAGGTTGGCGGCCAGGTTATCGAAGACATCGGCACCCATTTTAATGTCAACGCTTATACTGATGAACTTATACAGACAACTACTTTATTAGAGGGGGCCGTAAGGATCGGGGGGCATATTCTGAAGCCGGGTGAAAAGGCCTCGGTTGCCGCCTCCGGCACTGTTCATGTGTCCAAGGGAGATCCGGAGCAGGCGATTGCCTGGAAGAACGGGCTCTTCGATTTTACAGACAACGATCTGCCAACCGTAATGCGCCAGCTTGCACGCTGGTACAATGTGGATATAAAGTATGAAGGGAAGATCCCCGAAAGACAATTTACCGGCATGATCGGCCGGTCGTTAACCCTGACCCAGGTATTGAAAGGATTGGCGAGAGAGGGTGTTCAATATCGCATTGAAGAAGGCAATCATCTTATTATAACCCCTTAAACCCCTGTTCCTTATTATGATTATGTAGACAGCCACCAGACAGAGAAAATTGACGTTGCCGTTCAGACTGGCCTTAAATGAAAAACCGGGAGCAAGATTGAAGCCCTTCCCCGGTTTAACGCTCAGGTCAGTCATTGACAGAAGTGTTACCACTGCTTATTATTAACCTAAACAATGTGAAGTTATGCAAATCCAGGCGTTTTGCAAACTGCTGTCCTATGTCCATAAGGATAGCAAGTCCCTGCTAACCAAAACTATTTTAGTGATGAAATTGTCGGCAATTTTGATCCTCGTCACTGCCTTGCACGTAGCCGCCAGGTCCACTGCCCAAAAGGTGACTTATTCCGGTAAGGGGGTAGAGCTGCCGAAGGTGTTGTCCGCAATCCGGGAACAGACGGGATATGTGTTCTTCTACGACAAAAGATACCTGCAGGATATCAGCCCCATTAACGTGTCTTTAAAAGACGCTCCTGTAGAAGTGGCCTTGAAGACCATTCTGCAGGGGCTGCCACTGGATTTCGAGATTCAGGGAAATACGATCTTTATCAACCGGAAGGCGCCCGTTGTTACAGCGGTACCGGATTTTGAGCAGCAGGTTCCCCTTATACCGGAAGATACGATCAGAGGGGTGGTACGGGATAGCACCGGGGCCCCTTTACCAGGCGCTTCTGTCTTTATCAAAGGCACGAGGAAAGGGACAAGAACGGATCTGAAAGGCAGCTTCGCCTTACGGCGTTCCAAACAGATCGCTATCCTGGTCATCTCCTATACCGGTTACCAGGATCGGGAGGTCGCCATTTCCGGCAATGCTCCGATGTTCATCTTTCTTCAAAGAAGCGAGGACCCGCTGGATGCCACCGTCGTACAGGCCTATGGCACTACTTCCCGGCGGTTCAGCGTAGGCTCCATTTCCACTGTTACTGCGGAGACGATCGAAAAGCAGCCGGTGACCAATGTCCTGCTGGCGCTTGCCGGCCAGGCGCCGGGGCTCGCCATCACTGCTACCAGCGGCGTTCCGGGCTCTAAAGTACAGGTTCAGATAAGGGGGCAGAACAGCGTACTCAGCGATCCCAACCAGTTCCTCAAACCTTATGATCAGCCACTGTTCATCATCGACGGAGTCCCTTTCGCTCCGCAAAATGCCAACATCAACCAGTTAAGCACGCTCGCTCAGGGCAGTAGTTATAACGGCGGCATCAGCCAGGCCGGAGGATTGAGTCCTTTTAATAACATTAACCCCAACGATATTGAAAGCATCAGCGTCTTAAAAGATGCGGATGCCACCTCTATTTATGGCACCCAGGGGTCCAACGGGGTCATCCTTATCACCACGAAGAAGGGCAAACCAGGTAAGACTGCCTTTAACCTTACAGCGAATACGGGTTACAATACGGATGCGCGATCGATAAAACTGTTGAATACCCAGCAATATCTCCAGTTGCGGAAGGATGCTTTTGCAGCGGATGGGGTCACTCCCGGCAACAATCCGAATAACTACTACGCTTATGCTCCCGACCTAACGGTCTACGACCCCAACAAATACACGAACTGGCAGAAAACGATCTTTGGAAAGACCTCCAATAATACGGACATCCATGGCAGCCTGTCCGGGGGTAATTATAATAATACTTTCATCGTTTCCGCCGGATATACCCGATCCGATTTTAACTTTCCCGGCAACTCAGCGGATCAGCGTTTGACCCTGCATAGCGCTATTCATCATATGTCACCGGATAGCCACTTAACCATCGATTTCGGCACGGATTACGGGTATGATCAGAATAATTCTGCCGGAAGCGGCGCCGGTGAGCGGATCCTTTTACCTCCCAATACGCCTGACCTGCTGGATGCCAAGGGCAACCTGGTATGGAACTACAAGGGGGTCGATCTGAGCAGTTCTCAGTTTTATGTTTTTTTGAAGGAGCCTACGGAAGCACAGAATTATAATTTAAACAATAGCCTACGGATTGCTTATAAATTATTTTCGGGATTGAGCATCAGCGCCAACCTGGGATATAGCCGGAATACCACGTCCGAGAAATCACAGATTCCGTCTACTGCGCTAAGTCCTTTGAATGCTGCCTACATTTCCGCCCAGTTTGCTACGAATACGTTCGAAACGATCAACGTCGAACCACAGATAGATTATACCTATGCCAGGGGAAAAGGGATGTTTACGGCGCTGCTGGGGGCAGCCTATAAAAAGAATGTCCAAAATTCCAACAGCATCTCTGCTTACGGATACGCCAATGATAACTTCCTGGGTTCCGTGAACGGAGCAACGAGCATTACTGACTACGATCAGTCCAACATCTATAAATACAGCGCCGGTTTTGCCCGTCTCAAATACATCTATGATCAGAAATACATTGTCAGCCTGACGGGCAGGAGAGATGGTTCCAGTAATTTTGGTCCCGGCAATCAATTCGGTAATTTCGGATCGGCTGGCGCCGGCTGGATCTTTTCTGAAGAAAAATTCTTTAAAGAAGCGGTACCATTCGTCAGTTATGGCAAACTTTCCGGCAATTACGGCACCAGCGGCTCCGATGGGATAGCCGCCTACAAATACCAGGCTTTCTGGGCGCCGGTGAGTTACCTTCCTGCCTTCCAGGGCGCTCAGCCTAGTGTCCCGCAGAACCTGTACAACCCCAATTATAGCTGGGCACTGAAGAAATCGCTGAACACGGCCCTGGACCTGGGATTCTTCCATGACCGCCTCTTATTCAATGCCACTTATTACCGGGACCGGGAAGGCAACCAGCTAGGAGGTTATCCCCTGGGAGCGCATGTCGGCTTCACATCCGTCCTGGAAAACATCCCTGCCACTATTCAGAACAGCGGATGGGAATTTGCCTTCACCTCGAACAATATAAAAACAAAGGCCTTCACCTGGACCACTACCTTTAATATCTCCTTTAACCGCAATAAGCTGCTGACCTTTCCCAATCTCGAGGGCTCCGCCTACAGTTCCATATATATACTGGGCAAGCCGGTTTCAGAAATAATGGGATACCGGTTCAAGGGCCTTAACCCCACCACTGGTCTGTTTGAATATTATACCAAAGGCGGACAGGCTACTACGAACCCTACTTATGGTATTGCATCGCAAGGCGGAGACCAGACTCCCATCGCCAACAGGGAGGTCAAATATATGGGCGGGTTTGGGAACAACCTTTCTTATAAACATTTTAACCTCTATGTCTTTTTCCAATTCTCCAGCCAGACGGCGCCCAATTATATGTCTACCATTTATCAATCCTATACTCCTACTATCGGCAAATATAATTTACCTGTTCAGGTGCTGGATCATTGGAAGAATCCGGGCGATCATGCCACTTTCGAGAAGTTAACCACCACCTACGGTACTCCTGCTGCTACTGCCTCCGAGTATTTTTCCGGTTCTACGGGAGGTTACAGCGACGATACCTATGTGCGGTTGAAAACGTTGTCCCTGTCTTATTCGCTGCCGGAGAGCTGGCTTAAGAAAATGCATCTGCATGACCTGCGTATTTATGCGAATGCGCAGAACCTGCTCACCATTACCGATTACAAGGTAGCCGATCCGGAACAATTTAACGACTATACGCTCTTCCCCCTGCAACGCACGGTGGCTTTCGGTTTAAATCTTAACTTCTAATGTTATTTATCATGAAAAAGATCCCTTTCCATTATAATAAACTACTGACCGGCCTGTTGCTGGTGGCAGCGATGGCCCCTTCCTGCAAACGATTGATCGACATCCCTGCCAATCCGCCTACCCAGATCACGGAAGCGCAACAGTTTGCGGATAGCGCCACCACCATGACTGCGATTGCCGGCATCTATTCCTATCCCACCGGTAGCAGCTATGGCAGCTTTACCTTTAATAACGGCTATCTTTCCCTGTATACCGGGCTTTCCGGGGATGAGCTTTTGCCCGCCAGCAGCGGCGCCGCTGACGACCTCCAGTTTTACAGTAACAGCGTAACTGTCTTTAACGGTATCCTGAATTCGCTTTGGTCCGACCCCTATAGGGGCCTGTATCCCGTGAACGCGGCGCTGAAAGACATAACGGCCAGCAGCGGTCTTTCCGCCTCCCTGAAGAAACAGCTTACCGGCGAAATGAAGGTGGTCCGGGCGTTGTACTATTTTTACCTGGTCAATTTGTTCGGCGACGTCCCCCTGGTAACCTCTACGGATTATAATGCAACGGCTATGATCCCCCGGACATCCATAGACTCCATTTATGGCCAGATCCTCACCGATCTTACGGACGCACAGCAAGCCCTCCCTAAGGATTATCCTTCTACGGGCAGGGTCCGCCCGAACCTTTACACGGTAGACGCCTTTCTGTCGAAAGTGTATCTGTACCGGCAGGAATGGCAAAAAGCCTATGATGCAGCCAGTACGGTGATCGGCTCCGGAGAGTATGCCCTCGAGCCTGATCTGAATAATGTTTTTCTGGACGGAAGCCAGGAAGCGATCTGGCAATTACCCGCCAACAGCCAGAACGGTGCAACAACGGAGGCCCTGCATTTTTTACCCAATTACGGATCTCCTGCCAAATATCTGATGACGCCTGCCCTATTGAGTGCGTTCGAAAGCGGTGACATCCGTCTGCAAAAATGGGCGATGCAAACGGTCGTCAATGTCGGGGGTACCAATCAAACCCTTTATAATCCTTATAAGTATAAGAACATTAATGAGAGCGCTCCGACCGTAGAGGATTTTATGATCTTCCGGTTGGGTGAGCTATACCTGATCCGCGCAGAAGCCGCCGCGCAGCTTGGGAACATGACGACCGCACTGGCGGATCTGAATGCGGTCCGTGTCCGGGCCGGGCTGGGAGCCAGTACCGCTTCCTCGCAGGCTGATGTGCTGAGCGCCATCCAACATGAACGCCAGACCGAGCTTTTCACCGAATGGGGCAGCCGCTGGCTTGACCTGAAAAGGACGGGGACCATGAATGCCGTCCTGGGTGTGGCAAAACCCGGGTGGAAGGCGACCGATTCTTTATATCCTGTTCCTTACCCGCAGATCCAGGCCGATAACCTGCTGACGCAGAATCCGGGGTATAATTAAGCTGTCATAGGCTGTCATTCGTTCATCCAAGGCCGGCCGCCAATGACCGGTTATAAATTTTATTTTTCCATATTATGCCAAATGCAATTGTAAGGATTGAACACCTGTCCCATAAGTATGCCACCAACTGGGCGATCCGGGATATCAACATCGAGATCAGCCAAAATGGGATCGTAGGATTACTCGGCTCTAACGGGGCCGGCAAATCGACCACCATGAACATTCTCTGCGGCGCGCTGAACCAGACAGAGGGGAACGTGTATATCAATGACATCGATCTGCGCAAAGAGCCGGAGCTGGCCAAGCAACAAATCGGATTCCTTCCTCAGAATCCGCCCCTTTATATGGATCTCACCGTGGATGAATACCTGCTCTTTTGCGCCAGGCTGCGTAAAATGGAAAAGAAAGACATCCGCCCGGCGCTGGAAGCTGCCAAGGAGCGTTGTGGCATCACGCATTTCAGCAATCGGCTGATCCGTAATTTGTCAGGTGGCTACCGGCAGCGCGTAGGGATCGCGCAGGCCATCATCCACCGGCCGAAGCTGGTCGTGCTGGATGAGCCTACCAATGGTCTGGACCCGAACCAGATCATAGAGGTGCGGGCGCTGATCAAGGAGATCGCAGCCGACCGGGCCGTGATCTTCTCCTCGCACGTTCTTTCCGAAGTACAGGTGCTGTGTAAGGAAATCAAGATGATCGATAGTGGCAGGATCGTTTTTTCTGACACTATGGATGCCTTCAATAATTATGTGGAGCCCCACAGCATATTACTATACCTGGAGAACCCGCCTCCGTCCTCAGCGCTGTTGCAGATCCCGGGGGTGACCAAGGTAGACTTTCTCACCGATCGTCAACTGCGGTTGTACTTCAGCGGTGATGCGGAGATCACGGAAAAGATCGTTGCCGCTAGTGTTGCGCATGGCTGGCGACTCCGGGAGATCAACCTGGAGAAGAGTTCCATTGATGAAATATTCGCCCAATTATCAAATTATTCCAACAAGAACTAATGAAGACGACATTTGAAATCGCAAAGACAGAACTTGCCCAGTTGTTCTATTCCCCGATAGCCTGGTTCCTATTGGTAGCATTTCTGTTCCAGTGCGGGCTTGTTTATACCAGCACGATTGAAAATTACCTGACACAGCAGGAAATAGGAGGCGAAAATCTGAGGTACCTGACTTACCTGACTTCCAAAATATTTGCGCCGCAATACGGGATCTGGCCCTCCCTGGTGAGGAATTTATATCTGTATCTGCCGTTGCTGACCATGGGGCTGATGAGCCGGGAGATCAACGGCGGGACGATCAAGCTGTTGTATTCTTCCCCGATAAAAATAAAAGAGATCATTTTCGGGAAATTCCTGGCCATGATGTTGTATAACTTCCTGCTGGTGATCGCCCTTTTAGGGATGGTCGTTTGCGGGCTGTCCAATATCCATGCGGCTGATGCCGGGCTGTTATTCTCGGGGCTGTTCGGCATTTACGGGCTGCTGTGCGCGTATGCCGCCATCGGGCTGTTCATGTCCTGCCTGACTTCTTACCAGGTGGTGGCAGCGCTGAGCACCCTGGTGCTGCTGGCTATCCTGAACTATATCGGGACCCTGTGGCAGGATATAGATTTTGTAAGGGATCTGGCTTACTTTTTATCTATTTCGGGAAGGGTGGATCATATGCTCCTGGGACTGATCACGACCAAGGATGTCCTGTACTTTTTAGTGATCATCTTTATCTTTTTAGGTTTCAGTATTTATAAGCTGCAGTCGGACCGGGAGTCAAAACCTGCCTTCGTCAAGGCCGGTCGTTATGTGCTCATTCTTGCAGGTGCGCTGGTGGTGGGATATGTCAGCTCCCGCCCCGGCTTCATCGGTTACTTCGACGCCACCAGCACCAGGACGAATACACTGGCTGCCAGCGCTCAAAAGATCCTCAAAGAGACGGGTGATGAGCCTATTGAAGTGACGTCCTATATCAATCTGCTGGATGGTCGATTCTGGTATGGCCGGCCTGATCAGCGGAACCAGGATATGGCCCGCTGGGAACCTTATCTCCGGTTCAAGCCGGATATAAAGTTCAACTATGTCTATTTTTATGACAGCACCGGGGACAAGAACCTGTTTAAGTACAATCCCGGCAAGACGGTGCAGGCACTGGCTGAGCAATATGCCAAGTCGATGAAGCTCAGTCTGGATAAGTTTAAGACACCTGCCGAAATGCATAAGCTGATCGACCTGCGGCCGGAGGAATACCGGTATGTCATGCAGTTGAAGTACAAGGGCCGGGTAACCTTCCTCCGGCTCTTCGATGATCAGATGGTCTTCCCGACGGAGACGGAGACCGCTGCCGCCCTGAAAAGACTCATGCAGGCTAAAATGCCGAAGGTCGCGTTCGTACAGGGAGAGCTGGAACGCAGCATCGACAAAATAGGAGACCGGCATTACAAGATGCTCACGAATAGTATCACCTTCCGGTATTCACTCATCAATCAGGGCTTTGATGTGGAGACGGTCTCCCTCAAAGACCAGGAGATCCCGACGGATATTGCCGCCCTGGTGATCGCTGATCCCAAAGTCGCTTTTGATACGGCCGTTCTCCTGAAAATTCAGCGATACATCGCTGCAGGCGGCAACCTGCTGATAGCCGGGGAGCCTGGTAAGCAGACTATCCTGAATCCTATCCTGCAGCCACTGGGCGTCCACCTCCTGGACGGTATGCTGGTGCAGAAGACCAGGGACTTCTCGCCGGAGCTGGTACAGCCGTTCCTGACTCCTTTCGGAGCTAGCCTTACCAGGAATTTACAAGGGGATGCGGAAGACAGCTTGTGTGTCTCCATCCGCGGAGCAGCGGCGCTGTCTTATGACCGCAATGGTCCTTTTACGGTGACCCCGCTATTGATGACAGATGGAAAATCCAGTTGGAATAAGAAGGTTCGGCCGAATGCCGATGAGATCGAGGCCTCTGAGAATACGGAAGGTGCTGTCTCCGTCATGGGGGCGATAACCTATTCTCCAGGTGACGGGGATCAAAAAGGTCCTTTACCGGCCGTGCTGGGGCTTACCCGCATGATCAACGGAAAACAACAGCGTATCGTCGTAGCCGGTGATGCGGATTTTCTCAGCAACTCGGAACTGAACCGCTTCAATCCCAGAACCTGCAACTTTGACTTCGGTACGGCACTCTTCAGTTGGTTCAGTTACGGGGAATTTCCTATAGACAGTTTCCGTCCAAAGTCGAAGGATAATAGTATTGAATTGACCAGCGCCGGGCTGACGTTCCTGAAGATATTGCTGCTAGGCATCCTGCCCGGGCTGCTGCTCATCAGTGGTGCGATCCTGCTGCTCAGGCGTAAACGAAAATAGCACTAACTATGTCTTTCACAACAGACCAACAGACGATCAACGACCTGAATATATTCGGCAGGTCCGGCGAAGATTCGATTGCCGGCATCTTTCAGCGAACAGCCACCCGTAATGGGGCGGCCTTGCTGGAAGAAATGTTCCGTTATCCGCTGTCCGATGCATCTTCCATCAACCGGCGCAGCGCTATTTTCCAATACTTTTCTTTCACCAGGACCCCTTTCCCTTTCCAAAGGGAGTTGTTCGACATTGCCGAACGATATCTTTCCATCACCGATGAAAGGACCCGGCTATCGGGGGAACCACCCGACCTGGGAAAAAGGTTGACGAGCCTGATAGCGGAAGACAACGAATACAAGACCCTTTACAGAGGTATCACGGCCCTTATAGAAATTTTTCAGAACCTGCACTCTTTTTTGAAAGAGGTAGGAACCGACTCCCCCTATCAAACCGAAAAGGCGGCTATCGACACGCTGTTGGCAGTTGTGCTGGCAACCGAAGGACTGCCTGCCTTGTTGAAAGAACAGTATAAAAATAAACTGCCTTATGATCGTGTAGTTAGCTATGATAACTACCTGCGTTTCCGTCACCGGGAGGGGGTCAGACGGCTGTTGCAGCACATTTATCAGTTGGATGTTTACATTTCCGTCGGTCAGGTGGCTGTTGAAAGAAGTTGGGTATTCCCCCTTGCGCTGGCGGCGGATGAACATCGGGTCAGCATGCAGGGTATTTATCATCCACAGGTGCAGCATGCTATTCCCAATACGCTGGATATAACAGCCGATAATCATGTCCTTTTCCTCACCGGGGCCAATATGGCGGGGAAATCCACATTTATGAAGACCCTGGGGATCACCCTGTTCCTTGCTCATATGGGATTCCCGGTCCCGGCCAGCCGGATGGAATTTTCCGTGCTGGATGGTATTTTTTCGACCATCAATTTGCCGGATGATCTCGGCATGGGGGCCAGCCATTTTTATGCAGAAGTACAGCGTATTAAAAAGATCGCGGGAGAGCTTGGACAAGGCAGGAGGCTCTTTGTCATTTTCGACGAACTTTTCCGGGGAACGAATGTGAAAGACGCTTACGAAGCCACTATTGCCCTGACGGCTGCCTTTGCCGGGAGACGGGACTCCATATTAGTTCTTTCCACTCATATTATTGAGGCGGGAGCCGTGTTGGCGCAGCAGTGCGCTAATATTGATTTTATCTACCTGCCTACCCGGATGAAAGGATCCCGGCCCGTCTATTCTTATACGTTGGAGAAAGGTATTACGGCCGACCGGCATGGCATGGTCATTATCGGGAATGAAGGTATCCTTGACACGCTGAGAAGGGGGGCTGGCGGTAACGGTGGGTTGGCGGATGGCCCTGATCCCGGATTTACAGTGGGCAAAGATCCCGGATTTACAACGGACAATGATACCGGGTCCGGCACCGGAAGCGATGCCGGCTTTATCGCCGACAAGCAGACGCTGGACGATCTGAACCTCACCGGCAAATACAAGCCGGGTTCAGTTTACAGCCTCTTCAACCAGGTACAGACCGGGGGGGCAGAGAGGTTGCTGGACGAAATGTTCCGGCGGCCTTTGTCAGACCCGCAGGAGATCAACCGGCGCAGCAGCCTGTTCCTTTATTTGCAGGGTAAGGCGCTGGACTTCCCTTTCACCAGGGAGCAGCTTGGCCAGGTAGAAGAGTATCTGAATGCGGGCGCTGGCGGGAACAAACTGGCGGTAACAGCCGGCATCCTGCGCCGGCGGATCCTGGAGGCTGTTGTAAAGGATGAGGCCTACGGGCATATCAGAGAGGGTGTGCAGGTGACCATGAATTTTTTACAGGATTGCCGTCGATGGTTGGCGCAGTTCGATGAAAATGAGATCAGCCCTATACGCGGGCAACTCAGCACTGCGCGGCGCATCCTGGCTGATCCGCGATTGGACCTGGCCGCTGGTCGGGAAGGTGTTGGTCGGGGAGCCGGCTCATTGTCCTGGCAGGTGGTCGCCCGATATCACCATCTCTTTGGGTATGTATTATATAAAGACATCAGCCAGCTTTGCGCGATCCTCTATGAACTTGACCTCGGGATCGCCGTGAGCAAAGTAGCCCGGCAAAAGGGGTTCACCTATGCGCAGGCGCTGCCAAAGAGAGACGCCATCTTCCGTGCGGTTGACCTACGGCATCCTGCACTGGAGCACGGGGTGGGGAACGCGCTAACGATGGGACCGGAGAGCAATGTCCTTTTCCTGACAGGCGCGAATATGGCCGGTAAATCCACCCTGATGAAGAGCGTCGGGATCGCTATCTACCTGGCGCATATGGGCTTTCCGGTCGCTGCCAGGGAAATGGTATTCTCTGTGAAAGATGGTCTCTACTCTTCCATCAACGTGCCGGATAATTTAAGCCTTGGGTATAGTCATTTCTATGCGGAGGTGCAACGGGTCAAACAGGTGGCAGAGATGGTCAGCAGCGGGCGGGACCTGGTGGTCATTTTCGATGAGCTCTTTAAGGGCACCAATGTGAAGGATGCTTATGACGCCACCCTGGCCGTGACGGCAGCTTTCTCCGGATACAACAATTGCTGGTTTGTTATTTCTACGCATATCACCGAAGTAGGGGAGGCTCTTCAGGAAGGGAAGAACAATCTTCAGTTTAGTTACCTGCCTACCATTATGGATGGTTCCCGTCCAAGGTATACCTATCGTTTGGGAAAAGGGATCAGCACCGACCGTCATGGGATGATGATCATTGGTAATGAAGGGATTTTAGACATTATTCGCCGCTAAGGCATGTATGGTTTGAAGTCCGGCATCAACGCGTGCCGGAACCGGATGATACGTTCTCCGTAGCCCTTGACATAAATACAATATTGGCCTCTGAATACTCTTCTGCCCGAATATGGGGATCCAGATGAGAGATATACTGCCGTACATTGGCAGGCAAACTATTAAAATCCACTTCTTTACCCATCCAATCCGGGTCTAACTTAGCATTGTTGATATAGTTATCCACTTCCGCCTTGATTACTGATTTCCCGGGGAGTTTTTGTCTCCATCCGGCGCCGGACATTACAATACGATGCTCGACACAACTGCCATAGAATTTGCCTGCTCCATTGGGAGCGTCAGGATTTTCGCTGCATCCATAGACATCTCCCGTTTCTTTATTAATGATGGTGAACCTGTCTAAGGTCCTGCCTCCGTTGTCAAAAATTACAAAGTTGTTCATACTCAATGCCATTTAAAATAAATAATTAATACTCATCTAATTGCAGAACAAACGCATGACCTGGTATGCCAGGATCAGCAGAGCCAGCACCAGGTAAATGGCAAGCAAAATGTTAGGAAAGTTGATTTTTATCCTTACGCCCCGGAAAAAGAGCCTCCATTTCATAGATTTAAATTAGGGGCGCCAAATCTATGCCAGTGTATCCTGGTAAGGTAGCGGACAGGCTGGAACCTAATCGCCATAAGGATTTAAAGGAGGTATATTCCTTATAGCGGTGTTTTACGGAAGCGGTAAAGCCTGTTCAAAATAAAAAATATTTTCATTTTGAAAACACAAAATGGCCTTCCTTGATAAGAGGGAGGGGGGAGAGAAGGATAAAAAAGAATACCTGGAATATATTAATTGTCAAAAAAACGCTTAATTTAGCTATGTTGATTAACGATTGCTTTTAACCGAACTGCTTATAAAAGGGTCATTATGGAAGACCAGCTTTGGAAAGCCATACGTAAGGATGATAAAGATGCCTTTACAGAGATGTACAAGACTTATTATCAATTCCTTTTCTCCTACGGGATCCGGATAAGCGGCCATAAGGATCTTACCAAGGATACTATTCACGAGCTTTTCCTGGAGATCTGGAACAGACGGAAAGAACTTCCCGAAGTACAGCATATAGGATACTACCTGAAGACAATACTAAAAAGAAAGATCAACAAGGAAATACCAAAAGAGCAAGCCCGCCGCCAGGATCACCGGGAAGAAAGCCATTTGAACCGGGTCGAATATTCCTATGAGGAATTACTGATCCAGTCCCAGTCAAAAGAAGAAATGCAGGAGAAGGTGAGAACAGCCATTCGCTCGCTTTCCAAAAAGCAATTGGAAGTCATCCGGATGAAGTTTTTTGATAATAAAAGCTATGCCGAAATAGCCAGCCTGACAGCCACTACACCAAGGACCATCTATAACCAGGTCTATGAATCCCTCCGCATCCTCCGCAAATGTCTCACCGTATTTTTTTAGTCATAAATGAATGATAATCATACGATAAAGCATTTATATGTAAAATATATATAAATTTCATGGTAAATCGGCTGCGATTTGTGCACCTATATACAAAGACGATCGCTGCCATGGATTACCTGTTATACGAAGCGGAAGATTTTGCCTCCAATGAGTCCTACCTGAGATATTATTTCAGGCTGAATGATAGTGACATTGCCTTCTGGGAAGACTGGATCTGCAGGCACCCCGAGCGCCTGGACATGATCATGAATGCCGATCATCTGATCAGTTCTTTATCGCTGCAGTTGCCGGAAAACGAATTTCAGCAGGAATATGAGCGGATGAAGGCGGCGATCTGCCTGGGATCGGACACAGTGGATGATTCTTTGCCAACTCTACAACGACAAACTTCTCCTATCCGGCATCGACCGGGAGGGCGCCAGAGTCTCCTGCTCTGGCTGGCGGCTGCTTCCACAGCGGCTGTTCTGTTTTTTCTTTATTTCAATTTATTTCCTGTAGCTCATTTCCGGCATACCTCTTTGCCTTTTTCTGCTATAGGTCAGCTACACGAGAAGACGAATGCTACTGCCGTAGCTCAGCGGGTGCAACTGGAAGATGGCTCGGTAATCATCCTGCAACCCGGCGGCAAGCTGAGCTACCCTCCTCATTTCCTTTCAGACAGAAGGGAAGTATGGCTGGAGGGAGAAGCTTTTTTTACGGTAAGCAAGAATCCGCAGAGCCCTTTTTACGTTTATTGCGACAATTTTGTAACGCATGTCCTGGGCACCAGTTTCACCATTAGAACCGACAAACAAAAGCAGCAGATCGAAGTGGCGGTTCACACGGGGAAGGTGGAAGTGTATAAAAGGCCGGAGTCTGTTGCCCGGAAGGACTCACCCGAAAAGAGCGATGGCGTTATCTTAACTCCCAACCAAAGAGTGATCTACCGGGAGGATAAGCAGCAATTCGAAACCTCACTGGTCGCAGAACCCCAGCCCCTTGTGCCCGAAACGGGCAGGGTGGGGCCAATATCCGGCAGCTCCGCCAACCTTGTCTTTAATAATGCATCATTGGCTGTTATTCTGCAATCCCTGCAAAAAATATATGCTATTGACATTGAAGTGGAAAATGACAATATCAATAACTGTCATTTTTCCGGAGACGTCTCTGATATGGATCTGTATGCCAGGCTGGATGTAGTCTGCCGGTCGATCAACGCTTCTTACGAGATAGTAGGCACAAAAATTCTCGTCCGGGGGAAAGGCTGTAACTGATCATTTTTTATAAAACTCAAAACGACTGCTATATGAAGAATCCTCATTTAAAAACCTGACACCTGCAGGATGCTGTATAAGAAATAAGCCGGCAATGTGGCGCATTACCGGCTGTTCAAACCTTATGCAGGTTCTATTTTGTCCGCAACGTCTTTAACTAACGAACAAAACTTTATGAAGTTATGCAAAAAAAGCGATTTATTGCTTCACTACTGCTTGCAATGAAAATTACCATCTTACAAATCACCCTCGCGACAGTCTTTGCCTGTTCAGTATATGCCAATCCAACTTTGGCGCAGGAAGCGCTGAATAAGCCGGTGACCCTTACGGTGAAGGAGACATCTATAGTAAAGATATTATCGCGCATTCAAAAGCAGACCGGAGCCAAATTCCTGTTCAGCCCGGAAGGCATACAGGCAGAGAGGAAGATATCCTTCTCCGTGAATGATAAAAAATTAAGTGAGTTCATCGACGAAGTTTTCAAACCTTTGCTGATTGGCTATAGGATTGTCAATGACAAAATCCTGCTCTTTGCCACGGGGGAAGACCGGCGGAAAAACGATTCGTCGGGTACCAGCCCGGTCATACCCCCTGCCGTGATGGATCGCACCATCAGTGGTACGATCAAAGACGAGAAAGAGGTGCCCCTGGCAAATATCAGTATTACCATAAAAGGCAGCACTGAGGGGACGACGACTGACGAAAAAGGGGAGTTCAGGATAAGGATCGCAGATGATAAGACTGTCCTGGTGATCAGTTCTGTGGGCTATCAGACCCAGGAGATCGTGGTAGGGAACAAAGCTCATCTCACTATTAAACTGGCTACAGCTTCCGAGCAATTCTCAGATGTGGTCGTGATCGGGTATGGCACTCAGAAGAAAATAGCCGTAACGGGTGCAGTTTCCACTGTCTCGGGTAAAGAGATCAAATCCGTTCCGGTGCCTGCTATTTCCAATGCCCTTGCCGGACGCCTGACGGGCGTGATCGGGATGAACAATACGGGTGAACCTGGCTATGATGATGCTACCATCCTGATCCGTGGCGTCAGCACCACCGGCGATGCCAGCCCTTTGATCGTGGTGGATGGGGTAGCCGATCGGGCAGGGGGCTTTTCCAGAATGGATCCGAATGATATAGAGAGCATTTCGGTATTGAAAGATGCTTCTGCAGCCATCTATGGTTCCAGGGCTGCCAATGGGGTGATCCTGATCACCACTAAAAGAGGCAGGAGCGGGAAACCTACTGTCAACTATACCTTCAATTACGGGTTGCGCCAACCTACCCGCCTGCCTAAAATGCTGGATGCTGCTACGTATGCCAAGGCTATCAATGAGCTGGATACGGCTGCCGGATCTTCTCCTCAATATACGGACCAGGATATACAAAAATACAGAGATGGCTCGGACCCATTGGGACATCCGAATACCAATTGGTTCAAAGAAGCCCTGAAGCCCGTCAGCGGACAATATCAGCATAATCTTTCCGTCAGCGGGGGATCTGATAAAATAAAATATTTTTTATCCGTAGGCAATCAATACCAGGATGGTTATTACAAAAAAGGGGCTACCAATTACAATCAGTATAACGTGCGGTCGAATATCGATGCACAGGTGACGGATAACCTGAAATTATTTTTAAACCTGGCGGTCCGGCAGGAGGTACGCAAATATCCGCATCATGGTTCGGAGACTATTTTCCGGTATATGATCGCGGGTAATCCCAAGGCGCTGGCCTATATCCCGGGTACGGACAAGCCTGCCGTGGCCCTGGGCGACGATGTGAACCCTGTTGCCGCTGCCACCAGCCTGGCGGGTTACCAGAATGATCAGCGGACCTATATGAATGGGGACCTGGGCTTCACGCTGGACATGCCGTATATCACCAAAGGGCTGTCGGTGATCGGCGGCCTCTACCTTGATAAAAGCAATGTTTTTTATAAGAATTTCTCTCAATCCTTTACGCTCTACAGCGCCGATGCCAACGGCAAGCCGGTGCCCCAGATCTATGACCAGACCATTAATGCCGAC
>Ga0307511_10000340_pt1 | contig 49829 bp, 50 predicted proteins | sample 13_EM_MG_FD_200266 | JGI IMG/M metagenome (GOLD analysis project Ga0307511, IMG submission 200266) | Populus trichocarpa ectomycorrhiza microbial communities from riparian zone in the Pacific Northwest, United States - 13_EM | ecosystem: Host-associated > Plants > Roots > Unclassified | place... | reverse complement strand
GCGCTGCGCAAACACCTCCGCGAGGTCGCGCCCGCCGAGTCCGTCACCGACACGGCGTCGTACAACGAGTACCAGCAGGCCGTAGAGGCCGAGATCGAGAACCTCAAGCACCTCGCCGAGATACTGGCCGACCCCCGCCCGGTCGCCAAGGCGGGCCGCCTCCTCGCCGCCTCCCGCCCGCTGCCGGTGCTCGGACTGCGCGCGGCGGCCTCCCAGGCGTACGGCTTCGCGTACTTCGCCGCCAAGGTCCATCCGGACGTACGGCTGCTCAACGAGGGCGGCACGATGATCCACGACCGGATCGACGCGGCCGTCCGCGCCGGGGCCACCGCCCTGCTGTGCTTCGCGCTGCCCCGGCATCCGCGCGAGGTCGTGGACACGCTGGCGTACGCGCGGGAGGCGGGCCTGACCGTCGTCACCGTCGCGGACTCGGCGTTCGCGCCGGTCGCCAAGGTGTCCGACCTGCTGATCCCGGCGGCCGTCGGCACCGGGCTCGCCTTCGACACGGCGTGCGCGCCGATGCTGCTGGGCCGGGTCCTGCTGGAGGCGATGTGCGACGACCTGCCGGACGCGCAGGCCCGGCTGGAGGAGTTCGACGCGCGGGCGGCGGCGCGGGGGCTGTTCGTGGAGTGACGGGGCGTCAAGTGCCCTGAGTGCGTGTGTGGTTGCGCGTCGGGGCCGTCCGGGTTGTGGTTGCCGGGCGGCCCCTTCTCGTCAGGTGACGCGGCGCAGGATCTTCTGTGTCACCGGCAGCAGTGCCCAGCACAGGGACGCCCAGTGTGTGACCAGGGCGACGGGGATCGAGACGGCGAAGGTCACGATCGTCGCGTCCACCCATGCCAGGGTCTCCGCGATCACCGCGCGCGGGGCGTCCGGGCGCAGCAGCCCGGACCTGCGCAGATCCGCGACGGCCAGTCTGAAGGACAGGCTGGTCAGGGCCTGGCCGGCGGCGTACACGATGAACTGGATCCGGAACGCGTCCGCCTCGCTGGTCAGCAGTTTCGTCGTGAACGGCGTGACGACGATCAACAGCAGCCACAGCAGGTTCCAGCGGATGGCCCCGCCGGAGAGACCGGTCACGTACCGGAAGAGGCGCTGGTGGAGCATCCACTGCATGGCGATGGCCGCGAAGCTGACGAGGAACGCGAAGTACTCCGTCAGGTGTTCGCGCAGGAAGTGCTGCACGCCCGCGTCGCCGTGTGCTTCCGCGCCGGGGACCGGCAGTTCGAGGGCCAGCAGGGTGATGGCGATGGCCACCACCGCGTCCGAGAAGTAGATCAGCCGCTCCGGACTCGCCGGTGCGATCCGCTCGGCGGGCTCGGTCGTTCCGTCGTGCGTGCTCATGCGATCGCCTGTCCGGCCGCGGCCTTGGCTCGGGCGGCGTAACGGCCGGAGAGGGCGAACGGGACGACGAACGCCAGCACTTGGACGGTGACCAGCGGCGCGGTCGCGGAGTCCTCGAAGCGGACCACGAAGGCGCAGGCGAGCGCGCCGAGGGTGAACGCGGCCGCCCAGATCGCCGTCAGGACCATGTTGACCCGGATGAACCGGGGCGCGTGCCAGAACTCCGGCGCCACCTCGGCCCGGGCGAAGGCCAGGGTGAAGGGGCGGCGCACGGCGAGCGAGGTCAGGGCCGTGGCCGCCAGGGTGGCGTTCGCCAGCGCGCAGATCCAGTTCCGCAGCCCCGATGCCGGGTCAGCCGACGCGACGACGGCCATGACCACGAAGAAGGCGCAGGTGGCGGCACCCAACAGATCGACACTGCGGGCGCGCAGCTGCCCGGCGAGTAACCAGAGCGCGGCCAGTGCGGCGGTGCCCGTGCCCAGTCGCCAGTCGACCGGGCTCAGGGCCGCGTAACACAGCCAGGGTGCGAAACCGCGGACATAGTTCACCGGTGTCTTCCTCCACGAATCCAAGAGCCAAACCGGGGAGTCCAATGTTGGACGGTAGGATTATGACCGTCCAACTCTCGACCGTCCAGTCGGGATTGGTGAAATACCGGAAAGGTAGGGTGAGTTCATGAGCCTGCCCCACGCCCTCCTCGGGCTCCTCTCCGAACAGCCCGCCAGCGGCTACGACTTGCTCAAGCGGTTCGACGAGGGGCTGTCGGCCGTGTGGCCCGCCCAGAAGAGCCAGGTCTACAGCGAGCTGGCCAAGCTCGACGAGAACGGTCTGATCGAGATCACCGGGACCGGCGCCCGCCAGCGCCGCGAGTACGGCATCACCGACGCGGGCCGCGCCGAACTGCGCCGCTGGCTCACCGAACCCGACCTCGACCTCGCCTTCCGCAGTGCCGCGCTGCTCCGCGTCTTCTTCCTGTGGACCCTCAACAGCGGCGAAGGCGCCGCGTATCTGGAGAAGTTCGCCGACCACAACCACGCGCGGCTCACCGCGCTGCAGGCCATCCACGACAACGCGAAGTGGGTGGGCGACCCCGTCCAGGTCTGCGGCTGGCTCATGCTCGAATACGGCCTGCGGGGTTCCGAGACCGCCGAGCAGTGGGCCCGCTGGGCCGCCGGAGAGCTCACCGAGCGCCTGGACACCCCCTCCTGACCCTGGGCAAGGGCCCCTGACCCGGGGAAAGGGCGAAAAAGCCCGTTCTCAGACTCGTCTCACGTTCGCTCACTAGTCTCACGGCCCGACGGAACTGTGCCGGGACGACCAGGAGGCAGGACGTGGCACGCGGAGATCACAGAGTCCAGGGGCTGGCCCGAGTGGCCGTCGTCGTACGGGCCGGAGCCGCCCCGCTGTGGTGGTTCGGGGTGCTGGCGGCGGGTGTCGGAGTGCTGCTGCCCGGCATCACCGGGCGCCGGATCGGGGTGATGGCGGGCGCCGCCCTGTTCATCATCACGGCGGCCGTCGTGGCGTACGCGCGCCGCAGGCGCTACACCGCCCTCGCCCGTGGTGCCGCCCGGGCCGGCAAGCACGATGTGCTCCAGGACCGCGCGGTGTCCGTACGCAACTGGCGTCGCGCCCACCGCTGGTGGATCGTCCTCGCCTTCGCGCTCGCGCTGGGCAGCGGGTTCGCGGTGCCGGCGGCGGGCGGCATGCTGCTCGCCGGGGCCGGCACGGGCCTGCGGCTGAAGGCCGCCTGGCTGGGGCGCCGGGAACGGGCCGACGATGTCCTGCTGTGGATCCGCGTGGACTGGCTGGACAAGCGGGGCGGTGCCCCCGCCGGAAAATCCGTCAAGGGCTACCGCTCCACCGGCATCGCCGCGGGCGACGCCACCCCGGGAGGGGCGCGCCGCCGCGGCGACGTGTACGCGTAGCCGGGCCCTACACCTCCAGATCGGCTTCGATCCTCTTCAGCTGGTGGCGGGCCATCGCCAGGTTGCTGCGGTTGGCGTCCAGCACCAGGTAGAGGAACAGACCGTTGCCGCCCCGGCCCTTGATCAGCCGGATCAGGTGGTACTGGCTCGACAGGGTGATCAGGATGTCCTCGATGTCGCCCTTCAGACCGAGGTGCTCCATGGTGCGCATCTTGGCGCGCACCACGTCGGTGTTGCCGGCCGCGGCGACGCCGAGGTCGAAGGTCTTGCTGCCGCCCATCGTGCCGAGCGCCATACCGCTGGTGTAGTCGACGAGCGCGACTCCGGTCGCGCCCTCGATGGAGGTCAGCGCCTCTTTGAGCGAGGTTTCGGTGTTGGCCATGACAGTGCTCCCTTGGGTCCGTTCAACTTTCCGTGGTGGTGCGCGCGTTGGTCGTTGCGGTGGTGCGTGGTGCGCGCGCCGTTCTCGTTCGTGCGGTGGTGGCTTTGGTGGGCGCCTTGACGGGCGCCGCGTCGGTCCGCTCCGCGGCCTCGGCCGTAGCCGCCGCCTCGGCGTCGACCAGTTCCCCGATCCGGGCCCCCGTGCGGCGGCCCTCCAGCAGCAGCCGGCCGACGTTCACACGGTCCTGGGCGAGCACGGTCAGCACGGCGCCCCGGCCCGCCGCGTACGTCGCGACATAGCCGTAGACCCCGCGCACCAGCAGCTCGCGGAAGTCGCCCTGCCCGGTCGCGTCCGACATCCGCATGGCCACGCCCAGCGCCGTCACGGTGAGCGCCGCGACCCGCTCCGGCTCGATGCCCGGGGTGTCCTGCGCCAGCACGAGACCGTCGACGCCCGCCGCCAGTGCCCCCGTCAGCTGCGGCACCCGGGCTCTCAACCGCCGCAGCTCGTCCAGGATTTCGGCCTCGGAGGCCATCGGCTCTCTCCTCTCGGCGCGTGCTCGCTGCCACTCAAAGGGCCTCCAGCGCATCCCTGAGCCTCTTCAGCAATGTGATGTCGGGGTCGGTGACGTCGGGCGGGGGCAGGACGGCGGGCGGTGCGGGCGGCCGGGGCGAGACGAGCCCCGCCGACACCAGCCGCCGGACGTCCAGCAGCGTGGGGTACGCCCGCCGGCCCAGCAGCCGGGCGATCTCCGGCGCCGTCCGTACCCCGTCCACCCGCGCCAGTACGGCGGCCTGCCGGGGTGTGATCGGCGGGGGCGCGACGGGGTCGGCCCGCACCAGCGGCGCGCCGTCCGTCGCCGCGTCCGGCCAGACGCGGTGCAGCAGCTCGCGGCGGCGCAGCGTCTCGCGCTCCAGGGCGGCCACCGGAACCGGCCGCACGGAGCCCAGCGGATGCGTGACCCCGTACCGGAAACGTCCCGGGGTACTGCTCGGCGCGAGCACGAAGTACGCCGCGTCGTACAGCGCCCCGAGCTGGCACAGTTCCAGCGCGCCCGCGCCGATCAGGCCGCCGTCGAGCAGCAGCCGGGTGGTGGCGTGCCGGTCGTCGGTCGCGTTGGCGGCGGCCTCCCAGGCCTCGGCGCGCAGGGTGCCGTGGGCGGTGAGGAGCAGGTCGAGACCGGGGGCGGACGGGCTCTCGGCGTGCACCACGTGGCCCGCGACGAGATGAAGACTTCCGCGCTCGCGGACGAGAACACCGGTGGCCTTCTCCGCCGCGAGCCTGGTCAGCATCGGTGAGACCCCGCCCCAGGCCCGGTCGACGGCGGCGGCCTTGTCCCGCACCGGCAGCCGGGGCGGCGGGGTGGTCGGCGTGGTCCTGAGAGCGGTCATCCCAGCACCAGCCGTCCCGCCATCTCGCCGAGCCGGATCCGGGCCAGCGCGAGATTGCCCTCCGCGCGGGCCAGCCACAGATGCAGGAACACACTGCTGTCGAACGACGTCCGCACGAACCGCAGCACGTGATAGCTGTCCCGGTTGCTGACGATCAGATCCTCCAGCGGAGGATCGTCGGCCTCCTCCCCGTCCTCCGCGTCGGACGCGAACGCCCGGTGCTCGGCCGCCAGCCGCGCCAGCTCCGCGGCCTCGGCCGCACTGGCCTCCTGGTCACCCCCGGGCGACTCTCCTACGACGCCCAGGGCCAGCCCGCTGGTCCAGTCGACCAGTGCGGCGCCCCGGGCACCGGGCAGTCGCATGGCCTCCAGTAAGCACTCGTCGATTCCGGGCACCGTGGCTCCCCTCCCGCCTGCGGTTCGGCTGAGTGACGACGAAGCTACGCACCGTGTGGCCGAGGGGTGAGGGATCTGGCATTTTCCAGTGGGACATGCCCGGAGTGACTAAGGTGGGTCAACTGACCCGGTTTTCACACCAGTTGCGTGAGCCAGTTGAACCGTGCGCCCACCGGCGTGCGTCAACGGCGCCCGGGTTCGCGCAGGGTGGTGAGCGCGGCGGCGTGCGCCCCTCCGGATTCGGCCACGATCTCCGCCGTCGTCTGCGGCCTCCGCACGGTCGCGAACGCCACGCCCCCGGAACCGTCCGGCACGAAGCCGTAAATCCCGGGCCTGGCAAGGGAGTTGTAGGCGTAGTGGGCCGCGAAGTAGTACGCCCCGGTGTCAAGCGCCGCCGCGTGGTCGCCCTGTTCCAGCAGCGGAAGTGCCTGCTCCTCCGCGAGCAGATCACCCGCGAAGCAGGCCGGACCGGCGACGTCCTGCACCACCGCGGGCCCCGACTTGGGCCGACCCTTCCCGTCGTAGGCGGCGATCCGCAGCGGCCACGACTGCGGCGCGTACACCGTCCGCGTCGCCACCTGCACCCCCGCGTGCGTGACCGCGATCGGCCGCCCGCCGGCACTCTTGGCGTACTCGACCCGGGCCACCACCGTCCCCTGCTTGGCCAGCATCGACCGCCCGAACTCGGTCACCAGCCCGTACCGCCCGTCGAACAGCCCCGGCACCGTCTCCCTCAGCAGCCGCGCGTACTCCGCGTACGCCGGACTCGTCGCGTCCGAGCCGAAGTTGACCCCCAGCCCGCCGCCGATGTCGAGCGTGTCGATCTGCCGTCGCCCGAGCCGCGCGTTGATCTCCTCCGCCAGCGCGTACGTCTCCGCGACGCCCCGCGCCAGCAGTTCCAGCGGGATGCCCTGCGACCCGGTGTGCGCGTGCAGCCGGGTCAGCCACGGCCGCTCGGCGAACGCCCGCACCACCCACTCCCGCGCCCCCTCGTCCCGCAGCGCCACCCCGAACTTCGAGGTCGCCGTCGCCGTGGACAGCGCGGCGATCGACCCGCCGCCGATCTGCGGATTGACCCGCATCCCGAGCGGCGAACGGCTGCTCGCCGACCGCATCAGCCCATCCACCCGCTCCAACTCCTGCGGATTGTCGACGTTCACCGCGATCCCCAGTGCCAGCGCCTCCCGCAGCTCCGCCGGCGTCTTCGCGGGCGCGTCGAGCACGGTCCGCTCCGGCCGGACACCGGCCGCCCGTGCGAGGGCCAGCTCACCGGGGCTCGCCACCTCCGCGCCGATGCCCTCCTCGCGCAGTAGCCGCAGCACCGGCACGAGGGGGCTCGCCTTGACGGCGAACGCGTGCAGCACGGGCGTCCCCGGCGCCGTCACCTCGTCGAACGCCGCCCGCAGCGCCGCCGCCGACTCCCGGATCCCGGTGACGTCCAGCAGCGCGACGATGGGGGAGTCCGGCCCCAGCAGCCCCTGTTCGACGGCGGCCCGCACCGCCTGGTCCCGGCGCGCGGTCCGCTCGGCGCCGGATTCGCCGACGGGGCCGGTGTCGCCCGTGTGACCCTGGATTTCGTCGTTCACTGTGTCCCCCGTCGTGTCGTTGCCCGTGGTCGTTACATCCAGCCAAACACCCAGAGCCTGCCCACATCGGCGCCGCCATGTATTGACTAGTTCTATTCAGGACGCAAGGATGTGAATAACCGCAGTAAAGATGCGTAGTGCAGAAGTGCAGATCCGCTGAGAGCAGTCCGCTAGGAGGCAGACCATGTCAGGACCCCGCCCCGTACGAGCACCGCGCGGTACGGAACTGAGCGCCCTGGGATGGCAGCAGGAAGCCGCCCTGCGGATGCTGCAGAACAACCTGGATCCCGAGGTCGCCGAACACCCCGACAAGCTCGTCGTCTACGGCGGCACCGGCAAGGCCGCCCGCGACTGGCGCTCCTTCGACGCCATGGTCCGCACCCTGCGCACCCTCAAGCAGGACGAGACGATGCTCGTCCAGTCCGGCCGTCCCGTCGGCGTCATGCAGACCCACGAGTGGGCCCCGCGCGTCCTCATCGCCAACTCCAACCTCGTCGGCGACTGGGCCAACTGGGAGGAGTTCCGCCGCCTTGAGGCCCTCGGTCTCACCATGTACGGCCAGATGACCGCCGGTTCCTGGATCTACATCGGCACCCAGGGCATCCTCCAGGGCACCTACGAGACCTTCGCCGCCGTCGCCGCGAAGAAGTTCAACGGCACCCTCGCCGGAACCATCACCCTCACCGCAGGACTCGGCGGCATGGGCGGCGCCCAGCCGCTGGCCGTGACCATGAACGACGGCGTCGCGATCTGTATCGACGTCGACCCGCGCGCCATCGAGCGCCGCATCGAGCACCGGTATCTGGATGTGCGCGCGGACTCGCTGCAGCACGCCCTGCAACTCGCCGTCGAGGCCCGCGACGCCCGCCGCCCGCTCTCCATCGGCCTCCTCGGCAACGCCGCCGAACTGTTCCCGCAGATGCTCGCCGAGGGCGCCCCCATCGACATCGTGACCGACCAGACCTCGGCCCACGACCCGCTGGCCTACCTGCCGATCGGCATCGCCTTCGAGGACATGGCCGACGCCGCCGCCAAGGACCCGGCGGGCTTCACCGCCCGCGCCCGCGAGTCCATGGCCAAGCACGTCGAGGCGATGGTCGGCTTCATGGACGCCGGCGCCGAGGTCTTCGACTACGGCAACTCGATCCGCGGCGAGGCCCAACTCGCCGGGTACGAGCGGGCGTTCGCCTTCCCCGGCTTCGTCCCCGCCTACATCCGCCCCCTGTTCTCCGAGGGCAAGGGCCCCTTCCGCTGGGCCGCCCTGTCCGGCGAGGCCTCCGACATCCACAAGACGGACAAGGCGATCCTCGACCTCTTCCCCGAGAACGAGTCCCTGCACCGCTGGATCAAGATGGCGGGCGAACGCGTCCACTTCCAGGGCCTGCCCGCCCGCATCTGCTGGCTCGGCTACGGCGAGCGCGACAAGGCCGGCGAGCGCTTCAACGACATGGTGGCCTCCGGCGAGCTGGCCGCCCCGCTGGTCATCGGCCGCGACCACCTGGACTCCGGCTCCGTCGCCTCCCCGTACCGCGAGACCGAGGCCATGCTCGACGGCTCCGACGCGATCGCGGACTGGCCGCTGCTGAACGCGATGGTGAACGTCGCGTCAGGCGCCTCCTGGGTCTCCATCCACCACGGGGGCGGCGTCGGCATGGGCCGCTCCATCCACGCGGGCCAGGTCTCGGTGGCCGACGGCACGAAGCTCGCCGGCGAGAAGATCCGCCGGGTGCTGACGAACGACCCCGGCATGGGCGTCATCCGGCATGTCGATGCCGGGTACGACATCGCGGAGCGGGTCGCCGCCGAGCGGGGTGTGCGGGTGCCGATGCGCGAGGGTGACGACGCGTGACCCTTCCGGGAGATGAGCGGGGCGGCGACTCCTCGGCGGGTGCGAGCGCCGGCATCGGTGCTCGCACCGGTGCGGTTGTGGCGGCCGGCGGTGACTCCTTCCACTCGATGTGGAGCGAGCTGCTCCCCATCGGCCGGCACCCCGACTCAGGCGGCTATCGCCGGTTCGCCTGGACCGGTGCCGACGCCGAATGCCGGGCCTGGTTCAAGGCACAGGCCGAGAACCGAGGCCTGGCCTACGAACTCGACCGCAACGGCAACCAGTGGGCCTGGCTCGGTGACCCCGCCGCCGGGGACGCCGTGGTCACCGGGTCGCATCTCGACTCGGTGCCGGACGGTGGGGCCTTCGACGGGCCCCTCGGTGTCGTGTCGTCCTTCGCCGCGCTCGATGAACTGCGGGGCAGGGGTGCGGAGTTCACCAGGCCGCTTGCCATCGTCAACTTCGGGGACGAAGAAGGCGCCCGGTTCGGGCTTGCCTGTGTCGGGTCGCGGCTGGCTGCCGGGCAGCTCACCGTCGAGCAGGCGCACCGGCTGACCGACGGGGACGGCGTCACGCTGCCGCAGGCCATGGCGGCGGCGGGCTACGACGCCGACGCCATCGGCCCCGACCCCGAACGGCTCGCCCGTATCGGCGCGTTCGTCGAGCTCCACGTCGAACAGGGCCGCGCGCTGGACCTGTCCGGCGACCGGGTCGGCATCGCCAGCGCCATCTGGCCGCACGGCAGGTGGCGGTTCGACTTCCGCGGTGAGGCCAACCACGCCGGTACCACCAGGTTGGTGGACCGGCGGGACCCCATGCTGTCGTACGCCGAGACCGTGCTCGCCGCCCGCCGCGAGGCCCAACTCGCCGGTGCCGTCGCCACGTTCGGGAAGATCGCCGTCGAGCCGAACGGCGTCAACGCGATCCCCTCCCTGGTGCGCGGCTGGCTCGACTCCCGCGCCGCCGACCAGGACACCCTGGACACGGTGGTCACCGGCGTCGAGAAGGCGGCCCGCGAGTACGCGGAGGCGCACGGCGTCGACCTCGACGTCGTCCGGGAGTCCTTCACCCCGGTCGTGGAGTTCGACCACGCCCTGCGCGACGAACTCGCCCGCGTGCTGGGGAAGACGAACGACCAGGACACCGGCCTCAGGGTCCCCGTCCTGGGCACCGGCGCCGGACACGACGCCGGAATCCTCTCCGGGAGCATCCCGACCGCCATGCTGTTCGTGCGCAACCCCACGGGCGTCTCGCACTCCCCGGCCGAGTTCGCGGCCGAGGACGACTGTGTGGCCGGGGTGACCGCACTCGCCGACGTACTGGAAGGGCTGGCCTGCAGGTGACGCACCCCACCACGCACCCCACCACGCGGACGTACTGGCTGGAACACGCCTGGCTCGACACCAACGTCGAGCCGGGCGTCGCCCTGGAGGTGAGTGACGGACGGATCGCGGCCGTCCGTACCGAGGTCGACACCCCGCCCCCGGGCGCCGAGATCCTGCGCGGACTCACCCTCCCCGGGCTCGCCAACGCCCACAGCCACGCCTTCCACCGCGCCCTGCGCTCCACCGTCCAGGTCGGCTCCGGCACCTTCTGGACCTGGCGGGAGTTCATGTACTCCTTCGCCGACCAGCTGACCCCGGACACCTACCACGCACTGGCCCGCGCGGTGTACGCCGAGATGGCGCTGGCCGGGATCACCGCGGTCGGCGAGTTCCACTACGTGCACCACGAGCACGGCGGCACCCCCTACACCGACCCCAACGCCATGGGCGAGGCGCTCGTCGCAGCCGCCTCCGAAGCCGGCATCCGCATCACCCTCCTCGACACCGCCTACCTCTCCTCCGGCTTCGGACAGCCCCCCAACCACCACCAGCTCCGCTTCTCCGACGGAAGCGCGGACGCCTGGGCGGAACGCTGTTCACTTCTCAAGGAACGGGATCACGCGCGGATCGGTGCCGCCATCCACTCCGTACGGGCCGTGCCCGCGCGGGAGTTGGCGACCGTGGCCCGCTGGGCCGAGGAGCGGCGGGCCCCGCTCCATGTGCACCTGTCCGAGCAGACCGCCGAGAACGAGGCATGCCGCGCCGCCCACGACTGCACACCGACGCAACTCCTCGCCGATCACGGGGTGTTGGGTCCGCGTACCACCGGCGTCCACAACACGCACCTCACGGACGAGGACATCGCGCTGCTCGGCTCGACCGGCACGGGCACCTGCATGTGCCCGACGACCGAACGCGACCTCGCCGACGGCATCGGCCCCGCCGTGGCCCTCCAGCGAGCCGGCTCACCGCTCTCCCTCGGCTCCGACAGCCACGCCGTCATCGACCTGCTCGAAGAGGCCCGCGCCATGGAGCTGAACGAGCGCCTGCGCACCCGCACCCGGGGTCACTGGACGGCCGCGGCCCTGCTCCGCGCGGCCTCCGCCGACGGCCACGCGGCCCTCGGCTGGGACGAGGCGGGCAGCATCACGGCAGGCGCCCTCGCCGACTTCACGACCATCGCGCTCGACTCGGTCAGGACAGCGGGGCCGGTGCCCAGGCTCGGCGCCGAGACGGCCGTATTCGCGGCGACGGCAGCGGACGTACGGCACACCGTCGTGGGCGGCCGGCACGTCGTACGCGACGGAGCGCACGCGCTCGTACCGGATGTGCCGCAAGCGCTCGCGCAGGCCGTCGAAGCCCTGCGCGCCCGACAACCACCCACGAGGACACGATGAGCAGCAGCACCGTCATCACCAACATCGCCACGCTGGTCACCAACGACCCCTCCCTCGCCGACAGTTCCCCTCTCGGTCTGATCCAGGACGCGGCCGTGGTCATCGACGGCGACCGCGTCGCGTGGACCGGTGAATCAAGCAAAGCACCCGCCACTGACAATCGGGTCGACGCCGGTGGGAGGGCGGTCCTGCCCGGCTTCGTGGACTCCCACTCGCACCTCGTCTTCGCCGGTGACCGCACGCAGGAGTTCAACGCCCGGATGTCCGGGCGGGCTTACAGCGCGGGCGGCATCCGTACGACGGTCGCGGCGACGCGCGCGGCGAGCGACGCGGAACTGGAGGTGAACCTCACCCGTTACCTGGACGAGGCCCTCCGCCAGGGCACCACCACCTTCGAGACGAAGTCCGGCTACGGCCTGACGGTCGCCGACGAGTCCCGCGCCCTGCGCATCGCCGCCGCGCACACGGACGAGGTGACGTATCTCGGCGCGCACATCGTCTCGCCCGACTACGCAGACGACCCCGCCGCGTATGTGGCACTGGTGACCGGCGAGATGCTCGACGCCTGTGCCCCGCACGCCCGTTGGATCGACGTCTTCTGCGAGAAGGGCGCCTTCGACGGCGACCAGGCGCGCGCCATCCTGAGCGCCGGCAAGGCGAAGGGCCTGCACCCGCGTATCCACGCCAACCAGCTCTCCTACGGCCCCGGCGTCCAGCTCGCCGTCGAACTGGACGCGGCGAGCGCGGACCACTGCACGCATCTGACCGACGCGGACGTGGACGCGCTGGCGAGCGGCCGTACCGTCGCGACCCTGCTGCCCGGCGCCGAGTTCTCGACGCGGGCCCAGTGGCCGGACGCGCGCCGGCTCCTGGACGCCGGTGTCACCGTCGCGCTGTCCACCGACTGCAACCCGGGCTCGTCCTTCACGTCCTCCGTGCCCTTCTGCGTCGCGCTCGCGGTGCGGGACATGGGGATGACCCCGGACGAGGCGGTGTGGTCGGCCACGGCGGGCGGGGCGGCGGCCCTGCGCCGGGACGACGTGGGCCGGATCGCACCGGGTGCCCGCGCCGACCTGATCCTGCTGGACGCGCCCAGTCATGTGCACCTGGCCTACCGGCCGGGCGTGCCGCTGGTCAGCGGGGTGTGGCGGCGGGGAGAACGGGCGGTGTGACCCCCGGTTCGAGCCCGGCAGAGACGTGGAACGCGTCTCGCTTCTGACTCACCCGCCGGGCATCGCGGCTCCACGCCTCCGGAGCCTGTCGGTTGTGCGCGTCGGTGTCGCCGCTTCACGGAGTCTCATGCCCCCCTGTCCACTGAAAGCGCGCTGAGGCCGTCGTGAAACCCGGTGGGCGCAGGCTCCGGGGCAGAAGGAAGCCGATGTCGAACTGGCGAACCAAGGAGCACATCACCATGGCCATCAACCTCACCGACCAGGACAAGCTCACCCTGCGTACCGCCGCTTACGGCGCCATCACCCTCATGGCCGCCGCCGGTGCCACCGCCGGCTCGCCCCACCGGATCGCCACCCAGGGCAGCCTCGCCCTGGCCTCGGCGACCGGTCCGATCGGGTACGTGCTCGCCGAGAACGGGAAGATCGCGAACCTGAACGGCAAGTCCGTGGCCGAGATCGCCGACCACGTGCTGCCGGCCCTGACCACCGCCATGGGCCTGCTCAAGGAGCAGGATCCGGCGGAGGCCGACAACTTCCGCAGTACCGTCCTTGTCGCGGTCGAAGCGGCCGTCCGGCCCAAGAAGGGCGAACCCGGTCCCGTCATGGCCGAGATGACCCGCAAGATCACCGGAGCCCTCGACGCCGCCTGATCCCGCCGCACCCGGGACACTCGCCGCACCCCCGGATTTCCGGCGGCCCCCGCCCCGACGATGGCCCGAAACCCCGCCCGACGACGAGCCCCGACCTGATGGGATGGGACCGTGCCGAGCGGCGGATGACTGGCCGCCGAGGACGGGGGAGCCGGGGTGCGGAACTGGGCTGGACGTTGGCCGTTGGTGGGGCGTGGGGTGGAGTTGGAGTACTTCGCCGCCGCCCTGGCGGATCCTGGATGTCGTGGGTTCATCGTGGGCGGCGCCGCGGGCGTGGGCAAGTCGCGGCTGGCGGAGGAGTGTGTGGAGCGGGCGGCGGCTGCCGGGTTCCGGGTGGGGCGGGCCACCGCCAGCGTTGCCGCGGCTGCCGTGCCGTTGGGGGCGATCGCCCATCTGCTGCCCACCGGGGTCGACTTGACCGATCCCGTCGCCGGATTTGCCGCCGTCGCAAGGGAGTTGGCCGACAGGCCCGGGCGGCAGTGGGTGCTGTTCGTCGACGACATGCATCTACTGGACGCCGCATCGGCCGTACTGCTGCGGCAGTTGATGGACACCGGCGCGCTGCTGCTGATCGGCACCGTGCGCACCGGTGAGCCGTACGGTGAGGCCGTCGCCGCGCTGCGGGGCGGGGACTCGGTGTACCGGGTCGATCCGACCGAGCTCGGCCCGGAGCAGGTCGAGGTGTTGTTGCAGGCCGCGCTCGGAAGACCCCTCGCCCGAAGAACCCTGCACGAACTGTCGGCCGCCAGCGGCGGCAACGTGCTCTATCTGCGCGAACTCGTCCTCGGTGCCCTCGCCGCCGGGAACCTGACCGAGGACGGGGAGATCTGGCACCTCGTCGACGACCGGCTGCCCGGTACCGCCCGGCTGACCGAGATGATCGGCGCGCGGCTGGCCGCCGCCGACCCCGCCGGGCGCCCCGTACTCGAACTCCTGGCGCTGTGCGAGCCGTTGCCCCTGACGTACGCCGAAGCCCTCGCCCCGCCGGAGGCGACGGCGGCCCTGGAACAGGCGGGGCTGATCCGCGTCACGCAGGACCGACGGCGTACGACGGTGTCGCTCGCCCACCCTTTGTACGGTGAAGTGCTGCGCGCCGGGCTGCCGTTGCTGCGCCGTCGTGCCCTGCTCCTGGACCAGGCCGCCCGGGTCCAGGCGCGCGGCGCCCGGCGTCGCGGCGACCTGCTGCACATCGCGACCTGGCGGCTGGCCGCCACCGGTACCGCCGATCCGGCCCTCCTCACCCAGGCCGCCGTACTCGCCCGCCACGCCCACGACTTACCCCGGACCGTCGCCCTGCTGGAAGCCCTGCCGGAGAAGCACCGGACCACCGCCACCGAACTGCGGCGCGGCGAGGCCCTGTTCGAGCTCGGCCGTTGGCACCAGGCCGAGACGACGCTCGCCGGAGCCGACGCCCTCGCCGTCGACGAACAGGAACGGCTCGCGGTCGCCCTCGTCCGGACGACGAGCCTGCTGTGGAGCAACGCCCCCGTCGCCGAGGCGCTCGCCGTCAACGACGCGGCCCGCGAGCGGATCAGCACTCCGGCCGACCGCCGCAAGCTCACGATCAACGAGGGTTTTCTACGGATCGTCGGTGGCCGGCCGGCCGAGGGACTGGCCCTGCTGGAGGATCTGGAGACCGACGTCGGCGCCGCCCCCGACGTCAACGCCTGGCTGCGCGGGGCCTGGATGAAGCCCGCCGCGCTGGCCCTGGTGGGCCGTACCGCCGAGGCCACCACCTGGGCCCGGCGCGCCCACGACGCACACCGGCGGGTCCAGGAACGCGCCCTCGCCTCCCACCCGGCCTTCCAGCGCATCCCGCTCGTCCTCGCACTCACCGAAGCCGGTGCCCCGGCCGCCGAGGTCTGCCGGGTGGGCGAGCCCGCCTACGCCGAACTCACCGCGGCCGGTTCCCGGGTGCGGATCTGGCTGGCGGTCCTGCTCGGCCGTACGCACTGGCTGGCCGGCCACCCCGCGACCGCCCGCCGCTGGTGGGCCGAGGCCGCCACCGTGTCCCGCGGCATCGACCACGCGATGGCGCTACGGCCGGTGCTCGGCGGGCTCGCCGCGTGCGCGGCCGTACTGGGGGATCTCGACGCGGCCGAGGCCATGCTCGTCGAGCACCGCGAACTGCCGCCCGTGGAACCGGGGTTGCTGTCCGCCGGGGAGGAACTCCTGGGCGAGGCCTGGCTGTTGGCCGCCCGGGGACAGCTGGCGCGGGCGCGGTCCGTGCTCACCGCCGCCGCTGCTTCGGCCCGCCGCACCGGCCATGTCACCGGCGAGGCGCTGCTGTTGACCGACGTCGCCCGGCTCGGCGGAGCCAAGGAGGTCGGCGGCCGGCTGGCCGTACTCGCCGGGGTCTGTGACGGTGCGCTCGCCCCCGTCAGGGCCCGACTGGCCGCTGCGCTGGGCGCCGACGACCCCGACCGGCTCCTGAGGGCCGCCGACGCGTGCCAGGCCGTCGGCGCGGACCTGCTCGCCGCCGAGGCGGCCACCGCCGCCGCGGCGGCCTGGCGCAGGGCGGACCGGCCCCGCCGCGCCGTCGCGGCCGCCCAGTGGGCCGGCACGCTCCGGGACCGCTGCGAGGGTGCCCGTACGCCCCTGCTGGCCGCCGCCCGGGCAACCGCCCGACTCACCGCCCGCGAACGGGAGATCGCCCTGCTCGCCGCCGCCGGCCACACCAGCAAGGGCATCGCCGACACGCTGGCCCTGTCGGTACGCACCGTCGACAACCACCTCCAGCACGCCTACGCCAAGCTCGGCGTCACCACCCGACTCGAACTGACCCGTGCCCTGCGGGTAGTTGAGTAGCGGTTACTCATCCCCTGATCCGGCGGCGCGGGCACGCTTTCCCCCGGCGGCAACGTTGTCGCCGGAACATCCAGTTCTCGTCATCGGGGGATGACCACATGAGACTGAGCATGATCAATGCCATCGTCGCCGCGGCGCTCGGCGCGAGCCTGGTCGGACTGTCGGGAGCCGCTGCCGCCGCTGTCGGCTCCGTCCAGCCGCTGGCCCTGACCTACTTGCCGCTGACCAACTACAACAGCGGCAAGTGTCTGGACCTGCCCGAGTCCAGTTCGGACGACGGACAGGGCCTGGAGCAGTACCAGTGCAACGGCGGCGCGAACCAGAAATGGGCGCTGCAGTACATCGACAGCGACACCAGCGGCAACTACTACCGGATCGTCAGCCAGAGCAGCGGCAAGTGCGTGGACGTCCGGGACCGCAGCTCGGACAACAACGCCGTCGTGGTCCAGAACGGCTGCAACACGCAGTACAGCCAGCAGTGGAGACTGAACTACGTGGCGGACAACACCCTGCGATTCCAGCTGGTGGCGCGCCACAGCCTCAAATGCGCGACCGTCGCCAATTCGAGCACGGCCAACAAGGCCGGAATCCTTCAGTACAGCTGCGGTACGTCCGTGAACTGGAACCAGTACTGGCTGTACGGCTGATGAGGACGGTGCGAAGAACCACCCTCGCTGTCGTGCTGACAGTGCTGTGCGCGTTGGCGGGACCCGGGGTCGGATGGGCGGCCTCGGGCGACGGCGGACCAACTGCCGTGGCGGCGTCGACCGTTGCGGCGAAACGCCCGGCCTGGCAGGCGACGAGCGGTGTGCCGGGTCCGGGACTTCCGGCGCGGAAGCAGACCTCCGGCGCCTCGCCGGCGCTGTTGGCCTGTGACACGCACGCGGTCGGCAACTGGAGCTACACCGACCAGGCAGGTGTGCGGCACAACGCCATGAACAGTCAGGTGCAGGTGCGGGATCACCTCACCGGCGCGCTGATCGCCGGGCTCACGAACTCCGCGGGCAATTTCGACATCTGTTTCGGCGCCGCGCAGTTCACGCAGATGTACATCACGTTCAAGGCCGAGAACGCCGCGTGGCGGGTACAGAACGGCACGGACGTCTACAACTGGAGTACGCCGATCCGTGCCAATCCGGTGCCGGGCAGCACGGTGAACTTCGGCGCCATGGCCCCCGTCGACGTGGCGGGCAACCGAGCCGCTCACGCGTTCGACGTGGGCAACGACGCGTGGTTGGGGGTTCCGCATTCCAACGGCTGCTGGGATCCGAAGGACACCACGTGCAGCCAGGTGCGGATCGACTGGGCGAACGACCGAACCAGCGGGATGGATCACTACGACCAGGCGAACAACTTCGTGTCGCTGCTCTCCGCGACTCCGGACGCCCCGATGTCGGTCATGCACGAGATCGGCCACGCACTGATGGACGACCTCTACAACGACGCGTTTCCGTCGACCGCGGGCTGCCCCGTTCCTCATCCTCCCAACGCGGCCAGCACCGCCGTATGCGCATGGATCGAGGGATGGGCGACCTTCTTCTCGTTGGCCATGTACCACACGTCGGTATTTCTGTCCGGCAACGGAGGCTCGACCGACTACGAGTATCCGTCCTGGGGCTCCAACGGTGTCGCCAACGGTGATGTGACGGAGACGCGGGTCATCGGTGCGCTGCAGGACCTCATCGACACCGGTGCCCATGCCAGCGAAACCTGGGACCAGCACAGTGAGGGCTTCGGCGTGGAGTTCTTCACGCTGGCGCATCACGTCGACAACACGTTCGCGTCGTTCTGGAACAGCCGTGGAGCGGACGGGTTCGACGTGTCCGACGCCACCATGGGGTCGCTCTACCAGAACACGATCGACTATCAGTACCGCAACCCCTTGATCGACGGACAAGGGCAGTCCCTCCCTACCTTCCTCTCGGACACGCCACCGCAGAACTTCGGCTTCAACACCACGGTCCACTCGTGGTCCGTGGTCGCGTTGCGGCCGTCGGCGCCGACCGACTTCGACTTCACGATGTACGACGACCGGGCGCAGACGTCGTTCCTCAAGGCCAGCAATCTGAACGACCAGGCGGTGGATTTCGTCGCGATCGACTCGAATCTGCGGCCGCTGGGCGACTACTACCCACGGGTGGACCAGTTCCGGGGACCCGGTACCTTCCGCATCGAGCACGTGCAGGCCTTCCAGACCTTGCAGCCGGCGTCGTCCAGTTCGTTCCGCTTCGACGACTCGAATGTCGCCGCGGTGGTGGAGACGGACCTGACCGCGGGCGTGCCGGTGACCATCCGTCTGACCGAGGCAAGCGTGATCTCGACCGCCAGCCTGTTCATCATGGGCGACGATCCGAGCACGCCGGCGACGTTCGTGCAGAACCGTAGCTCCGCTATGGCGTCCGCTGTCGCGGACCCCATATTCGGTGGACCGGTCTCGGTGACCTTCACACCGACACGGACCGGCCGCTACGGCGTCGTCGTCACGGGGGACAACGGCGGCGGCGACTTCACGCTGACGCGCAGCTGAACCACAACGGGGGCGGAGGGGGGGTGGTGCGCGGCCTCGGCCGCGTACCACCCCCCCTCCGGCGTCTCCGCACCGTCATAGGGTGATCGGCATGAGCATCATCGGGGTTGGCATCGACGTGGCCGAGATCGCCCGGTTCGCGGCGTCCCTGGAGCGCACGCCCGGCATGGCCCAACGGCTCTTCCTGGACAGCGAGTTGCTGCTGCCGAGCGGGGAGCGGCGGGGGCCCGCCTCCCTCGCCGCCCGCTTCGCCGCGAAGGAGGCCCTGGCCAAGGCGCTCGGTGCCCCGGCGGGGCTGCACTGGACGGACGCCGAGGTGTATGTCGAGGACAGCGGGCAGCCCCGGCTGAAGGTGACGGGGACGGTCGCGGCACGGGCGGCCGAACTGGGGGTGCGGTCGTGGCACGTCTCGTTGAGCCATGACGCGGGGGTGGCTTCAGCGGTGGTGATCGCTGAGGGCTGAGAGGCGGATTCATTTGCGCTGGACCGCATCCGGGACCGGCTCTTCCGGCAGAAGAAGTGACCATGAAGAAGTAGCGGTTTCGCGAGAGACTCGGACCCATGCGTACTGCGTACAGCGTGGAGACGGTAAGGGCGGCCGAACGGCGGCTGATGGCACGGCTTCCCGAAGGCGCGCTCATGCAGCGTGCCGCCGCCGGACTGGCCGTCGCCTGCGCCCAGTTGCTGGGGCGGGTCTACGGCAGCCGGGTCGCGCTGCTGGTCGGCAGCGGGGACAACGGCGGTGACGCGCTCTACGCCGGGGCACGGCTGGCCCGGCGCGGGGCGGCCGTCACGGCGGTGCTGCTCGCGCCCGACCGCACCCACGCGCGCGGGCTCGCGGCGCTGCTCCGCGCGGGCGGTCGTACCGTGTCGCCGGACGCAGCCGAGGAACCGGTCCTGCGCGCCGACCTCGTCCTCGACGGAATCGTCGGGATCGGCGGCCGGGGCGGACTGCGGCCGGACGCCGCGCGGCTCGCGACCCTTGCCGGGGACTCCCGGGGTGTCGTCGTCGCCGTAGATCTCCCCAGTGGCGTCGAGGCGGACACCGGCGAGGTGCGGGGCGCCGCGGTCAGGGCCGACCTCACCGTCACCTTCGGGACCCACAAGCCGGGGCTGCTGATCGACCCCGCGCGCGAGTACGCCGGTTCCGTACGGCTCGTCGACATCGGACTCGGCGCCGAACTGCCCCCCGAACCCGAACTGGAGGCCCTGCAGCACGCGGACGTGGCGGCGCTGCTGCCCGTGCCGGACGCCGAGAGCGACAAGTACCGGCGCGGGGTGGTGGGCATCGCCGCCGGGTCCGGGCGCTACCCGGGCGCGGCCGTGCTCGCCGTCGCCGGGGCGCTGCGGGGCGGGGCCGGGGCCGTACGGTACGTCGGTCCGGCCGCGGACGCGGTGATCGCGCGGTTCCCGGAGGCCCTGGTGTCGGAGCGGGGGCCGGCCAAGGCGGGGCGGGTGCAGGCGTGGGTCGTCGGGCCGGGGGCGGGCGACGACGCGGCGACCGTGGCCGAGGTGGTGACAGCCGACGTACCGGTGCTCATCGACGCGGACGGGCTGCGGCTGGCGGATCCGGACGCCGTACGGGCGCGTACGGCGCCGACGCTGATGACCCCGCACGCGGGGGAGGCGGCCGCGCTCCTCGGGGTGCCGCGCGCGGAGGTCGAGGCGGCCCGGCTCACGTCCGTGCGGGAGTTGGCGCGGCGGTACGGGGCGACCGTACTGCTCAAGGGCTCGACGACGTTGGTCGCCGACTCCGGGGGCGGGGCGGTGCGGGTCAATCCGACAGGCACCGGCTGGCTGGCCACGGCGGGCAGCGGGGACGTGCTGTCGGGGCTCGCGGGCTCGCTGCTGGCGGCGGGGCTGCCGGCGTTCGACGCGGGCAGCGTGGGGGCGTATCTGCACGGTCTTGCGGGGCGGCTGGCGGCGGACGGGGCGCCGGTGGGGGCGCACGACGTGGCGGAGGCGGTGCGGACGGCGTGGCGGGACGTGCGGGACTGACGCGTTCCTGCACCTGCGGCGCCACCGCTCGTCAATAAGGGTGACCCCTCCGCGCGGCACCCGCGCGCTGTCGTACCGTCGCGTTTCTCTGATCGCATGATCAGTACACGAATCGCGCACAGAAGCATCGCGGTGCTGCTCACCGCGGTGATCGCCCTCCCTGTAGGGACCGGGACCGCCTGGGCCGACGACCCGGTGCCGGCGCCCGGGCCCGGCGAGACCGAGCTCGTGCCGGGCGTGCCCCCGGGGCCGTATCAGCCCTGGCAGATCGACACGCCCGACCAGGCCCTCGTACCGAAGGTGTACACGCCGACCGCAGAGGAGGACCGGGTCGAGCCGAGGGACGCGGCGGCGGGGACGTACGCGCTCGTCGAGTACGTGCCGATCGGGGACGCCGTGGCGAAGGTCTCCTGCAGCAAGCAGACCGGGCCCTATCAGCGGGGCGTGGAGCGGTGGTTGAAGCTGAAGGTGGACGGCAGGCAGTCGGCCGCCGACTGCAAGGCGATCAAGGCCTTCCAGAAGAAGCAGGGCATCAAGCCCGCGATCGGCTTCGCCGGACCCGTGACCTGGGCGCGCATGCAGTTCCTCGCCGCGGAGAAGAACCCGAACGCGGCCCGGAAGTGCCCCGTCCGCTCGTACCGCGTCGCCTGTGTCGATCTCGACCGGCAGCTCACCTGGGTGCAGAAGGGCAAGAAGGTCGTCTTCGGACCGGTCCCGATGCGCAGTGGACGCACCGGGCACGTCACCCGGGGCGGCTGGCACAAGATCTACTGGAAGCACAAGAACCACTGGTCGACGCTCTACAACAGCCCCATGCCGTATGCCCAGTTCTTCGACGGCGGCATCGCCTTCCACGCCGTCTACGGCAGCATCTACACCACCACCGGCTCCTGGGGCTGCGTCAACCTCCGGCTGTCCGACGCCCGCAAACTGTGGAACGTCCTCAAGAAGGGCGACCGCGTGTATGTGTGGGGCCACCGGCCCGGAAACTAGGCGGGCCTGCGGGCTTGTCAGTCGCCTCTGAGAGACTGGGGGCGTCATGAACGAGACAGCACCTGCGCCGACCGCGCCCCTGCGTGCCCGCGCCGAGATCGATCTCGGCGCCCTGCGGGCCAATGTGCGGACCCTGCGCGCCCTCGCGCCGGGCGCCGCCCTCATGGCCGTCGTGAAGTCCGACGCGTACGGCCACGGCGCCGTGCCGTGCGCCCGCGCGGCCGTCGGGGCGGGGGCGACCTGGCTCGGTACGGCCACCCCCGAGGAGGCCCTCGACCTGCGGGCCCGCGCCGGACTGCCGGCCGGGGTGCGGATCATGTGCTGGCTCTGGACGCCCGGCGGTCCGTGGCGCGAAGCCGTCGAGGCCGACCTCGACATGTCGCTCAGCGACATGTGGGCGCTGCGGGAGGTCGTGGCAGCCGCCCGCGAAGCCGGTCTCCCCGCGCGCGTGCAGCTCAAGGCCGACACCGGCCTCGGGCGCAACGGCTGCCAGCCCGGCGACGACTGGGCCGAACTCGTCGACGAGGCCCTGCGCGCGGAGGCCGGGGGACTGCTCCGCATCACCGGCCTCTGGTCGCACTTCGCCTGCGCCGACGAACCCGGGCATCCCTCCGTCGACGCCCAACTCGCCCTCTTCCGCGAGATGGTCGCGTACGCGGAAGGACAGGGCGTACGGCCCGAGGTCCGCCACATCGCCAACTCGCCCGCCACCCTCACCCGCCCCGACTCCCACTTCGACCTCGTCCGCACCGGCATCGCCGTCTACGGCGTCTCGCCCATCCCCGAGCAGGGCTCCTCGGCCGACTTCGGACTGCGGCCGGTGATGACCCTGAAGGCGTCCGTCGCCCTGGTGAAGCAGGTACCGGGCGGGCACGGCGTCAGCTACGGCCATCACTACGTCACCCCGGGCACGACGACCCTCGGCCTCATCCCCGTCGGCTACGCGGACGGCATCCCCCGGCACGCCTCCGGCACCGGCCCGGTGCTGGTCGGCGGCAAGTGGCGCACGGTCGCGGGCCGGGTCGCCATGGACCAGTTCGTCGTGGACCTCGGAGGGGACGAGCCGGAGCCCGGGGCCGAGGCGATCCTCTTCGGCCCCGGCGACCGCGGCGAGCCCACCGCCGAGGACTGGGCACAGGCCGCCGGCACCATCGCCTACGAGATCGTCACCCGCATCGGAACGCGCGTTCCCCGCGTCTATGTCAATGAGGACGTCCCCGTGGAGGACGAGGCCGCCCTCATCGATCGGGTCGTCCCCGGGTATGAGTCGGACGACGCAGCGCAGGGCCGGGACGGGAAGAGGAGCGGCACGTGAGCGAGAGCAGTGTGGAGGCGGTCGCCGAGCTCGCCTCCGCCGCCACGGGGGTGGCCGGCAACTGGCGCAAGGTGACCGGCATCGCGGGCGCCGCGATAGGCGTGATCGCCGCCGGTGCCGCGGCCGGTGTCGCCATAGAGCGGATGACGGTCGGACGCAGCATGCGCGAGCGGGCGCGGCTGGCGCTCGACTCCACGGGACCGTACGGCTCACTGCGCGGCATGCCCGGCACGGCCGTCGCGGACGACGGCACCGAGCTGTACTACGAGGTCGACGACATCGAGCCCGAGGTCGCCGTCACCCCGAAGCGCCGCCGCCTCTTCGGCCGCAAGGCACCGGCCCCGGTCACCGTCGTCTTCAGCCACGGCTACTGCCTCAACCAGGACTCCTGGCACTTCCAGCGGGCGGCCCTGCGCGGAGTCGTACGGACCGTGCACTGGGACCAGCGCAGCCACGGGCGTTCCGCGCGCGGGGTCGCGCAGCTGGAAGACGACATGCCGCTCACCATCGACCAGTTGGGCCGAGACCTGAAGGCCGTGCTCGACGCGGCCGTGCCCGAGGGGCCGATCGTGCTCGTGGGGCACTCCATGGGCGGCATGACGGTGATGGCGCTCGCCGACCAGTACCCCGACCTGATCCGCGACCAGGTCGTCGCCACCGCCTTCGTCGGCACGTCCGCCGGGCGGCTCGGAGAGGTCAACTTCGGGCTGCCCGTCGCCGGTGTCAACGCGGTACGGCGGGTGCTGCCCGGTGTCCTGAAGGCGCTCGGTCAGCAGGCCGCGCTGGTGGAGCGGGGGCGGCGGGCCACGGCCGATCTGTTCGCCGGGATCATCAAGCGGTACTCGTTCGCGTCGCGGGACGTCGACCCGGCGGTCGCGCGGTTCGCCGAGCGGATGATCGAGGGCACGCCCATCGACGTCGTCGCCGAGTTCTACCCGGCGTTCACCGACCACGACAAGACCGCCGCCCTCACCCACTTCAAGGACCTGCCGGTGCTCGTGCTGGCCGGGATCGGCGATCTCGTCACGCCCAGTGAGCACAGCGAGGCCATCGCCGACCAGCTGCCGGACGCCGAGCTGGTGCTCGTGCCGGACGCCGGGCACCTGGTCATGCTGGAGCACCCGGAAGTGGTCACCGACCGCCTCGCCGACCTGCTCACCCGCGCGGGTGCCGTGCCCGCAGGGGCTACCGTAAGTGGCTATGGAAGCACCAGCAGCACCGCACGACGCGGCTGAGCCCCTGTCCGTCTCGATCACCGTCAACTCCCCCGAGCAGATGGGGGAGTTGGGACGCCGCCTGGCCAAGCTGCTGCGCGCGGGCGACCTCGTGATGCTCACCGGGGAGCTCGGCGCCGGCAAGACGACACTGACCCGGGGCCTCGGGGAGGGGCTCGGCGTGCGCGGCGCGGTCACCTCGCCGACGTTCGTCATCGCACGCGTGCACCCCTCGCTGGGGGAGGGGCCGCCGCTCGTCCACGTCGACGCGTACCGGCTGGCCGGCGGGCTCGACGACATGGAGGACCTCGACCTCGACGTCTCGCTGCCGGAGTCGGTGATCGTCGTGGAGTGGGGCGAGGGCAAGGTCGAGGAACTGACCGACGACCGGCTGTCGGTCGTCATCCACCGGGCCGTCGGCGACACCACGGACGAGGTACGGCACGTCACCGTCACCGGGCTCGGTGAGCGCTGGGCCGCGGTTGAACTGGGCGTGCTCGGCGCCTGAACTCCTGGTGCGGGGCGTGCGGGTTCCGACAAGGTGTCGGCAAGATGTTGCGTTTCGGGTCTCGCGCGTGGTCACATGGTATCCAGTACGTAGTTAGGTCTACCTAACTACGTCTGCCCCAGGCCCCAGGAGGCGTCCATGTCGGCTTCGTCGGCTTCAGAGAACCAGGACCGCCCGCAGCGGTACGTGTTCGCCGGGGTGTCCATGCGGGAGCTGCTGGCGGCCGGCGAGGCGGCCAAGGCGATCTCCACGCCGCCGCGTGCGCCGGATGCTCCGCCGGCTGAGTCGCGCAAAGCCGCGTAGTCGTTCGGCCGCGGGCCGGTCAGGGCTGGTCGCGCCCGCGCGGCGGAGCCGCAAATCGATACAGCCCCGCACCCCTACGGGGCGCCCCCGTGACTAATGGATCACCACCACCGACTGCCCGATCGTCGCGAACGCCCACATCGCCGTGCCGTCCTCGGCCGACTCGCGGATGCCGCCGGACTTCACCGTGGGGTCGGGTTCCTGGGTCGCGCCGCTGACCGCCGCGCTGAAGCCGATCGCGATCCCGCCCGTGGAGGCGAAGCGGACGACGTGCTGGATGGGGGTGCCGTCGGTGCCGGTGACCGCGTTCGAGCGGGACGTGACCCAGTAGGAGCCCAGGGTCGGATCCACCGTCCCGGGGGTGACCTTGAACGTACGGTTGACCTTGTTGTTCTTGGCGACCAGCCACACCCGGTCGTCGTCCAGCGAATACACGACCCGCTCGCCCTTGCCGGAACCCGCGGGCAGCGCGGCCGGGTTCTTCTTGTCGCGGGGCGCCCTCGAGGTGGCCACCGCCGGCGGGGCGCTCGCCCGGGCCGTACTGCCCAGCCCGGCCGGGACGCTCGCCGACGCCTGATAGGCGAGGAAACCGACCGTGGCGACGGCCGCCACGGTGAGCCCGGCCACGATTCCCGAGCTGCTGCCGGCCATCGGCGCCCACCTCCGTGTCTTGTATGTCCAGTAAGTGCGGTGACTGTAGGTGACGGTAGCAGTCGGGCCGGGCCGACCGGGGCGGCCGTGCCCGGGGCGCCGGAGCCGTAGGCTGTTTGCGTGCTCTTGCTCGCTCTGGATACCGCCACCCCCGCAGTCACCGTCGCCCTGCACGACGGCGAGGCCGTCATCGCCTCGTCGAGTCAGGTGGACGCGCGCCGCCACGGTGAGCTGCTGCTCCCGGCCGTCGACCGTGTGCTCGCCGACGCGGGGCTCAAGCTCGACGCCGTCACGGGAATCGTCGTGGGCATCGGCCCCGGCCCCTACACCGGGCTGCGCGTCGGGCTGATGACCGCCGACACGTTCGGGCTCGCGCTCGGTGTGCCCGTGCACGGTGTGTGCACGCTGGACGGCCTCGCCTACGCCGCCGACCTCGACGGCCCCTTCGTCGTGGCCACCGACGCGCGCCGCAAGGAGGTCTACTGGGCGCGCTACGCCGACTCCCGCACCCGGGTCACCGACCCGGCCGTGGACCGGCCCGCCGAGATTGCCGGCGAGGTGGCGGGGCTGCCCGCCGTAGGCGCGGGCGCCCTGCTCTACCCGGACACCTTCCCGTCCGCCCACGAGCCGCAGCACGTGTCCGCCGCCGCGCTCGCCTCCCTGGCCGCCGAGCGGCTGGCGGCGGGCGTCGAACTCCCCGCGCCCCGGCCGCTCTACCTGCGCCGCCCCGACGCCCAGGTCCCCAAGAACTACAAGGTGGTCACCCCCAAGTGACCGAATCCACGAGCCCTCGACTGCGCGAGATGCGCTGGTGGGACATCGACCCCGTGCTCGAACTGGAGAAGGACCTCTTCCCCGAGGACGCCTGGTCCCGGGGCATGTTCTGGTCCGAACTGGCACACGCGCGGGGCGCCGAGGCGACACGCCGGTACCTGGTGGCGGAGGCGACCGGCGAACAGTACGAGGGCGGTGTCCGGGTCATCGGCTACGCGGGCCTCGCCACCACCGGAGACCAGGCCGACATCCAGACCATCGCCGTAGCCCGCGACCACTGGGGGACCGGCCTCGGCGCCACCCTCCTCACCGAACTCCTCAGCGCGGCAAGCGAGTTCGAGTGCGCCGAGGTCATGCTCGAATGCCGCGTCGACAACGTCCGCGCGCAGAAGCTCTACGAGCGCTTCGGCTTCGCGCCCATCGGCTTCCGGCGCGGCTACTACCAGCCGGGCAACGTCGACGCCCTGGTGATGCGCCTGACCACGGATCCCGACAGCAGCTCCGCCGCGGGGTCACCTTCCGTACAAGGAACCGAGTTCAATGACTGACGAACCCCTCGTCCTCGGCATCGAGACCTCCTGCGACGAGACCGGCGTCGGCATCGTCCGTGGCCACACCCTGCTCGCGGACGCGGTCGCGTCCAGCGTCGACGAACACGCCCGCTTCGGCGGGGTCGTACCGGAGGTGGCCTCCCGCGCCCACCTGGAGGCGATGGTCCCCACGATCCAGCGCGCCCTGAAGGACGCGGGCGTCAGCGCGAGCGACCTCGACGGCATCGCGGTCACGGCGGGCCCCGGGCTCGCGGGCGCGTTGCTGGTGGGCGTCTCGGCGGCGAAGGCGTACGCCTACGCGCTGGGCAAGCCGCTCTACGGCGTGAACCACCTGGCCTCCCACATCTGCGTCGACCAGCTCGAACACGGCGCGCTGCCGGAACCGACCATGGCCCTGCTGGTGTCCGGCGGCCACTCCTCCCTTCTCCTCTCCTCGGACATCACTTCGGACGTACGGCCGCTGGGCGCGACCATCGACGACGCGGCGGGCGAGGCCTTCGACAAGATCGCCCGCGTGCTGAACCTCGGCTTCCCGGGCGGGCCGGTCATCGACCGGTACGCGAAGGAGGGCGACCCGAAGGCGATCACGTTCCCGCGCGGACTGACCGGGCCGCGTGACCCGGCGTACGACTTCTCCTTCTCCGGGCTGAAGACGTCCGTGGCCCGCTGGATCGAGGCGAAGCGGGCGGCCGGGGAGGACGTGCCGGTGCGCGATGTGTCGGCGTCCTTCCAGGAGGCCGTCGTCGACGTCCTCACCCGCAAGGCCGTACGGGCCTGCAAGGACGAGGGCGTCGACCACCTGATGATCGGCGGCGGAGTCGCCGCTAACTCCCGTCTGCGGGCCCTGGCGGCGGAGCGCTGCGAGGCGGCCGGCATCCGCCTCCGCGTCCCGCGCCCGAAGCTGTGCACGGACAACGGCGCGATGGTCGCCGCGCTCGGCGCGGAGATGGTGGCCCGCAACCGCGCCCCCTCGGACTGGGACCTCTCGGCGGACTCGTCCCTGCCGGTCACGGAGACTCACGTCCCCGGCCACTCGCACGACCACGTGCACGAGGTCAGCAAGGAGAACCTGTACTCGTGACGGTCGCACTGATGTGGGAGGCGAGGGCGGCCGAGGGACGGGGGGCCGAACTGCTCGCCTGGGCGCGGGCGCAACGGTTGGCGGCCGAACCCCTACGCCGGGAGTTCCTCCGCGCCCCCCAGGACCGCGTCCTCGTCATCACGTGGTGGGACGCCGACTACGACACCGAGCTGCCCGAACTCCCCGAGCCGGAGGGGGAGTTGGTCATGCGGGCGGTGCACCGGTGGCGGTTCGAGTCGGTGGACGGCACGGTTGAGTGACCCGCTGTGGGTATGACGGTCACGTCCCTGATCTCTCAGCATGAGTTGCCGCCGTTGATCGAGGTGGTGACGTTCCTCGTCCTGCTGTTCGCGACGTACGGCGTCGTGGCACTGGTGCGGTCGGCCCGGCACAAGGCCAGGAGATAACCCCTGGGGGCGGCACAGGCTCACTGGTGCCGCCCCTTCCGTCTCTCACTCGCCCGTGCTGACCTCGCACAGCAGCCGCCGATCCGCCCCCAGCACGCGTTCCGGCCCCCTGAGCATCAGCCGTGCCGTATGCCGTACCTCCGCGCTGGACGCAGCCAACCTCAGCTCCAGCGCGCCCGGTTCGACCACCCGGCGCCCCGAGCGGTCCGTGAACGCCGACAGGTCCGCGTGGAAGTGGAAGGTCACCCGGGACGCCTCGCCAGGTCCCAACTCCAGTCGCTGGTAAGCGATCAGGCGGACGTCGGGGCGGGTCACCGAGGCGACCGGGTCGTGCAGGTACAGCTGGACGACCTCCGCGCCCGGCCGGTCGCCGGTGTTGCGGACGGTGACCGTCAGGTCGTAGGAGCCGTCCGTGTCGATCTCCAACTCCCTTGATTCGGCGGGCTCCCACGCGAACGTCGTGTACGAGCGGCCGTGGCCGAAGGCGTACAGCGGGGTCGGGTCGAGGCTGCTGACCTCGTCGGCCAGGCCCAGCGGGGGTTGGAGGTACGTCCACGGCTGGCCGCCCGGCACGTGCGGGACGCTCACCGGGAGGCGGCCGGACGGGTTGACACGGCCCGACAGCACTCCCGCCACCGCCGGGCCGCCCTCCTCCCCCGGGAAGAACGCCTGGACCACCGCACCCAGCCGGCCGTGCCAACGGCCCAGCGCGTAGGGGCGGCCGGTGAGCAGGACCAGTACCACCGGGACGCCCGTCGACACGAGTGCGTCCAGCAAGTCCGCCTGGACACCGGGCAGTTGGAGGTCGGCGACATCGCAGCCCTCGCCCGACGTGCCGCGTCCGAACAAGCCGGCCCGGTCGCCCAGCACCGCCACGCACACATCCGCCTCGGACGCCCGCGCGACCGCCTCCTCGAAACCGGTCGTGTCCGGCCCTGACACGTCGCACCCCTCCGCGAACGTCACCTTGGCGTCCGGGAGTTCGACCCGCAGCGACTCCAGGACGGTGGGGATGTCGATGCCCATCGACACCTCGGGATGGTGGACGCCCACGTGGGACGGGAAGGAGTAGCAGCCGAGCATCGCCAGCGCGTCTGCCGCCCTGGGGCCCACCACCGCGATCCGGGCATCCGGGGCGAGCGGCAGCAGACCGTCCGGGTTGTCCAGCAACACCACTGATTTCTCCGCCAGTTGGCGGGCCAGCGCGCGGTTCGCCGCCGAGTCGAGGTCGATCCGGCCGGTCGGCTCCGGCGCCCAGTCCTCGTCCAGGAGCCCCAACTCGCACTTCTGCAGCAGTACTCGGCGTGCCGCCCGCTCGATCAGCGACTCCGGTACGTCCCCCGCCCGCACCGCCTCCACCAACGGCTTCCCGTAGCACTTCAGCGTCGGCAGCTCCACATCGATCCCCGCCGCCAGCGCCGCGTGCGCCGCCTCCGCCGGGCTGCCCGCCACCCGGTGCAGCGTCTCCAGGAAACCGATGCCGAAGTAGTCGGCGACCACCGTCCCCGTGAACTCCCAGTCATCCCGCAGGAGTTGGGTCAGCAACGCCGGGTCCGCCGACGCCGGTACGCCGTCCGTCTCGTTGTACGCCGCCATCACCGACCGCGCGCCGCCCTCCCGCAACGCCATCTCGAACGGCGGCAGCACCACGTCCGCGAACTCCCGCACCCCGGCCCGCACCGGCGCCAGATTCCGCGCCCCCACCGAGGACGCGTACCCCGCGAAGTGCTTCAGTGTCGCGACCACCCCGGCCGACTCGAGCCCCCGCACATAGGCGGCACCGATGGTCCCCACCAGGTACGGGTCCTCGCCGATCGTCTCCTCCACCCGGCCCCAGCGCGGATCCCGTACGACGTCCAGGACCGGGGCGAGCCCCTGATGGACGCCGGCCGCGCGCAGGTCGGCGCCGATGTGCCGGGCCATCTCCTCGACCAGCGCCGGATCGAAGCTCGCGCCCCAGGCCAGCGGCACCGGATACGCCGTCGCACCCCAGGCGGTGAACCCGGCCAGGCACTCCTCGTGGGCGACCGCCGGAATGCCGAAGCGGCCGGCCGCGGCGATCCGGCGCTGCGCGCGGGCCAGCGCCTGCGCACCCAACTCCGGGTCCACCGGGGCCGTACCGAAGGAACGGGTGAGCTGCCCCAGGCCCAGGGTGATCAGCTCGTCCCAGTCGTAGTCGGAGGTCATCTCCCTTTGCAGCGGGGCGACTCCGTCGCCGTCCGTGTCGGCGCCCACCCAAACGCCGTACAGCTGGGCGGTCTTCTCCTCCAGGGTCATCCGGGCGAGCAGGTCGGCGACGCGGGCGGCGGCGGGCAGGGCGGGGTCGCGCCAGGGGGCGGTGGTCATGAAACTCCTGTCGGAAAAGGTGAGTTGGGGAGATTCACTTGCCGCCCACGCCCATCAGGCCGCCGACCAGGGCGCGCCGGGCCACCAGGTAGACGGCGAAGATCGGGATGCCGGAGAGGACGACCGAGGCGAGCAGCGCGGGGATGTTCACGCCGAACTGGCTGACGTAGTTGAAGAGTCCGAGGGTGAGGACGCGGGGCCCGTCGGACTGGGTGAAGATCAGCGGGAAGAGGAAGCCGTTCCAGGCCTGGAGCGCCGTGTAGATGACGACGGTGCTGATACCGCCCTTGGTCAGCGGGACGACCAGCTGGAACAGCATCCGGGTCGCCGAGGCGCCGTCCAGTGCCATCGCCTCGTACAGGTCCTCCGAGATGTCCCGCAGGGTGCCGGTCAGGATCAGCACGGAGACCGGCATCGCGAAGGCCGCGGTGGGGAGGATGACCGCCAACAGGCTGTCGTAGAGGTTGAGTTTGGCGATCATCAGGTACAGGGGGACCACTACTGCCTGGGCCGGGATGGCGACTCCCAGCAGGAACAGGCGGAAGGCCGCGCTCGACCAGACCGTGCGGGTGCGTACGGCGACGTAGGCGAGCGGCACGCACAGCACGAGCACGATTCCTACGACCGCCGCCGCCACCAGTGCCGTGTTGGCGAGGAAGTGGCCGAAGCCGTTGTGGAGAACCGTGTTGTAGTTGGCGAAGGTCGGATCGGTGGGCGGCTTCAGGGCGTTGTTGCCGAGGGCCTTGTCCTGACGGGTGAGGGAGGCCGAGATCATCGCGTAGATGGGGACGATGACGACCGCGAGCCAGAGGAGAGAGCCGAAGCCGGCGAGGGGGTTGGGGCGCCTGCTCCAGTGCCGGCGCCTTCGGGGCCGCTGCTCCTCCACGGGCTCCTCCGCCGTCTTCACCGGACGCGGCAAGGTGTCGTGTGACACTCCGTCACATCCCTTCGCGGGTGCTGCGCATGGCGCCGAAACCGGTGAGCTTGACCAGGGCGAGGGACAGCGCGGTGGCGGCCACGACCAGGAAGGTCGCGATCGCGCTCGCGTAGCCGAAGTCGTAGCTCTTGAAGCCGGCCTCGTACATCAGGTACGGCAGGATCGCCGTGTCCGTGCCGGGGCCGCCCTGGGTGAGGATCAGGACGGTCTCGAAGTAGGTGAGCGAGCCGACGATCATCAGCACGCTGGAAGTCGTGGCAGTGTTGCGGAGCTGCGGCAGCGTGATCGAGAAGAACTGGCGGTAGCGCCCGGCGCCGTCGATTGCCGCCGCCTGGTAGAGGACGTCGGGTATCTGGCGGGCCCCGCCCTGGTAGATCAGCGTGTGGAAGGGGATGAACTGCCAGCCCCCGACGAACACGATCGCGAGGAACGCGCCACTGGTCGAGCCCAGCGTGTCCTGGTGGATGACGCCGAAGTTCGGGTCGAGCAACGCGTAGAAGAGCAGCGCGATCGCCGTCGAGGACAGCAGGAACGGCACGAAGAAGATCGCGGAGAGGACTGCCCGGTTGCGCTGCCGCCCCGCCGCCCAGACACCGAGGAGCAGCGACACGACGGTCTGGAAGGCCCAACTGGTCACCGTCAACAGCACGGTGACGGTGAGGGATTGGGTGAGCCGGTCGTCGTGCAGCAGCTTCTGCCAGTTGGCGAGCCCGACGGGCTTCGGGTCACCGAGCCCGTTCCACGTGGTGAAGGAGAGATAGACGGCGAGGACCATGGGGGCCACGGCGAAGAAGACGAAGAACAGAACTCCGGGGATCGCCCACACGGCATGTGGGCGGCCGGCTTTCGCCGCCGCACTCTGGGTCACTTGAGCCCCTTGAGCGCGGACACGAACTCCGCCGGCGAACTCTTCCCCACGAACAACTTGTTGATCTCGGTGAGCATCGGTGTCGACACATCCGGATCCACCGCCTGATCCCAGCTCAACGTGAACGCGGGCGCCTGCTGCACCAGTTGGTACTGGAACTTGGCGAACTCGGGGTTGGGGGAGGAGTCGAGCAGCTTCTCCGCGTTGGAGGTGGTCGGGATGTCGCCGTTGGCGACGAGGTCCTTCGCGTACGCCTCCGACGCGCAGTCACGGAGGAACGCGATCGCCGCGTCCTTGTTGCCCGTACGGGCGTTCACGGACCAGTAGTTGGTGGGGTTGCCGACGACGTTGCGGATGTCGCCCGCCCCGCCCTCGTACTTCGGGAACGCGGCCCACCCCAGGTTCGTCTTGGCGAAGTCGGGGAACTTGCCGAGCTGCGTCGAGTACTCCCACGAGCCCATCAGATGCATCGCCGCCTTGCCCTTGGCGAAGACCGCGGGCGCGCCCCCGTTGACGTACGACACGGAGCTGAAGCCCTTGCCGAAGGCGCCGTCGTCGATGAGCTGCTTGACCGTCTCGGCGGCCTTGAGGACGGCGGGGTCGCCCCAGCCGGAGGCGTCGCCGTTCTTGATGCGGTCGAAGACCTCGGGTCCCCCGATTCGGTCGACCAGATACTCCAGCCACATCAGCTCGGGCCAGATGTCGGCGCCGCCGAGCGCGAACGGCGTGATGTCCGCGGCCTTCAGCTTCTTGTTGATGTCGAGCAACTCGGCCCAGGTGGTGGGCGGTTGGAGCTTCTGCGCGGCGAAGACCGACTTGTTGTAGAAGAGGATCACCGGCTGCATGCCGCGCATCGGTATGCCGTAGTTCTTGCCCTTGAGCGCGCCCGCCGCGAGCACCGAGGGCAGGAAGCCGCTGCTGAGGACCGGGTCGGACTTGATGGTGTCGGTGAGGTCGACCAGCTGGTTGGCCTCCTGGTACGCCTTGATGGAGCCGCCGCCCCAGTTGAAGAACACGTCGGGCGCGTTCGGCGAGCCCATCGCGGTGCGCAGCTTGGCCGGGTAGTCGGTGCCGGGCACCTTCTCCAGCTTGATCCTGCCCTTGGCCTTCTTGGCCGCAGCCGACGCGTTGAACCGGGTGACCGCCTTGACCTGGACCTTGGTCGCGTCGTCGCCGTAGACGAAGGCGGTGACGGTACCGCTGCTGCCGGTGCTGTCACTGGAGCCGCAGGCCGTGAGTCCGGTGGTGAGCAGGGTGGTGGCACCGGCGCCGAGGAACCAGCGCCTGCTGTAGGACTCCATAGGGCGGCCTTTCGCGAATGTTTCGGTAAGTGCTACGAATGTTCCGGGAACGTATGGCGGGACAGAAGCTTCGTCAAGAGGTCGCGCAGGGATACGATCGCGGGCATGAAACCTTCGAAAGCCGTAGAAACGCAGACCGCGACGCTCGCCGAGATCGCCCGCGAGGCCGGAGTCTCGGCTCCGACTGTTTCGAAGGTCCTCAACGGCCGTGCCGATGTCGCCCCCGCGACCCGCACCCGTGTCGAGGACCTGCTCCGCGTCTACGGCTACCGGCGCCGCCGCGCCGAGGCGACCCGCTCCCCGCTGATCGACCTGGTCTTCCACGAGTTGGAGAGCGCCTGGGCGCTGGAGGTCATCCGGGGCGTGGAGAACGTGGCGCGGGACGCCGGGCTGAGCGTGGTGCTCAGCGAGAGCGCGGGGCGGCTGACACCCGGCCGGACCTGGGCCGACCAGGTCGCCGCCCGCCGCCCGCACGGCGTGGTCCTCGTCCTGTCCGGGCTCGACGAGTCCCAGCGGGCGCTGCTGACCAGCCGTTCCATCCCGTTCGTGGTGATGGACCCGGCCGGTGACCCGGGCGCCGACGTGCCGTCGATCGGCGCGACGAACTGGCAGGGCGGGCTCGCCGCCACCCGGCACCTGGTCGAGCTGGGCCACACCCGGATCGGCGCGATCAGCGGACCCTCCCGGATGATGTGCAGCCGCGCCCGCGTGGACGGATACCGGGCCGCGCTGGAGACGGCCGGGGTGCCGGTCGACGGCTCGCTGATCGTCACCGGCGACTTCCACCACGAGGCCGGCTACCGGCTGGGGCTGGAACTGCTGCGCCGCCCGGACCGGCCGACCGCCGTCTTCGCCGGCAACGACCTCCAGGCGCTCGGCCTGTACGAGGCCGCGCGCGAACTGGGGCTGCGCATCCCGGAGGACCTGAGCGTGGTCGGCTTCGACGACCTCCCGGTCGCCCGCTGGGTCGGCCCGCCGCTGACGACCGTACGGCAGCCCCTGACCGAGATGGCCGAGGCCGCGGCGAAGCTGGTGCTAGACCTCGCGCGCGAGCCGGAGTCCTCGGCGGCGCGGCGGGTGGAGCTGGCGACGAGCCTGGTGGTGCGCAGCAGTACGGCGGCGCCCGCCGGCTCGGAACGGTGACCCGCGTGAGCGGCGACTCGCGTGGCCGGAAGGTGACGTATTGACGAGTGGGGTGAGTCGCCCCACACTCCTCCGAAGCCAATCGGTTGCACAACCGAAACTTTCGGAGGCACCCGCATGAGATCTCTGAGAACCGGCTTGTCCCTGGCGGCCCTGGTCACCGGCGCCGCCCTGCTCTTCACCGCACCCGCCGCGCACGCCGCCGACACCCCGCTGCGCGACCTCGCCGCCGCGAAGGGCAAAGTCGTCGGCACCGCGGTCACCGGCTCCAAGCTCACCGGCAGCTACGGCGACATCGCGGGCGCGCAGTTCGGTTCGCTCACCCCCGGCAACGCCATGAAGTGGGAGACCGTAGAGCCCACACAGGGCAGCTTCAACTGGACCGAGGCCGACCAGATCGTCGCCTTCGCGCAGGCCCACAACCAGCAGGTGCGCGGCCACACCCTGGTCTGGCACAGCCAGAACCCGAGCTGGCTGACGAACGGCACGTGGACGTCGGCCCAGTTGAGCAGTCTGCTCCAGAACCACATCAGTACCGAAGTCGGCCGCTACAAGGGCAAGATCGCCGCCTGGGACGTGGTCAACGAGCCCTTCAACGAGGACGGCACCTACCGCTCGACGCTCTGGTACAACGGCCTCGGCGCCAACTACATAGCACAGGCGCTGACTTGGGCCCACGCGGCCGACCCGGCGGCGAAGCTGTACATCAACGACTACAACGTCGAGGGCGTCAACGCGAAGTCCACCGCCCTCTACAACCTGGTCAAGTCCCTCAGGGCGGCGGGCGTTCCGATCGACGGCGTCGGCCTCCAGGCCCATCTGATCCTCGGTCAGGTCCCGGCCACCCTCCAGCAGAACATCCAGCGCTTCGCCGACCTGGGCGTGGATGTGGCGATCACCGAGCTGGACGTACGGATGGCACTCCCGGCCGACAGCGGCAAACTCGCCCAGCAGAAAGCCGACTTCAAGAGCGTGGTGGCCGCCTGCGCGGCGGTGACCCGCTGCGTGAACATCACCGTGTGGGGCTTCACCGACTCCGACTCCTGGGTGCCGGGCACCTTCCCGGGCTACGGGGCGGCGACGCCGTACGACGAGAACTACGCGCCGAAACCGGCGTACTACGGCATCGCGGAGGCACTCGGCGGTACGACCACGACCCCGCCGACCGGTGCGTGCTCGGCGACGTACGGGGTGACCAGTCAGTGGAACACCGGCTTCACCGGGCAGGTGACGATCGCCTGCACCGGCACCGCGCTGTCGTCCTGGAGAGCGAGCTGGACGTACGGCACCGGCCAGCAGCTCACGCAGGCCTGGAACGCCACGTGCACCCAGTCGGGGGCGGCCGTGACCTGCACGAACGCGAGCTACAACGGCACGGTCCCGGACGGTGGCTCGGTGACGTTCGGGTTCAACGCGTCCTGGAGCGGAAGCAACCCGGTACCGGTGGTGACCCTGGGTTGAGGGAGGCGGGGAGCGTGAAGCGGGACTGAGAACCGTGAGATTTTCCGCAGAAAACCGTCCCGGGACGCTTCCCCTAACTTTCTCCTAATAATTCGGACTTACGTTCCTCCCCGTGACGGACAACGAGAACGCCGACGGGGACAGACGAGTGGGCCGGCGGTCGAGGGTGCTGAAGATCGCCGGCCTCACTCTGGCGGGCGCCCTCGTCCTGGGCGTCGCCACGGCGGGCTGGGCCTACTGGCACCTCAACAACAACATCAAGAGCGTCGACATCGACAGCGCGCTCGGCGCCAACCGCCCCGCGAAGGCGGTGACCACACCCTCGGCGTCCGCCTCCGCGTCCGCCGCCCCCGTGCCGACCGGCTCGGTGAACATCCTGGTCCTCGGCTCGGACTCGCGCAGCGGCAAGGAGAACCAGGCGCTCGGCGGCGGCGACAGCTCCGGCGCCCGCTCCGACACGGCGATGGTCGTGCACATCGACGCGGGCCGCAAGAAGGCCACGATCGTCAGCATCCCGCGCGACACCCTCGTCACCCGCCCGTCCTGCCCGCTGAAGTCGGGGGGCTCTACCTCCGTGGCGTACAACGCGATGTTCAACAGCGCGTACTCGGTCGGCGGCCCGGTCTGCGCGGTCAAGACCGTCGAGTCGATCACGGACGTCCGCATGGACCACTACATAGAGATCGACTTCGCGGGCTTCGCGAAGCTGGTCAACGCGCTGGGCGGCGTCACTGTGACGACCACCGAGGACATCGACGACGACGACAGCCACCTGCACCTGAAGAAGGGCACCCACCACCTCAACGGCAAGCAGGCACTGGCCCTCGCCCGCACCCGGCACGGCATAGGCGACGGCAGCGACCTCGGCCGAATAGGCCTCCAACAGATGCTGGTGAAGGCCCTGTTGACCCAGATCTCCTCCCACGACCTCCTCACCGACCCCACCAAGCTCTACGAGGTCACCGACGCGATCACCGACAGCCTCACCACCGACACCGGCCTCGACTCCCTCAGCGAACTGATCAGCCTCGGCCAGAGCCTGAAGGGCCTGTCGGCGGACGCGGTCAAGACGATCACCATGCCGGTGGTCACGGCACCCTCCGATCCGAACCGGGTGGTCGCGAAGGAGCCGGCGGCGAGTGCGTTGTGGGAGTCACTGAAGTGAACGGCGCCTGACCTGCGGAAACGGTAAGCCGAAAAAATCTTCGGGAAATCCCGGCGAGTGTGTCGATCCGCCGCCCCCTCGTTCGACGCATGGTTGAAAGGCCGGGAAGGACCGGCCACCGTTCGACCTAGGAGTCACCATGCCCCGTTATCTCTCGCTCGTGCAGATCGACGAGAAGACCGCCCCCGCCGAGGGCCCGAGCGCCGAACTGATGCAGCGGATGGGCGAGTTGATCGAGGAGATCACCAAGGCCGGAGTGATGCTCGACACCGCCGGTCTCACGCCGACCGCGCAGGGCGCGCGGGTCCACTGGGAGGGCGGGAAGATCTCCGTCACCGACGGCCCGTTCACCGAGTCCAAGGAGGTCGTCGGCGGCTACGCGATCATGCAGTGCAAGGACATGGCCGAGGCGCTGGAGTGGACGAAGCGGTTCCTGAAGGTGCACGAGGAGTTCTGGACGGTCACGTGCGAGGTGCGGGAGATCGCGGAGGGCTGAGCGGCCCCCCGTACCGCCGTGGCCGGTCCCGGCCTTCCTTGGCCCGAGGCCGCCGGGGGTGTTGCATGGTGGGCTGTGACTCCGGAACCACAGCCCACCGCGGCCCCGCACGGCGACGCCACGGCCCGACGCGGCAACGCCACCGACCCGCTCACCGCCATCGAGACCGTCTTCCGCATCGAGTCCCCGCGCATCATCGCCGCCGTCGCCCGCACGGTCCGCGACGTCGGCATCGCCGAGGAACTCGCCCAGGACGCCCTGGTCGCCGCCCTTGAGCAGTGGCCGCGGGACGGCGTCCCCGACAACCCGGGCGCCTGGCTCATGGCCACCGCCAGGCACCGCGCCGTCGACCTGGTCCGGCGCCGGGAGAACTACGCCCGCAAGCTCCAGGAGATCGGCCGCACTCTGGAGACGACGGCCCCGCCCGAGGAGCCGTCGGCCCCCGACGACATCGACGACGACCTCCTCCGCCTCGTCTTCACCACCTGCCACCCGGTCCTGTCCCCGGAGGCCCGCACCGCCCTCACCCTCCGCCTCCTCGGCGGCCTGACCACCCCCGAGATCGCCCGCGCGTTCCTCGCCCCCGAACCGACGATCGCCCAGCGCATCGTCCGCGCCAAACGCACCCTGGCCACGAAGAACGTCGCCTTCGAGGTCCCCTACGGCCCCGACCGCGAGGCCCGCCTCGGCTCCGTCCTCGACGTCATCTACCTCATCTTCAACGAGGGCTACGCGGCGACGGCGGGCGACGACTGGCTCCGCCCCGGCCTCTGCGAGGACGCACTCAGGCTGGCCCGTCTGTTGGCGGGCCTGATGCCGAAGGAACCCGAAGTCCACGCCCTGGCCGCCCTGTTGGAGTTCCAGGCCTCCCGCTCGGCCGCCCGCACCGCCCCGAACGGCGACCCCGTCCTCCTCAGGGACCAGAACCGCCGCCGCTGGAACCGCCTGCTCATCGCCCGCGGTATCACCGCCCTCGGCCGCGCCGACACCGTGTCCACCGGCGCCCCCGGCCCCTACGCCCTCCAGGCCGCCATCGCCGCCTGCCACGCCCACGCGTACACCTACGACGAGACCGACTGGCCGACGATCGCCACCCTCTACGGCCTCCTCGCCACCCGATCCCCGTCCCCCGTGGTCGAGTTGAACCGCGCGGTGGCCGTCTCGATGGCCGACGGCCCGGCCCCGGCCCTGGAGATCCTCGACACCCTCGCCGCCGAACCCGCCCTGCGCGACTACCACTTGCTGCCCAGCGTCCGCGGCGACCTGCTCCTGCGCCTGGGCCGCACGACGGAGGCGAAGGAGGAGTTCGTACGAGCGGCTTCACTGGCACGCAACGAACGCGAGCGCCAACTCCTGCTCCGCAGAGCCGAAGAGGCGGGCTGACGGTGCCCCAACAGCGAAGCGCCCTAGACCGGCCGCCCGATCAGCATCGTCGGCGCTCCCGCCACCCGAGTCAGAAACACCGTCGCCGAGTTGGGTCCCTGAGGCTTCACCTTCCGCCGCAGTTCCTCCGGCTCGACGGCCGACCCCCGCTTCTTCACGGTGAGTACGCCGACCTCCCGCTCCCGCAGTAGTGCCTTCAACTTCTTGACTCCGAAGGGGAGTTGGTCGGTGATCTCGTAGGCGGAGGCGTACGGGGTCGGCCGTAGCTCATCCGCCGTGACGTATGCGATGGTCTCGTCGACGAGCCCGCCGCCGACCTCCTCGGCGACCTCGGCGACGAGGTGGGCGCGGATGGCGGCGCCGTCGGGTTCGTACAAGTACCGGCCCACGGAACGGACTTCGGGGTCGGGCAGTCCGCGGCCGTGCAGAACTCGTGGGCCGGGCAGGAGAGTTGCCCGTACGGCACCCGGCCGCACCCCCGCCCCGAACCACAGCACCGCCTCCTTCACATCCCCGCCGTCCGAGATCCACTCCGCCTCGGCCGTCGCCGGGATCGCCTCGTGCGGCACTCCGGGCGCGATCTTCAGCGCGGCGAGCGGGGCCGTCGTAGCGGCGCCGATGGCCCAGGACAGCGGGGGCGAGTACGCCTCGGGGTCGAAGATGCGGCCCCGGCCGCCCCGCCGTGCGGGGTCGACGAACACGGCGTCGTACGCGGACGTGTCCACGTCCGTGACATCCGCCTCCCGCACCTCGATCAGGTCGGCCAGGCCGAGCGCCTCCGCGTTCGCGCGCGCCACGGCGGCCGTCAGGGGGTCGTGGTCCACGGCCAGCACGCGCACCCCCGCCCGTGCCAGCGCGATCGCGTCGCCGCCGATTCCGCAGCACAGGTCGGCGACGGAGGTCACGCCCAGTTCGCTCAGGCGCCCCGCGCGGTAGGTGGCGACGGTGGCCCGGGTGGACTGTTCGAAGCCGTTCGGGGTGAAGAACATCCGGTCGGCGTCCTCGGGCGCGAACTTCGCCACCGCCGCCCGCTGCCGCAGCCAGGCCTGGCCGAGGGCCGCCGAGACGAGGTCGGCGGGGTGCTCGCGGCGCAGCCGGGTCGCGACGGCGAGTTCCTTGGCCGGGTCGGTGCCGCGGACCTCGTCGAGGAGGGCGAGGCCCTCGGGGGTGAGCAGGGCGGCGAAGGCGAGTACGGGGTCGTTCACCGGGACATTGTGGGCCAGTCGGTGGACGGTGTGCCTCCGGTGGCGGTGTGTTGGCGGTGTCGGCACGGGATCGGGGCCGGGGCCTGAAAGGATCCGACGTCATGCGAGTAGTCGTACAAAATGACATCAATCGGGCGTACGGGAACCGGGCGACCCGGCGTCGGAGGGCGGGCGTCCGTGGTGCGCTCGCCGCCCTCGCGCTCGCCGCCGCCGTCTCCGGCTGCACCCAGCCCGGCGCCGACAAGGCCGCCCCTCCGGCCCACGGCGCGCAGCCCCTGCACGCGCCCCCGGCCCGTGCGCTCGACTCCTACGCCTCCAGGCTGCGCGCCGCCTACGCCGCCCGGGTCGCCGCCGCGAAGCGCTGGGGGCTGGCGAAGGTGCCGCTCCAGGCCCCGCCGGCGCCCGCGCACAAGCCGGAGATCACCGCGCGCAAGGGCTTCGAGGTGGACGACCAGGAGGAGCTGAACCTCCCGCCGGTCTTCACCACCATCCCCACCAAGCGGAAGATCGTCTTCCTCACCATCGACGACGGCGAGAACAAGGACCCCGCGTTCCTGCGGATGATGAGCGACCTGAAGATCCCGTACACGGCTTTCCTCAGCAACTACCTGGTCAAGGACGACTACGGCTACTTCAGGAAGATGCAGGCCCAGGGACACACGCTCAACAACCACACCCTCACGCACCCGTACCTGCCCGGCCTGTCCTACGCCGAGCAGAAGCGTGAGATCTGCGGCATGCAGGACATCATGAAGAAGCAGTTCGGCCAGGCGCCGACGGTCTTCCGGCCGCCGTACGGGAACTACAACCACGACACCCTCGTCGCCGCCAAGTCCTGCGGCATCAAGTACGCCCCGATCTGGGACGAGGAGGTCTTCGTCGACCACTGGGAGTACCGCGAGGACGACCGGTCCCTCCACCCCGGGGACATCGTCCTGACCCACTTCCGGGGCCGCGCGGACTGGAAGGGCACGATGGTCGACGACATGCGCCGCTTCCTCGGCAAGGTCACTGCCGAGGGCTACGCGGTAGCGCGCATCGAGGACTACCTGTGAGGGTCCGGGTACCGGTGGCCGTCGCCCTGGCGGCCACCCTCCTCACCGGCTGCGCCCAGTCCGTCGACCCCATCGAACGGCTCGGCAAGAAGGCCGCCCAGCGCGTGCACTCGCACGGCCCGGCCCGCGAACAGCCGTACCGCCACTGGGGTTTGACGACCCCCCTGGCCCCCGCCCCCAAACCGTCCTCCGGCCCTCCTGCACGCTCCGCTGCCCCGGCCCTCCCGCCCGTCGTGGACCATGTCCGCACCCGCGACAAGGTCGTCTTCCTGACCTACGACCACGACGCGGGCGTGCGGCCGGCCCCGGGCTTCGCCGACATGGTCCGCCAACTACGCCTGCCCGTCACCGAGTTCGGCACCACCCAGGACCACCGCCCCGTCGCGGGCCTGCCCTACGACGCCCAGCGCACCGAGATCTGCGGCACCCGGACCCGGCTGCTCCGGCCCCCCTACGGCACGTACGACACGACGACCCGCCGGGCCGCCGCCGACTGCGGCATCTCCGCACTGGTCCTGTGGCGGGCCGCCACGACCACCGGAACGCTCACCTACACGCGCGGCGACCACCACCTGGCCCCGGGCGACATCGTCCGCATCACCCCGACCGACACGACGGCCCGACTGCTGCGGGGGATTCAGGAACGGGGCCTGACGGTGGGCCGCCTGGAGGACTACCTCTGACGCGCCAGGAAGGAGTGTCAGAGGCCCCGGCTAGCCTGCCGCGCACGACGAACAGCGGTGAGCGGAAAGGGTCTTGCGATGGGTGGCAGCGAGTGGACCTCCACCGGGCCGTACCAGAAGGATCTTGAGTCGGCGTTCCGGCAGGCACAGGAACAGAAACTGGCCGAGGACGACCACGGGTTCCCGGGGCGGGACATCCTCGATCTGTGCGAGGACGAGGTGCGCGACTGGGCGCCGGAGGGCAGACCCACTCGCGAGCGCTGGATTGCCGCGCTCCGCAGCGGGGCCGCGACCTTCCCTGGCCGTGGGACCGGCCGCTGCACGATCCTCTATCGCGACGACGAGCCGGCGGAGATCGGCTACTGGGGGTGCACTGCGGACTAGCGCGGGAACTGCGGTGAAATCAGCCCGTCCGGCGTTTGAGGACGAGGCCGAAGGCCGATAGCGGGGGTCTGGGGGCGCAGCCCCCAGGGACGGCAACCACAGCCAACGGTCACCAAAATTCCGCCCAAGCGCCGCAGGCATTGGCACTCCGCTTGACCGAGTGCTAATCGCAGTCATAGTCTCAGGTCTGGCACTCCCCCCTGGAGAGTGCCAATAGCGACGGGCAGGTCCGGCACCCGCGACGACGGATCCACCTGGTCGCCACCTCAGACAGTTAACCCCGTGAGATCTCCGAAGGGGGAGGTCGGATCGTGACGACCACCAGCTCCAAGGTTGCCATCAAGCCGCTCGAGGACCGCATTGTGGTCCAGCCGCTCGACGCCGAGCAGACCACCGCCTCTGGCCTGGTCATCCCGGACACCGCCAAGGAGAAGCCCCAGGAGGGCGTCGTCCTGGCCGTGGGCCCGGGCCGCTTCGAGAACGGCGAGCGCCTGCCGCTCGACGTCAAGACCGGCGACATCGTGCTGTACAGCAAGTACGGCGGCACCGAAGTGAAGTACAGCGGCGAGGAGTACCTCGTCCTCTCGGCCCGCGACGTGCTCGCGATCATCGAGAAGTAATTCGCTTCACATTCTGTATGTGAGCTACGCCCCTGGCCCCCGCGACCTTATGAAGCCGGGCGTCAGGGGCGTAGTTCGTTTCACCCACGTTTTCCGAGAGGGCTGAACCGCTCCCATGGCGAAGATCCTGAAGTTCGACGAGGACGCCCGTCGCGCCCTCGAGCGCGGCGTCAACAAGCTTGCCGACACGGTCAAGGTGACGATCGGCCCCAAGGGCCGCAACGTCGTCATCGACAAGAAGTTCGGCGCCCCCACCATCACCAACGACGGTGTCACCATCGCCCGCGAGGTCGAGCTCGACGACCCGTACGAGAACCTCGGTGCCCAGCTGGTGAAGGAGGTGGCGACCAAGACCAACGACATCGCGGGTGACGGCACCACCACCGCCACCGTGCTCGCCCAGGCGCTCGTACGCGAGGGCCTGCGCAACGTTGCCGCGGGTGCCTCCCCGGCCGCCCTGAAGAAGGGCATCGACGCCGCCGTCAAGGCCGTCTCCGACGAGCTGCTCGCCACCGCGCGGCCCATCGACGACAAGGCCGACATCGCGGCCGTCGCCGGTCTGTCCGCGCAGGACAGCCAGGTCGGCGAGCTCATCGCCGAGGCGATGGACAAGGTCGGCAAGGACGGTGTCATCACCGTCGAGGAGTCCAACACCTTCGGTCTGGAGCTGGACTTCACCGAGGGCATGGCCTTCGACAAGGGCTACCTGTCGCCGTACTTCGTGACGGACCAGGAGCGGATGGAAGCGGTCCTCGAGGACCCGTACATCCTCATCCACCAGGGCAAGATCAGCTCCATCCAGGACCTGCTGCCGCTGCTGGAGAAGGTCATCCAGGCCAACGCCTCCAAGCCGCTGCTGATCATCGCCGAGGACGTCGAGGGCGAGGCCCTGTCGACCCTGGTCGTGAACAAGATCCGCGGCACGTTCAACGCGGTCGCGGTCAAGGCCCCCGGCTTCGGCGACCGCCGCAAGGCGATGCTCGGCGACCTCGCCACCCTCACCGGCGGTCAGGTCATCGCCGAGGAGGTCGGCCTCAAGCTCGACCAGGTCGGCCTGGACGTGCTGGGCTCCGCCCGCCGCGTGACGGTCACCAAGGACGACACGACCGTCGTCGACGGTGCCGGTGACTCCTCCGAGGTCGCGGGCCGCGTCAACCAGATCAAGGCCGAGATCGAGAACACCGACTCCGACTGGGACCGCGAGAAGCTCCAGGAGCGCCTCGCGAAGCTGGCCGGCGGCGTGTGCGTGATCAAGGTCGGCGCCGCCACCGAGGTGGAGCTCAAGGAGAAGAAGCACCGTCTGGAGGACGCCATCTCCGCGACCCGCGCCGCGGTCGAGGAGGGCATCGTCTCCGGTGGTGGCTCCGCTCTGGTCCACGCCGCCAAGGTCCTCGAGGGCAACCTCGACAAGACCGGCGACGAGGCCACCGGTGTCGCGGTCGTGCGCCGCGCGGTCGTCGAGCCGCTGCGCTGGATCGCCGAGAACGCCGGCCTCGAGGGCTACGTCATCACCTCCAAGGTCGCCGACCTGGAGCCCGGCCAGGGCTTCAACGCCGCGACCGGCGAGTACGGCGACCTGGTCAAGGCCGGCGTCATCGACCCGGTCAAGGTCACCCGCTCCGCCCTGGAGAACGCCGCCTCCATCGCCTCCCTCCTCCTCACGACCGAGACCCTGGTCGTCGAGAAGAAGGAAGAGGAGGAGCCGGCCGCCGGTGGTCACAGCCACGGCCACTCCCACTGAGTAACTCCGCACGAAGAAGCCCCCGTTCCGGTGCGGAACGGGGGCTTCTCCCTTCGCGGGCGGTCCTGTGGCCGGGGTCCTGCCGACGCGCTCAGCGCTCCAGGGCGTCCAGCGCCCCCAGTTGAGCCATCAGCCCCAGCCGGTCGTACTGCCACCAGGCCTCGGCGATCCGGCCGTCGTCACCGCAGCGGTGGATCGTCACGCCGGTCATGACGACGCGTTTCCCAGTCGCCGGGAGCCCCATGAAGTCGCCGGTGTGGGTCGCGTTCCAGGTCCACCGCGTGCACACCCGGTCGCCTTCGGAGATCTGGTCCTCGATCACGAAGCCGAAGTCGAATCCGCTCCGCCACGTCCCGACCTCGCGCCGCAGCTCGTCCACCCCGGTGGTGTCCTGCTCGTTGGACGGATCGTGGTCGCGATAGTTCTCGGCGACCAGACCGTCCAGCGGCGGCAGTTCGCCCGGCGAGGCGGCGATCTCGAAGAACCGCCGTGCGTTGGCCGCGTACAGCGCCTCGTCCCGCACCACGTCCAGATCGGTGAACGTCGGCGTCTCGTCGCACAGGGCGACCATCTCCTGGAAGATCCGGTCGGTCTCCGGCAGCTTCGAGTTCCGCATCGCCTCCTCGTACGAGGGGAACTCCACGATCTCCACGAAGTGGGAGGCGTCGGAGCGGTCCTTGCCGATCACGCTGTGGCTGGCGGTCCGCTTCCCTTTGGTCTGCTCGACCCAGGTGTCCATCAGCCGGTTCATCTCGTCGAACCGACTGGTCCTGCACTCGATGAGCTGTACGAACGTCATGACACCGCCTCCGGCCCCCCTGGGTCCGGTAGATGTGCCCATTGTCCCACCGGGACGGCGGCGTCACCCAGTCACTGCGGCCCGTACTTCCGCCCGGTCTTCGACGTGATCCCGCCGAGCACCGCCTGCGGAGTGATCTTCACCAGGCCCATCAGCGCCTTGTAGCGCGGGTCGGGGATCGACAGCGACTTGCCGCGCGCCAGATCCGCGAGCGCCGCCGCGACCAGCTTGTCCGCGTCCAGCCACATCCAGTTCGGGATGTTGTCCGTGCCCATCCCGGCCCGCTCGTGGAACTCGGTCCGCACGAAACCGGGCGCCAGCGCCATCAGCCGTACGCCGGTCCCGGCCAGGTCCTTCGCGGCCCCCTGGGTGAACTGCACCACCCACGCCTTCGACGCGCCGTACGTCCCGCGCGGCACGAAGGCCGCCACCGACGCCACGTTGACGACCCCGCCGCGCCCGCGCTCCCGCATCGCCTCGGTCGCCGCGCTGGTCAGCCGCAGCACCGCCTCGCAGTGCACCTTGAGCATCTTCAGCTCGTCCGCCATCGGTACGTCGAGATAGCGGCCCTTGTTGCCGAAGCCCGCGTTGTTGACCAGCAGGTCGACCGGGTTCTTGCGGTCCGCGAGCCGGGCGGCCACCGTCTCGATGCCCTCGTCCGTGGCGAGGTCGGCGGTCAGCACCTCCGCCTCGATGCCGTGCCGGTCGTGCAGTTCGGTCGCCTGCTCGCCGAGCCGCTCGGTGTTCCGCGCCACCAGCACGAGGTTGTGTCCGTCCGCCGCGAGCCGCCGCGCGAAGGCGGCACCGATCCCCGCGGTCGATCCCGTAATCAATGCCGTTGTCATGGCGCAAGATTAGTGACCCGGGGCGGCCGGGCCGGATCTCTGCACAGGCCCTCCCGATCCGTGACGAACACGTGTCGAACAAGGCGTCGAACAGGTCGTGACGGCAGGTCAGCCCGCGTGCTCCGCGACATATTTCCGGGCCTGCGCGAGGGCCTCCGGATGCAGCGCCTCGCCCGCCGGAAGCAGCCGCGGCAGCAGCGCCCGCTCGGTCGTCACGGCCCGGAACTGCAGGGCGACCGTCACCTCGTGGCCGGGCCGGTGCACGACCTCGATCGCGTCCCCCGCCCGGATCTCACCGGGCTCGATCACCCGTAGGTAGGCCCCCGGCGCACCCTTCTGGGTGAACCGCTTCACCCACCGCTTCTCGCCCAGATGGGCCTGGAAGACAAGGCACGGAATCCGCCCGGAGCTGACCTCCAGGACGACATCGGAACCGATCCGCCACCGCTCACCGATCCGCGCGCCGGACACGTCGATCCCCAGGGTCGTCAGGTTCTCCCCGAAGGAACCGTTGCCGAGCGGGCGCCCCAACTCCCGCTCCCAGTCGTCGAGATCCTCGCGCGCGACCGCGTACACCGCCTGGTCGTCGCCGCCGTGGTGGCGCAGATGACACACCGTGTCCCCGGCGAGACCGCTCCCGGCGATCCCCTTGGGACCGGGCGCGCTCACCCGGACGGGTCCGTCGGTCGGCCGCTTGTCGATCCCCGTCACGCCGTCCGGCTGGTCCGTGTACGGCACGGCCGTGGCCCGGCCCAGATTCAGCGAGAGAAGCTTCATGACGTCACGGTAGGCGAGAGTGTCCCAAAGGTGCGGCGCATTATTCATCCGTACACCCAAGGTCGGCTTATGCTCGGTGCGTGATCGAGGCCCGACATCTCCGTGTGCTGCGCGCCGTCGCCGCCACCGGCTCCTTTTCGGCGGCCGGGCGTGCGCTGGGCTGCACCCAGCCCGCCGTCAGCCAGCAGATGAAGGCCCTGGAGAGCTCGGTCGGCACCCCGCTGCTGATCCGCACCGGCCGCGAGATGCGCCTGACCCAGGCGGGCGAGGCCTTGGTCCGGCACGCTGCCGGCATCCTCGCCGGCCTGACCGCCGCCGAGGAGGAGGTCGCCGCGATCGCGGGCCTGCGCGCCGGCCGGGTCCGCCTGGTCTCCTTCCCGAGCGGCAGCTCGACCCTCGTCCCCACGGCCCTCGCCGCCCTGCGCGCCGCCCACCCCGGCACCCGCGTCTTCCTGGAGGAGGCCGAGCCGCCGAACTCCGTCGAACTGCTCCGCGAGGGCGACTGCGACATCGCACTCGCCTTCCGCTACGAGACCGCAACGGGCGCCGAGGACTGGTCCGACCTGGTGGTGCGACCCCTGCTCCGCGACCGCCTGGTCGCCCTGGTCCCGGAAAAGCACCGGCTCGCGCGCGCGGAGTCGGTCGCCATCGGCGAACTCGCCGGGGAACCCTGGATCGCCGGCTGCCCGCGCTGCCGCGGCCAGCTGGTCGAGGCCTGTGAGCGAGCGGGCTTCACCCCGCGCATCGACTTCGCGACGGACGACTATCCGGCGGTCGTCGGCCTGGTGAGCGCGGGCCTGGGAGTCGCCGTACTGCCCCAGCTCGCCATCGAGTCCGTACGGCCCCGGGGCGCGCGGACGGTGACGCTGGAACCGGCGGTGCGGCGGGAGATCGTCGCGCTGACCCTGCCCGACCTGGCGCAGGTGCCCGCGGTGGCGGCGACGCTGGACCAGCTGGCGCGGGCGGCGCGCCAAAAGTAGGGGGCACGCGCACGCGTGCCCCTGTCGGAGAGCTTGTGGGAAACCTTGCTGAAGGCCCCGTTGAAGAAACGTTCCTTCAGTTGTTCGAAGCCATGCCCCCGGCGGTCGAGGCCGACACCAGCCGGTTGCGGGCCCGCCCCATCAGTTCTTCGCGCTCGTCCTCGGTGAGGCCGCCCCAGACGCCGTACGGCTCGCGCACCGCCAGCGCGTGCGCCGCGCACTGTGCGCGGACCGGGCACCTCATGCAGACCTCTTTGGCCGAGTTCTCACGAGCGCTTCGTGCCGCACCGCGCTCGCCCTCGGGATGAAAGAAGAGCGAGCTGTCGACCCCTCGGCAGGCAGCCAGGAGCTGCCAGTCCCACAGGTCCGCGTTCGGTCCGGGAAGGCGGGAGAAATCTGCCATTGCGTGACCCCTTGTAGCCGTTATGGGCGGATACGGTGTCCACGACCGTACAACTACGATCTAAGGAGATGAAAATATGACTCATTGCGAATCTAGCCTCAGACACCAGCAAAAGGGAAGAAATAGGGCTGAATGGGGCACCGGTTGTGATGAAAGCTTGTGGGTCGGCCGCGCACGCCTCCACCGTGTCCGCACCCTCACGTAGAGTGCCGAAGATGGCACACGGCCCCGTAACTCTTTCGAGTGACCGTCGTTGAGAGTGCGAGGCGGTTGAAAACACAAGTGCTCGGGCAAGCGTCCGAGACGGTCGACCGCACAGGTGACGATTTCGTACCAGCCTGGAGGCTCAAGGTGACGCGCATCAGTTGCGGAGGGCGGCCATGACATCCGTCCTCGTCTGTGACGACTCCCCGCTTGCCCGAGAGGCGCTCCGCCGCGCGGTCGCGACCGTGCCCGGTGTCGAGCGCGTGACGACGGCGGCCAACGGCGAGGAAGTCCTCCGCCGCTGGGGTGCCGACCGCTCGGACCTCATCCTGATGGACGTCCGCATGCCCGGACTCGGCGGGGTCGAGACCGTGCGGCGGCTGCTGTCCGCCGACCCGGGCGCACGCATCATCATGCTCACCGTCGCCGAAGACCTGGACGGCGTGGCCCTCGCGGTCGCGGCCGGCGCCCGCGGCTATCTGCACAAGGACGCCTCGCGCGCTGAACT
>Ga0307511_10000339_pt1 | contig 49886 bp, 23 predicted proteins | sample 13_EM_MG_FD_200266 | JGI IMG/M metagenome (GOLD analysis project Ga0307511, IMG submission 200266) | Populus trichocarpa ectomycorrhiza microbial communities from riparian zone in the Pacific Northwest, United States - 13_EM | ecosystem: Host-associated > Plants > Roots > Unclassified | place... | reverse complement strand
ATAAGAGGGGCGCGGACTTTTTGTGCCTGGATGCGAGTACGGACGCCAATGACTATACCAGTTATGAAGTGATGGCCGCCACTAAGAAGTACGCTGATCTTTCCACCTGGCTGAAGGCGCAAACCACTCTGCCGGTATGGTGGGCGGAGGATTACGTAGGACAGCAGGACACGGTGAAGCAGCCGGCGGCGCTGGCATGTATGATCGCCTGGCATGCCTTGTCCGGTGACAAGGTATCGCTTCGCTGGTCACCCGAATCGCAGGATATCACCAGCGCAAAGACGGATGACTGCAATTTTTTTACCAATACGCTCAATGCCGGCGGAGGATATCCCTATGCCAATTACTATGTATATAAGAATTTCAACCTTTATTTCCCTGCCGGGACGAACCTGGTGAAGACGACCGTATCCGACGGCACCAGCATTATGGTGGTGGCTTCAAAGGGGCATAGAATGATTATCAATAAGACGTCGTCGACAAAGACAGTAAGTGTCAACGGGGGGACTGCTATCAGCCTGACTCCCTACAAGGTATATTTTATTTAAATGAAGAAAGTAAGGTCCCTTTTATCGGGCGGGCTCATGCTCCTGCTGCAGGCCGCCGGTGCGCAATCGCCCATATCCCTGTCCGAGCCCGGAGCATTCGTGGTCGGCTGCAATTATTGGGCTTCGCATGCAGGCATTAATATGTGGAGCGACTGGCGGCCTGAAGTCGTCGAGGCGGACTTCAGGCAACTGGCGGCTGCAGGTGTACGCGTGATCCGTGTCTTCCCCATCTGGCCTTACTTCCAGCCTATCTACGCCTATTATGGCGGGCAGGGGGCCCTGAAAGAAATTAGGTTCAGGGACGGCCCGTTGCCTTCGGAAGGCCCTGCGCACTATGGCGTCAGCCCGGATGCGCTGAAAGAATTCAGGACGTTGGCCGATCTGGCGGCAAAGTATGATCTCAAGCTGGTGGTAGGCTTGGTGACGGGATGGATGAGCGGCAGGTTATTGGTCCCGCCCGCCCTGGAAGGGAAGAAGATATTATCCGATCCTTTTGCCGTTATGTGGCAGGTGAAATATGTGAGGGCTTTTGTGCAGGCTCTAAAGGATCACCCGGCCATCATTGCCTGGGACCTGGGCAATGAATGCGATGTAATGGAAGAAGTGGATGAGGGCACGGCATATACCTGGACGGCGTCCATTGCACATGCGATACGGGCAGCAGATGCCACACGACCGGTGCTCTCCGGCATGCATGGGCTAAGTCCTTCCGAAAGCGGTTCCTGGCGTATAGAGGACCAGGGCGAGCTGACGGATATACTCACTACGCATCCATATCCCATGTGGACGCCTTATGCAGGGCAGGATGCTAAGAACGCCCTGCGGACATGTATGCATGCTGTGGCCGAAAGCCGCCTGTATGCGGACGTGTCGGGTAAACCGTGTATAGCCGAAGAGATAGGCATGATGGGGCCCATGGAGGCCGGGGATACGGTGACGGCGGCCTTTGCCCGAACGGCTTTATTCGGCCTCTGGGCCAACGACTGCCATGGCTTTATGTGGTGGTGCGCATACGATCAGAACCATTTATCCTTTCCGCCGTACGAATGGCAGGCTGTCGAGAGGGACCTTGGCTTATTCAGGACCGACGGTTCGGCCAAGCCTGTTTTGGAAGAGCTACGAAAATTTTCCGCCTTTCTGAACAGCCTGCCATTTAAAAAGCTGCCTGTACGGCACACCAATGCGGTATGCATACTAACGGGAGGACAGGATCAATGGGCGGTAGCGTACAGTGCCTATATCCTGGCCAAGCAGGCAGGCGTGGAATTGGCGTTCCAGTATGCTACGCAGCCGTTGAAGGAATCCGGGTTGTATATTTTGCCTTCGATCAACGGGACTTCGCCGATCAGCCGGCAGCAGTGGCTCAACCTGCTGGAAAAGGTGAAAGGCGGGGCTGTGCTGTATATTTCCTGTAATGAGGGATTCCTTTCTCCTTTTAATGAGCCGGCGGGTATCCGGATCCTTTCCCGGCAGTCAAGGACCGGGAAGGTACGGTTCGCGGATGTGCGGGACAGCGCATTCCAATTTGAAACGTCCGCTGCCGGCAGGTTCGACATCCAGCCGGTCTCTGCCAAAGTACTGGCTGCTGAGCCTGATAATAACCCTGTTCTCACGGTCAATCAATGGGGCAAAGGATCGGTGTATTTCCTAACCGTACCCATTGAAAACAACCTTTCCAATACACCCGGCGCTTTCGGGGAGCAGTCAGCGCCCTATTGGAGGATATACAGGATGCTGGCGGATAAAGCAGCTATCGGCCGTCTTGTCAGGGAGAGTAACCCGATGGTGTCGGTGACGGAACATTCCCTGTCGGAGAGTGCGCGCGTGCTGATCGCCATCAACTACAGTTCGACCGACCAGGTGGTCCAATTCCCGTCATCCCCCGAACGGGGGACAGGCAAATTGCTGTATGGCAGCCCGCCTGTGAAAGGGAAGTATACGATCAGGGCGAATGATGCGCTGGTGATAACGGAGCAAATCAAATAATTTCTATCTTATACAAAATTTAAATTTCAGCTATGCGAAGAATGAAAAGGTATCTATGCCGCTCCCTGTTATCAGCCCAGGTGGTGATCTCCTGCTCCTGTGTGGCGCAATCAGGAACGGGTCATCCGGCGGGAACAGGTCATCCGGGATGGAAACTGGTATGGGCCGATGAGTTCAATTATACCGGTCTGCCCGACCCTACGAAATGGACCTATGAGACCGGGTATATGCGGCATCATGAAAAGCAGTATTATACAGCCCGGCGTGCAGAGAATGCACGGGCGGTCAACGGGATGCTTGTCATCGAGGGCCGCAAGGATAAGGTGGTCAATGTGGCACATGTCCCCGGCAGCGACGACTGGCGGAAGGCGCCGGACAGCTCGACGTATACTTCTGCATGTCTACGGACGTTGGGTAAGGCAGCCTGGACGTACGGCCGTATAGAGGTGCGCGCCAAACTGCCGGCAGGGCAGGGGGTATGGCCTGCTATCTGGACGCTCTTAAATGACCAGCCCGAGGTAGGCGGGACGCAATACGGGGAGATCGATATCATGGAATTTGTATGGCAGGACTCCACGAAGATCCACGCCAACGCGCACTGGGCCGGAGAGAAAGACATCATAAAAGGCGATGACGACGTGGAAAAGATCTCTGCCGGGGACTCCAATGGCGAGATCGTCGTCAAAGAAGCATATAAAGGATTCCATATCTATGCGGTCGAATGGACGCCAAAGAAACTGGATTTCTATTTCGACGATCATTTATATCATACATTTAATATCGACACAGCGGAAAATGCCGGCCGGGGTGTTGACAACCCTTTTCGCAAGCCACATTACCTGTTGTTGAACATGGCGCTTGGCGGGGCCTGGGGAGGCGAACTGGATGACAGGATATTACCCCAGCAGTACCTTATCGATTATGTCCGTATCTATCAAAAAACGAAAGGAGCGAAATAATGAACCTCGATGAAATAAAACCTGCATCTTCAGATAATGACGCTGCTTCGCCGGGACTTATCCGGCTGAAGGATTTCCGCCCGAAGTCCGTATTCAATGTGCCGGTGAGCGATATCCCGAAGGCACGTTTCCCCGTGATAGACATGCATACCCATTCCTGGCAGCCGGATACGGATATCGGTAAATGGGTAAAGAAGATGGATGAGGCCGGTGTGGAAAAGAGCGTGATCCTTTCTTTCGAGACAGGCGCTGCATTTGACGCAGTCCTGGGCCGCTTTGCCGGTTATAAGGAGCGTTTTGACGTCTGGTGCGGCTTTGATTACACGGGCTACGACCTGCCGGGAACTGCCTGGATAGAGAGGGCTGTTGCGGAACTGGAGCGGTGCGCCCGGATGGGAGCGAAGGGGGTGGGCGAATTGGGGGATAAAGGGCTGGGAGAATTCTATTCGAGGCCCGTGGCTGCCTATGGGATGCATCTGGATGACAGCCGTATGCAGCCATTGTGGCAGAAATGCGGCGAGCTTCATATGCCCGTAAGTATCCACATAGCGGACCCCATCTGGATGTACCTTCCTATGGATGCATCCAACGACGGGCTGATGAATGCTTATACCTGGAGGATCGACATGGATAAACCGGGCATACTGGATCATGGCCAGTTGCTCAGGTCATTCGAAAAGATCGTCAGTGGAAATCCCGATACTATCTTTATTGCCTGTCATTTTGCGAATTGTACGCATGACCTGGAGGCAGTAGGGAAGATGCTGGAACGGTATCCGAACTTATATACGGATATCACGTCCAGGCTGGAAGAGATCGCTGCCGTCCCAAGATATGCGAGAGCCTTCTGTGAAAAATTCCAGGACAGGATACTGTATGGCACCGACCTGGGATATGATCCTGTGATGACCATGGAGTATGCCGCCAGATTGTACAAAAGTACCTTCAGGCTGCTGGAATCCGCCGATGAGCATTTTTACGATCATGATCTGTATTCCTATCATTGGTCATTGCATGGACTGGCGCTGGAGGATGCCGTGCTGAGAAAGATCTACCGGGAAAATGCTTTAAAGATCATCGCCTGAAAAGAATGCTTTCCATTAAATAGCCTGAAAGGAATTCTGACCATTAAATAGCCTGAAAGGAATTCTGACCATTAAATAGCCTGAAAAGAATGCTGACCATTAAAATAAATAAAAAGATGAAGCCTGTTGTCATTTCATTGGTGGTGGCCGGAATCTGCACCGCCTGGCTCCAGCGGCAAACCGCACCTTCCGAAGCCCGTGCAAACGACCAATTCTATACCCTCTCCGATTTTACCACGGTAAAAAAATATGACGCGCATGTGCATGTCTTTACGAATGACCCTTATTTCGTGCGGCATTCCCTGCAGGACAATTTTCAATTACTGAGCGTCAACGTCGAAGTATCGGATCTTCCTCCCCTCGAACAGCAAAGGGATTTTTCCATCCGGCAGCTAAAGAATTTTCCCGGGCAGTTTGCCTATACTACTGCCTTCAGCGTCAGGAACTGGAATGATCCCGACTGGAGGGATAAGACGATTGCGTACCTGGCCGAATCGTTTAAACAAGGCGCCATCGGCGTCAAGGTCTGGAAGAACATCGGTATGGAACTGAAGGACCGGGACGGGAAGTTCGTCATGATCGACGATACCCGGTTTGACAGTGTTTTCAATTTTATCGAGCACAGCGGCAAAACGGTGATCGGTCATATAGGAGAACCCAGGAATTGCTGGCTTCCGCTGAAAGACATGACCGTGAAGAATGACCGGGAGTATTTTTCAAAGCATCCGCAATACCACATGTATCTGCACCCGGAATATCCTTCGTATGAAGCGATCATCGGCGCCAGGGACCACATGCTGGAGCGGCATCGTCATTTGCCGTTCGTAGGGGCACATTTAGGCAGCCTGGAGTGGAGCGTGGACGAACTGGCAAAGCGGCTGGATGAATTTCCGAATATGGCTGTAGACCTGGCCGAGCGGGTATCGCATTTAGAGTACCAGGCTGTCAGAGATCACCGCAAAGTGTACGATTTTTTCATCAGGTACCAGGACAGGATCATCTATGGAACGGATATGATGGTGAAAGAGAATATGGATTCTTCGGAGGTGATACAGCGCAGCCATCGTACGCGCCTGTCTGACTGGCGATTCTTTACTTCGGAGGAGGAGATGGAGGCGCCTGAGGTCACGGGTAAGTTTCATGGGCTGCATTTACCGCGTGAAGTAGTCGATAAGATATACCGCAAAAATGCGGAAAAATGGTTTCCCGGCCTGGCTGAAAAGCAGTCTTCCGGTCTGGCTGAAAAACAGCTGATCGTAAAGAAAACCCAGGATTTCGAGCTATCCGGTGACGGCGTCAATCCCAATTGGGAAAAGACGGATTGGGTAGAGGTAGTCCGGCGGGATACCGGTGACAATATTTATCCCACCAGGGCGAAAGTGCTCTATTCCCCGACGGGCATGTATTTTCTTTTTACATGTAAGGACAAGCGGCTAACGGCCAGCCTGCAGGCTGATATGTCAGATCTTTGGAACGAGGATGTGATAGAGGTCTTTATCCAGCCGGACAGCACCCGGCCGGCTTATTTTGAATATGAATTATCCCCGCTGAATTTTGAGTTGCCCATCACGGTGTATAATGACAATGGAAAATTGAACAGTTGGGCGCCTTTCCACTATGCCGGCGACCGGCGAACGCGTCATGCTACCGTTGTCCGGGGTGGTGAAAGAAAGGCCTTTGCCAGTGCGGATGGTTGGACAGCAGAATGCTTTATACCGTACAAGGTCCTTCGACCGCTTACGGACCACCCGCCCGTTCCGGGTTCCCGGTGGAAGGGGAATCTATATCGTATAGATTATGACAGCGGTCAGGTATTTTACTCCTGGAGTTTAACGAGGGTCAATTTCCATGATTACAGCAGATTCGGCGTTTTTGCTTTTGAATAAGAGGTAGTATAATACTGGCTAAAGATCATGGAGTCCCCGAGACTTCGCCCTGACTCTTCAGAACAGCATTGTCGGATTGCCTGTTTCGCAGGACGTTGACATAGCCGAGAGCCAGGCGATTGTTATAGTTTTCATACGATTTTTGAGCCCATTGGATTGCTCCATTCAGATCGCCATTGATCTCGCTGATAATGGCCATATTATAACAGGCTCTTCCCGCCGTTTTCCGGCTGGCGCTGGTAGTTTCCTGCTGCCAGATCCTGGCAGCACCATCCCAATTACCGGTTCGTGCCATGCGGCAGGCAACTTTAAAATTGTTATTGCCCCTGACAAAGTAATCCCTGCATACCCGCACGGAATAGGGTACAATTCGATAAGCATAATCCTGCCCTGCCTTACTACCCACCTGTTTTACGGCTTCTTTGCGACCAATGAGGGCGGAGCCAGCCGCAAGTGGACCGGCGCCCCTGCCGGAAAAGACCAGGTCCCTGGAAAGAATATATTCGTCCAGGATATTTCGGGAAGAGGGATCATAGATCCGCCAGCCGGTCTTTACCAGCGTAGTCATGCCTACCTGTTGCTGAATGGCCGGGATACTACTAATGACGGTTTTCAGATTAGGCAGGGCGCCGTCGTAGTTAACTTTGGATTGCGCATCGAATAGCTCCAGGGAGAACAGCACATCAGCATTATTCTCCCTGCATATTCTTTCCACCGTATCCCAGGGCAGGGAAGAAGGGAATACCCCTGCGCCATACGACCTGAGATCAAGTTTATCAATCGTTTTTACGGAGGTGAACCGGCTGTTCTTCATCAATTCTTCCGCTAATCCAACCACACTGGCCTTTGCCCCTTCAGCCTGCAGATCCCTGGTTTCGAGGGAAACTGTCCTGTAAATGGCATCGATCGTCTTATTCTCATCGGCGACAAGGGTCCTGTTTACAACGGCTGCCGTCCTGATATTGGGCGGGAGGCTCACGGGAGCCGGTTGCGTCACGCTAAGGGACATTAGATTAGTAGAACTGCAGGAATAGCATGTTATAGTAATAATAAGGGCGATGAGGGTCTTCATAAGGGTATAGCTTAGTTTAGCATAGTGGTTTTAACCTACTTAATAACAACGAATTTCTGTGGGGGCTAGTATGGGAAGAACTATACTTTTCACTCCCCCGGCGGCACTACCTGCATTAACGCAGGAATACTACAGGCATCATAACAGCTAACAGGAATTCCCGCCGGCGGAGTTGTCTTATAGTCTTTACCCATTAATCCTGTAGAAAAACTTCTTTTGCCATAAGCTAAATTGATATTATTGCGAAGCCATGGCAAATATTCAGGCTTATTGCCATCCTCGATCAGGCGGATCATGTATTGTGCTAAAATAGCGTTATACACCCCTTGCTCTTCCCCTGTTTCAAAAGGCAAAATACCATTGGCATCGCACATCTTATTTTTGGTATAGTCGGCTGCCAGCACGGCATCACCCAGATACAGGGCATTGCCCGTTTTTTTATACAACAACACGGCGGCGCCAATGCAGCTTGCCTGGTTATAAGTATGCGTCGTCCAGTCGGCCGGATTATTATCTACTTTATTATCTGCCACCTTACCGCTGGTGGCATCAAAAAGGTTGGTTCTCGCCCAGCTATACACCGTTTGCGCCTTCTGTACGTAGGCGTCATCCCTGGTAATATTGTACAGCGTCATGGCCCCGATGACAGTAGGATAATTGATACAGGCTGTTTTGCCCCGTTGCTTCCAGGCCCATTCCATCCCACCGGTGGATGGGTCAAACGAACCGGTCCTGCCCAGCGTGGAGTCGCCATTCCATACAAAATTGAACCCGGCCGTTGCATGATCTAAATATTTTTGATCGCCCGTAGTCTCGTACGCTCGGGCCAGGGCAATGATCCACCACATCATATCATCCCAAATGAACCATTTATCCTGGTTGGTCCAGTCATATGCCGCGTATTGCTGACTGCCACCCTGGTAAATATCTTCCATTAATTGCTTGTAAGCTGGGTCCTTGGTCCGTTTGTAGGCATTCATGGCCATATCCCAATATATAGCCTGGGTCCAGATAGCGCCGATACCGCTCTTGTCGGACGCCCGGTAATATAATTTTATATCCGGATTGTATAAGTACTTGTTAAAGTCATTATAAGCGGAGGTAGCATTATTGGAAGTATAGGCTATCGGAGCACTTCCTGTTGTATCTGTCACCGGTGTGCTGCTGCCGCTTTTCCCGCAGGACATAAGGAACAGCACAATAAAAAATGATAAAAAAGATATATTTTTCATAGCGATCTGTTTACTTAATGCTAATTTTTCTCACCCGGTTATTGCCCATGTCCAGCACATAGAGATCGTTGTTTTTATCGACAGCAATACCTGTAGGCTGGTTGAACCTTGAGTCGCCCCCTAATCCATCAATATACCCTGTGTTATCACCTACTCCCGCGATGGTCGTTACCGCCCATGTATCGGCTGTTACCAGGCGGACACAATTGCTCGGATCGCCTCCCCCTTGTCCACTGACGAACAGGTTGTTCTTACTGTCGATCGCGATACCCCAGGGGCGCGCAAAAGTGGCGCTCGTTCCGATGCCATCGCCCATTCCGCTGACATGCGAGGTCCCCGCCAGGACGACGCCATTGTCAAATGTATCGGCGGCTGCATTATAAGTGTATTTCATGACGGTCTCATCATCATAATGCGTTGCATAGATATTACCTTGCCCATCGATGGTTATGGTACAAGGGAGAGAGTGGTCGATAACCTGTTGTACGGATCCGTTCTTAAGCTGATAAATACCATTTCCATAAAAGTCCGACCAATAAATAGCCCCGGTCGTATTATTAATAACAACAGCTGTAAGCTCATTCCCGCCATTCCCATTGCCATGCGCCCAGGTGGAAACGACCCCGCCAGGTGTTATCTTCCGGATATTCCTGCCGTTCCTTTCGGAAACATATACGTTGCCATTGTTATCCACGGCCGTGCCACAGGGATTGTTGAACTGAGCTGAATTGGCATTGCCATCCGCATATCCATTGATGCCGCTGCCGGCGATAGTGGTGACGGTCCCATCCGCAGCGATCATTCGGATCCGTTGATTTCCCCCGTCAGCTACATAGACATTCCCGTCTTTATCCACCGACAACTGCCCTCTCACCCCATTGAAATTGAAGGAGGCTCGGGCGCCCTGGCCATCGCTATATCCGGCATTGCCCGAGCCCGCGAGTGTGCTCACGGTGTACGAGAACTGATAATTAAAGGGATCGGAGCTGGTGCCGGAAGTTTTATCGATCGTAACGACGATAGGCCCGGTGCCGGTTTTCTCCGTTACGACTGCCATGATCTCGTTGCCGTTCGCACCTGCTATCAACAAAGGCACGCCATTAATCGACACTTTTATAGTTGACGTGTCGGAAGAGAAATTGCTGCCTTTGATGAGGATCTCCGTGCCGATGGGGCCGGTTGCCGGCGAAAAGGAAGTTATCGTGATTGGCTGAGAAGGATTGTGCGTAAATCCATTGCTTTTTTTGCAGCTCATAAATCCCGCAGGGAGGATCAATGCAAATATTAATACGACTCTCTTTATAGTAGCAAACATAATTAGCTCGATTTTAAATTGAATTTACCAACCGGTGTTTTGAATCAGTTGTTTATCATTGTTGACATCGTTAGAGGGCAAGGGGAACAAATAGTGTTGCTTTTTAAATACGCGGTTCTCGAAAACCACTACATTTAAAAAGTCCGGCAGATCAAAATCTATATTGAGACCATACATCGGCCCGTTATCCGTTTGTTCGGCAATCTTCCACCGGCGGACATCAAAGTACCGGTTATTCTCAAATGCCAGTTCCACTCTCCGTTCCTTTCTTAATGCCATACGCATATCGTCGGGTGAAGCCGGTGCGGGCAAAGAGGCAGATCCATAGGCAGGTATGCCTGCCCGTACCCGTATGAGATTCAGATACTTTAATATGTCCGGATTGGCAGGGTCCGATTCATTCAGACATTCGGCATAATTCAAATACACTTCGGCCAGACGCAAAAGGGGCAGCGTCCTGTTATTCACGTTCCATGCCCCGAAACCCATGGCTTTACGGGCGACATACCCTGTCCTGGAATAGTCATTGGAGGTTTGGGAATGCCCCGAATTACCATGATAAAAGAACTCGGTATGAATTTCACCGTTTTGAGTGTCCAGCCACAAACTTCCGCTATAGGTAATATCTACGTAGAATCGGGGTTCCCTGTTAACCCAGGGATTATAAATGGCCCTCACCTGGTCATCCAGCGGAGCCTGGAAATTTGAATACCCACTACTTACATAGCCGGACAACGGGTCATCGATACTTCTTCCATTCGCAGTAAAGAAGGCATCTACCATATTTTGAGTGGCGTCGATAGCCGTGCCGCCTCTTGAGTCATTACCACCCGGCGCGCCGTTATGATAAGGCGTTAAGGCATATTGCCAGGGACCGACAGAATTGGATACCCTGACCAAAATAGCTTCCTTATTCCAGTCTTTTATAATGGCGTTCTTATAGGACATATAGGCGTCTATGACACCATTCGTCATTTCAACATTCAGATCATAGATGGAGGGCACAAACTGGCTGATGAAATCATGATAAGCACTGGCCGCTGTTTTCCATTTGCTGGCATCGTATGTTTGGCTTATCAATGGCTTCCCATCCTTATTTTTCAGGGCGGCATAATCGGTATTACCATTGAACAAGGGGCTGGCGGCATACATTAAAGCCTGGGCCCGGATAGCCAATGCCGCACCTTTCGTAATACGACCCCCATCCTGGTCATTACTGGCATATTGCACGGGCAGGTCCTGGGATGCCGTCTGCAGTTCACCTGCCACATAATCGGTGCATTCGTCATAGGAATTGCGTGGTATCTGCAGGTTGGCATCTACCGGTACAGCTGTTTCACCCATCAATACCAGCGGACCATAGATGCGCATGAGATAGAAGTAAAAAATAGCCCTTAGCGCTCTTGCTTCGGCCTTATGCATTTTTATCTGGTCCGGCGATAAACCGCTGATTCCGTCTGCTTTTTGTATAAAAATGCTGGCAGCCCTTATACCCTGGTAGTAATTGGCCCAGTAAGAGTCCACAATCCCGGACGAAGCATCCCAGCTGCCATTGTTGATATTGTTCGCAACCCTGTCCTGCCAGGTGAGCTCAGCTTCATCGGAGGCACAGGTCCATATGCCGGCATTCTGACCACCCCCGGCATCACGCTGACCATATTCATCAGGAATCCGGCTGTACACATTCGCCAGGAACTGGTTGGCAGTCGGCCAGGATCCAAAGGTTTTGTCAAGCGTTATATTATCGTCAGGCACCTGGCTTAAGTATTTTTTACAGGAAGCAAAAAATAAGAGGGACAGGGCCAGTATGGTATATATTACTTTTTTCATTTTATTCGACTTTCAGATTAGAACTTGAGGTTAATGCCAAGAGAGGTGGTTCTCACATTTGGATAAGTGTTCCCATTCGTGGTGTTTAATTCAGGATCCCACAATTTGAACTTACTAAACGTTACCAGGTTGAGGCCCTCTGCATAAATAGCTGCATTTTTCACGCCCATCCTGCTCAGGAAGGAGGTCGGCAGATTATAAGACAATTGCGCTGTTTTTAAACGTAAAAAACTTATGTCCTTCACCCACCAGCTACTGGTTTGATAGTTATTGAAATTGGCTGCATTGCCATAGGCCAGGCGGGGATAAAACGCATGCTGGCTGGGATTCTCAGGTGTCCACCGGTCGCTGGCGACGGCAAACACATTACTCTGCTCTGCCGTGAACGGTGATATAGCGTCGCCGCCGATGTACCTGTCGCAATTGGCGACGCCCTGAAAGAAGACCGCCAGGTTCCAGCCGCGATAGCCGATAGTAAAGCCAAAACCATATACCGTTGACGGCACATCGCCACGGCCGATGAAGGCGGCATCGTGATAATCTATCTTTCCATCCCCATTCAGGTCCTTGTATTTGAGATCCCCAGGCAGAATATTGGATTTGTCGCCGCCAGGCACGGGGTGCGCATTGATATCCTGTTGATCTTTAAATAGCCCGTCGGATATATAGCCATATTGCGCCAGGATATTATGGCCTGTATGATTCATCCATGGGTAGTCCTGCGGCGGCATATCATTTTGGACAAGCTTATCTTTATTATAGGTAATGTTGCCTCTTATACCCAAACTTACCCGGCCGATCTTTGTATTATACTCCAGCGTGGCATCAATACCTTTGTTATCGACTACCCCAAGATTACCATATTGCTGGCTTGTCAAACCCATAAAATCCACATTGGATGCACGCGCGAGAAATATACCCTTACGGTGTTCGGTAAACCCATCCACGATCAATGATAACCGGTTGTCCAGTATTTTTACTTCAAGCCCGATGTCCTGCTTGTTGGACGTAGCCCAGCTTACATTTGAACTGTACCGGCTGATGGCGATGCCGCTTACGCCATTAAAATTTCCGTACGAATACCCATTCGCACCATCATTCAGTCTATCAAGGTATAAAAATCGAAGATTGGGATCGTTTACACTGCCTAAACCCACAATACCATTGGAATACCTTAGTTTAAGGAAGTTGATGGTCCTGCTGATGCCACCGAAGAACTTTTCATTGGAGATCACCCAGCCTATCCCTCCTGCAGGGAATAAGCCATACCTTTTAGCAGGGCTAAATAGCTCCGAACCATTGTACCCCAGATTAAATTCAGCGAAATAGCGATCGTCATACGAATAGGTGACCCTGCCTGCCAGACCTATATATCGCTCGGCGATACTTGTCAGATAGTCCGGAGCAAAAAGGTTCTCCTTACTGCTGGCATAGAACAGCGCCAGGCCGCTTACCCGGTGCCTGTTAAAGGCCCTGCCGTAATTAATAGCGCCTTCCGTATAAAACAGGCGGCTTCCACCGTTACGCCTTCCATAGTCCAGATATGGATTGGGAGAAACATAGGTCGTTTTCAAATTTAAAGTACCATCTGCATTATGGGGGTTGTTTACATCAATAAAATAAGTATTCTCTCTTTTTCCCCTCGTAATGGTATCCTCATTGCGGCTATCAAATGCCGCCATAGCTGTAATACTCAATCCGCTGGTAATAAAATCCAGGTCCTGGGTAAGCCGTATATTCGAGTTTATTTCATTTATATTGTTCTTCTGAAACCCCCGGCGCGCCAGATCTGCATAGGGATTCCTGAATCCTCCGTTAGGAGAAATTCCGGGTATAAAACCACCAGGATACATTACAGGATAAATTACCGGAGCCGCATCCATGGCACTCTGGAAGACTGTTTGTGTGCTTTGGGCAGGACCATTCAGCATGGAAAAATATCCCTTTAAACCTACATCCAGCTTAGTGGTTCTTGTAAGCTTTAAATTCAGGTTACTGGTAAAATTATAGCGATTATATTTCAGGGATGAGTTGTACTTTTCCAACGCATCTGTTTTCATAAAGCTGCTTTCATCATAATAAGACAGCGATACATAGTATTGTGCATTTTGCACGCCGCCGCTGGCATTAACATTGGCCCTGCGCATATGGCCCATCTTGTTTAACACGGCATCCAGCCAGTTTACATCAGGATAGACCAAAGGGTCCAGGCCGGATGCTGTTTTGTCAATATAATCCTGCGAATACATCGGGGCCTGGCTGCGGGTGGTCAACGCCTCATTGGCAAGGCGCATATAACTGATCCCATCCATCATTTTGGGCATCCTGGTAAAAGCATTCACCCCCTCGCTATAATCGGAATACACCTGTGGTTTACCCACCCGGCCGCTTTTTGTTTTCACCAGGATGACGCCATTGGCGCCCCGTACGCCATACACGGCAGTACCCGATGCATCCTTTAAAATAGTGAATGATTCAATATCTTCCGGGTTGATATTGTTGAGATCGCGCTCGACGCCATCCACCAGGATGAGTGGATTAGCGCTATTGCCGTCCCCAAATGTCGATATGCCTCTGATCCATACATCCGCCGAGGTTTTACCGGGCTCACCGGTTCGTTGCACACCGATAACGCCGGCTATCTGGCCGGCTAACATGGAGGATATGCTGGCGGTAGGCTGCTTGAGGTTGTCCGTATTTAAGGTCGATTGAGCGCCTACAAGGCTGATCTTACGTTGTTTGCCAAAAGCCACCACGGCAACCTCTTCCAGGTCTTTCCCCAGGCCCGGTTTCATGCGGACGTTGATGACATGTTGATTACCTGCCGGTATTTCCTGTTGGACATATCCGATATAGCTGAATACCAATACGACGCTGTCACTCTGCACCAATATTTCATAGCGGCCATTGACATCCGTGGATGTCATGGTAGACCAACCGCTTATCGATACCGTTACGCCATTCATAGGCTTATTGTTATCATCAATAACTACACCTGATACAACGGTTTCTTTTTTGGCGTTGGGCGGGATGGAGGACGCCGGCTGATTTTCCGTTTTTTTTCGGATGACCACCACTCTGTTTACTTCCTCAAAGCCCAAAGATTTATTCTGCAATAATTTTTGCAGTACATTTTCCAGCGGTTCTTTGGAGAAGGAAAAATTTCCTACATGGTAGGCAGCCAGGAGTTGCTTGTCATAAGCAAAGGGGACTTTTGTGACTTTCCGGATCTCCCGGATGGCCGACTCTAATGTACCGCTTTTAATCCTCGCTGTAACAGTGATCCCCTGCAGGATCTGCCCATCTTCGGCATTTGCCGGCAGGATGAGAGAGGTTGTCGGAAGTAAGAACAGCAGTACGTACGTTATTTTTCTTAGCGTACCGGCTCTTTTCATGGCAAGTTCGTTTTTCATACTTTTAACGCTTTAGTTTGGTTTGTTAACAGCACTGTTAGAGACATCATCGAAGTAGCTGTGTCAGGAACTATCTCATTTTCTGGTGGAAAGTTTTATTTAGATAAAAAAAGTTTGTTACCCTTGCCTTCGATCTTCAGGTTGTGGATGGCCGCCAACACCTGCGCGGCTTCAACCGGTGGCATGGAAGAAAGTAGTTCGGTAGTGTATCTGGTACTTCTTATGCCCTCATCATTAGTCGCCAATTCGATTCCATAATTCTTTTTTATGATTACAGCCATTTCATTAAAGGAAAGATCATTTATAAGTACCCTTCCCTGTTGCCAGGCCGTCAATGACTCGTCCAGGGCTATTTTCTTAAAGTGGTTGTTGCTTTTATCATATACCAGTTCCTGCTCTTTTTCAAGTATGCTAAGGGGGGTAGATTGACCGGCAACGCTCACTTTCCCGCTTAGGACGCCGATGCTTAGATTATTCAGGGCTGTATAGGCAGAAATGGAAAAGGATGTTCCAAGTACCGTCGTTGTCAATCCCTGACTTTGGATAACAAAAGGTCTTTTCTCGTCCTTTTTTACATCGAAAACAACTTCCCCATCCACCAGGTCGACCTTTCTGTCCCCGGAAAAGTCGTTTTGGATCCTGAGCGTTGTTCCTGCATTCAGGATCAACTGAGAGCCATCCTGGATGATGATTTTTTTCTTTTCGCCGATGCCGGTACTTATTGTAGTATAGGCGACAGCATTGTTATGACCAATCTTATTATTCTTTAATAGCAGGAGTGTAACCCCCGCACCGGCGATGATGAGCACCATTGCCGCTACTTTTAAATAGCGTGGTAATACCCATACCTTCTTTTCGATTTTTATCGCAGGTTGAATCTTATCCCATATTTCCTGTCTTATCGCAGCAGCTTCTTTTTCGGATAATGTTACAAGATCCTCCCTGTCAAACGATTTATACCAATTGTCGACAACATTTATATCCCGTTCACCGGTATTGCCAAGCAGGTATCGCTTGAGTAATTGCCTGATAGTTTGTTTTTCCAATGGGAGCCCTTTTATACAGTATCTTCAAAACTGCGGTTTAGTACTAGTCGAAGTAGTACTTTTTTTAAAAAATGCTAAAATGTTCCGGAGAAGGTTGAAAAATAGGGGGAATAGAGTTGCCGGGGTGTTATTCTTACCTGGAGGCGTAATAGAATAGAAGAAACATAATAAATACCCAATCTCCGTCGTCATGGGATTTAATGGATGCTCTTAGCCTTTTGAGGGCCTCGGTTAGTTGATTTTTTACTGTTTGTTCAGAAAGGTTGAGCTTGCGGGCAATATCTGCAATGGAAAGGTCATCTTCCCGGCTCATCCTGAATACCTGTCGCATCCTGGCGGGCAAATGGTTGATCTCACTTTCGATAAACTCACTCAATTCTTTTGTTTCCAGGGAATTAGAATAAATATGATCGCTCAGCACTTCGAACAGGGCGCTGTTCTTGATTTCGGCAGCGGTATAGGCATAATGGCTGATCACACGGTATTTTAGCGCTGTAAAAAGATACCGCCCAATCTCCCCGTCCTCAAAGGTGAAAATATCTTTCCTCCGCCGCCATAAAGTTGTCATGACTTCCTGTACCAGGTCTTTCGCCACATCTTTATCCACCCGTTGGCAAGCTTTTACATACAGTTCTTTCCAATACCTGGTAAAGAGCATTTCAAAAGCAGCCGGATTATCCTCTGTTTTAATAGAATGTAATAGTTCCCCGTCGCTAATCGTTTGTTTGTACATGCTAAGAAAATGGAAGTAAATATCTTATACCTGTAGACTCTTTGCATAGTCCTGCAGGAAGATATACGACAGGAAAATAGCAAAAAAAAGATATTCCGCTATAAATTTCTTTGGCATTATATCATTCACTCGGGTTGCCTAAACATTTAGCAAAAGGTTTTGCCTGTTTAAAACAAGTTGATTTTCACTTGAATATGGTCTATTGGGGAAAAGAGGATTTGTCCAGGCCGGGAATGATCCGCAAGGCATTTTTGTAATATACTTTTTTCAGCACTTCATCGGGCAGAGCAAGGCCATACATCCGCCAAAAGGCATGATACTTCTTATGATAAGGGAAATATTCGTCGCCTGTTTCCAATACCCTGAAATAGGTAATATATTCCGAAGGCACCCAGGAATCCTTTCCAAAAAGGATCCTGTCCTGGTATTTGAGGAAGAAATCCCTTGCCTGCCTGGGTTGTCTCCCCAGTTCGGCAATGATGGCCGCTATTTCTACAGATACATTCGGGCATTCATCCAGCAATTTTCCAAGGGCAGCGAGATCACCCGCCAGCCAGCCGAAATGAGCAGCAATAAATTGAGTGTTCGGATGAGCCCTGAATAGGTGATGTTGTTCTTCGATGATCGTTTTCCAGGAAGCCGGATGAGTATTATCCCGTTTACGGTCGGGGTGGGTCTTTAGTTCCAGCCAGCGCTCGTTATATTTATCCATTGGGTCCCAAAATGAAGGCGGATCGGCGGAATGAATCAGTACAGGTATGTGAAGGGAGGCGCACTTATCCCAGATTGCATCCAGCCGATGGTCGTCAACGGCAATCCTCTTTCCCTGCTCATCCTTGAATTCCATGCCCAGGTCCTTATATATCTTTAATCCTTTCGCTCCATTACGGACATCTGCTTCCAGTTCCGCCACCGCGTGTTCGATCCAGCCCTTTTGCCCGAAATGGGCAAAGGAAATATTAGTGAACTGGATGAAACGGTTTGGGTAATGTGTCCTGATATTGGTCTGCGCCCTTTTAAAATACGTGGTATCCTGAACGTCGAAAAAGCCGTTTGCGTCCCTGTATCCCCTCCCGCTCAGGTTGTTCATGATAGCCATATTGAGCTTATCCATCTCACTGGTCAGCTCGCTGAGGTTTTGTGATGGCATATCCCACTGATGGTTATGTATGTCGATAAATGGAAATTTCGACCGGGTAAGCATATGCGACGGAACGACCAGCGTGGACCTGGGGTCGTATTCTTCGAAGTCCATCTTTTGCGCGTTGGCCGCCAGATCCGTTAGACAGGTCAGAAACGCTAAGAGATACAGGTTCCTCTTTATCCGTTTTACCATCATTCGCTTAATTTGATATTAAATGTAGGAAAAAGCCTGTCCTGGCCTAACCGCTTATCACATTATACCAATGATTTTTTACGGAGTTAACACGCGGGATGTAAATCAATTTAATCTCTTTCGTATCTTTAAAAGGATAAGCTTATTCCATTACCTAATCATTAAACACTGTCAAAATGAAAAAGATGAGAGTTCTCGCATTACTGCCGTTGCTTATGGTAGTATTATTGTTCAGCTCATTTTCACCAACACAGCCGCGGAACACCAAAATCCAGAATTATGCCTGGTACACCCCTTCCGGCCAGTTTGTCGCCTGGAGTACGCTGATAAATGCGGAGGTTGTGAGCGGCGACGACACCAACCCTGTTAACGGGACCTTGAATCTGGAAGGGTATACGGGCGGAGGACCCGGTGTGCCGCCATCCGGAACACTGGTGTATAAACTGTATTCGCATCCATAATGCCCAACGTCCCCGAATGGAAGCGCCCCCCAAAAGTCTGACACTTTTAGGGGGCATTTTTTATGTTTTACTGCCCGATCTTATAAGTCATTAATAGCAGAATATCTTCCACTTCATCCACTTTTAACCCATTGTTCCCTCCGTCAATTGTCCATTTCTTTATGGGATTTCCGGTTGCATTGACCTCACCAAGTTTTAATTTATTGTCGGTCGGATCGTTTTGGGGAAAATCCGCCCAGGAAGAAATCGAATACTCATTGAGTTTTACTGTCAGACCGGACGTAGTGATCGCCTTGGTCTTAAAATTTTTCAGAAAGATCTTCATATTGGAAAGCTGAATCTGCTTATCTGAAAACATATAAGGGAAATGGGACTGCATTATTTCAAAATCCGCCGTTTGTGGATTCAATGTCGAATTGATCAGCCTGTAAAAAGCATCGGGAAATTCATAGCGCATACTGAAGAGCTTGACAAGGCCCGTAGTACTTGCATAGTTCGTAACAAGGGTCACGATATTGTTTTCTACGGCAGCCCTGAAATCCGAATCATCCTTTGCGGTATAACTCACCTGGACAATGATGTCGGAAATGGTATTGTAATTAAATGACCGTAATTGCGCGGGCAATTCAAGTCTCCATGAACTGATGGCGCCGGCTCCTTCAAATGGAAGGTATCGTTCATCCCTGAAGTTCAATTCAAAAGTGCCGCTGTCATTTTGAGCGGAGCTGGTGGTGATGGCCGTACCTTTAGCGATATCCACTTTATCCTTCGTATTGCTCAAAGGATTCGTATTCAGGCTGTCTTTTCTTCTTGCCCAACTGTTCAGCAAAGTCAGTTTGGCACTGATATTGGTATAGGGGCCTACCACGCAGGGAATGGTCAGCTTCACTGACTTAATAATACGATTGTATTGACCTGGATAAACAATGTCATACAGCATTTCAGGAATGGAAAACTCACAGGACCCTTGTTGTTTCAATTGCAATAGTGCTGCAGGATCTATCAGTGCAAGCGAGAAGGCCTGGCTCATCTCATACAGCCGTATATTATTTTCCACATAGGCTTTCTCCAGGCGATGCAACTGCGTCAACAACCGTTCCCCGGAGAGCAGGCCGGCACGACTGTATTGCCAATTATCCGCCGAAATAAAATTGCTGTTGTCGTCTATTTCGAATCGATAAACCTGCTCGGCCTGCAGGGCCATATCGAAGGCAATATTATAGGCCTCACGGCATAGCCGCGTAAGCGAATTGGACAGGTATTTATATAAACCAAGACTGGTAAACTTGTCTTTATAAAAATCGTTGATCTCTTTGTTATGAGCAATATTTCTCTGATGCACCTGCAGGTCCCTTTCTGCGATTTTGGTTTTGAACCCCGCGGCTGCCAATTGTTGCTGCACCTGTTTGTATTCCTGTTGGGATAGCTTTAATTGTTGCCTCCATTCATCTTCCCGGCGCTGAAAAGTTGCCAATATTCCTGCGGAACTGGCCACTGTCTCGGCAATGGCCGCTGTGCCAGACATGGCTTCTGAATAAGAATAGGTACTATCGCCAATTTCTTTTCCTCCATATTTAAGTGAAAAAGGGCTCCCGACTTCAGCGATCAGGAAGAGGATCGATGCAAGGAATTTAGCCTGGTTAGCGAGTGTCAGATATCCGGATGAAACAAGTTTGAAATCCTGCTGCATTGATTCTGCAGTGCTCAAACCCTTATCGATCAAATTGTTGTAATAATCAATTTTATTCTGAACATTTGCCAACTGAGCCTGCAATGCAAGTTCCAGGTCTTTTGCTTCTGAAACAGTATCCTGTTTTATTTTTGTTGTTAGCTGCAAAATTTCCTTTTCGTGCGATGTCCGTATCAGGTTAAGCTGTTCGGTATCTTTCTTCTCCAATGCAGTCAACAAGGCCGATCCCATACCTTGCACGGTCTGCGTAAATTGTTTGGCTTTTTCAATAATATAAACAAAGCGGTAAGGTGGAAGCGGTTTTTGCAGCGCGGCAAGAATATCTCCGAGGGTTAACCCGTCAGCTTTCGCTTTAGCTATCAACGCTGCATCGAGGGCCGGTTGGAATAAGGCAAGCTGCTTCTTCACCCCTTTGATGTTCATACAGTGCCGGATCTTATACAGCCGATCATCTACGCGATCCCAATAACCGAGCAATTGTTCATTAGGCGGGACGCAAAAGGCGGTGCAAGCCTGTTTTGCCATGACGTGGTCAGGCAATCTTTTTGAAACAGTGGGTTTGTAAATGACCTGTTGCTGCCGGCTGATCGTATCACTGCTCTCTTTGTAAGAAGAGAATTGGTAAGTGACAGTCGGTTTTTGTTGTTTGGCCGCTTCCAACCCGGTATCAGGGGAAGGACTCAAATCACTAAAATTGGCGTCATCATTCTGTGGTTGTAGCCTATTGGCGCCCGGACCGTTGACATATTCGCTCACCTGTGCTTGCGAATACTCAATTTGCGTTTTATGACCGGCACTCCAGTTTTCCAGGGTGATTAAAAATTCGGCGTCGCCATCGATTGATGATGCCAGCTTCTCAAAAGTCAGCGTATCTTCTTCAGCAATATCACATGGGCCGGTATCCTTCGGCCGTTTTCCTAAAATTTCGAACGCCAGCATATAAAGCATAGTCGCTTCATTCACTGATTCCATGGTGAATTCGGTGAAGAGCTGATCGCCCCAGTCCAGCAGGTTATCGATATACTTCATCACAATGGCTTTTTGGTAAGCGCCCACGCGTAACCTGGCAATAGCATGTGCATTAAAAGGGTCAGATTTGTATTGGTCGAGAGCGGCTTTGTCGGTCAGTGCCGTTTTCATTTTTTCAATGGTCTGATTCCTGAATTCCATATACCGCCAATTCCGGTCGGCTGGCTTTTTATCCAACTGACTTTCCGGTGCACTTGGATCGAATATCCGCTCATACCACCACTTAGCATCACTGAATCGATGATTGCTGTTTAAATTGTCCGCGATTAAAAATGGGATATAAAAAAATATTTCCCGGAAATAATTACCATAGGCCCCCCCGAAATCAAGATGGTCCGTATTGGAATAAGGGGGATGCAGTTTTGCAGGATGAGTGAAGGACAGCTTTAATTCAGCTTCTGTTTTCAACTGGGTATTCAAGGACAGCAATTGCTTGAGTCCATAGTCGAATAATATTCTGCCGAATGTATCCGGAAGAGAGGTGCTGATCCTTATCATCTTTTTCACCCGCTTGCCACCCGAAAATGCAGGTTGGCCATAGATCAGGAATTGCTGCGTTCCGAGACGGCAATAAAAGCCATCTCTCGTACCCTGTATGAGCGTGAGATAAGGATGCATGGAAGCATTGGTGAAGGATGACGTCAAGGGGGTGAGGTGCGTTTTATCATTTTTTATCAAACGATAATCAATTCCTGCCAAACTGCCACTATCTTTTGGGCCGACTGCCAGGAATGCTTCATTGTCCTTGGCTTTATAGCCCTCTCCTATAAGGGAACTGCTGTATAAATAGAGCGTTTCATCAAAAGTGGTCGTGCCTTTTCTAGATGCAGTATGTACTTCATTCCGGAATAAATCGAGTTTTTTATTGATCACATTAGGGGCTCCGAAATCGATAACAGGAGTATAGTAGTTTTCTACGGCTATATTTCCATTTTCACTGTCAGAATAAATCTTATTGGCCCTGTAGCGATCCATGAATGCCAATGCCGCCATATCAGAATAATTGACCTTATCCGACGTTACATTTTGTATATTAGCAAACATGGCCCCGATCAAATCCTCGGTTTCATTGTAATCCAGTTTTTGTGTAACATGCCATTTGCCATCTTCCTTCTGATATGAATAATTTAGCGTGTAGGAATAGCTGATATTTTCTACCATCAATGCATTATTCTTAAAATCGGTCTTTTTGTTCTCTTTAATGTCCAGCCAGAAAACAAAAATCTTACCAAGATATTTCACGCCGGAAACATGCTCTGAAGAAGCCGCAAGGTCCATAAATTGCCAGGCCGTCCACTGTTGTCGATTTACCCAGGTCCTGTAGTAAAGCTGACCGGGATCCTGCAAAGTTCTTCCGAATAAATAATAGGTTTTAGATTTCTCATCATAAAAAGATCCGGATATTTTCAGTTTAGCGAGGTCTGAGAATTTGGAGATATAGTTGGAGTACGCTGTTTCAGCAGAGGACATGGTTATTTTTCCCTGTAATAATTCATCCTCTAATTCTTTAAAGATCGGCGATTTAATATCGAGTGTTTCCGGCTCAAGGTAATTTTCGGGATAAAGAAAGACCTTCCTGCTTGCTTCCCACTCGCGGTAATTCTGCCGCCATTCCCATTCTTTTTTGAAATCTTTCAACCCCGCTTCGGGCATATCGGTAAGCACGTCTATGGTTTCATCCGCCGACTGTTCGAGATTGGCAAGTACCCGGGTGACATATAACTGCAGACTTGAAATGGCGCATACCAGCCGGGAGGTGCGAAAACATCCGCTCATTTCTACATCCAGTAAAAAGAAATCGTATATATCGCTTTTATCTTTAAAAAAGAACGTTGTTTCCTTAGCGAGTATATATTCGCATAATGCATTCCGCTTAGCGACATTGATCTTATCCGTATAAGGTTCCAGTTTTTCGTCTCTTTCCGTTTCGTCCGGATACCTGGAAGTGAATGCGCCTAAGACAATGGTGCGGGCTTTTTTTATGGCCCGGTAATCGGAACTGTCCCCTAATTTTAATAAAGAAGGGCCGGTTATACCGAGCAGTTGGCATACCGTTAACGTATTTTCAAAATATCGAATCGAATCAATGGCTGTTGAACCAAGATTGAATGCTTTAACGATCGATGTGACGAGAGAATTATTCTCTTCGTAATAGACAGCAAGCGATGCGATTCCATTATCAGAAAATGTTCCGCCTGCCTGGTAGGATGAAAATATTTGTTGCAGCTCTTCTTCCGGATCATCATCTTTGGTGATGAGCGATTGGTAATAATCCAGGTTGAAAATATCGGCTGGCAGCAGGTTTTTAAAATCCTTTATTCCGAATTTCTCCTGATGATTCGTGACATAGGCTATCTGATCTTCCGTAAACTCCAGCCTGGTCAATAACAAAAGTTGAACGCGCTCAAGACAATGAAAAATTGCCAGCAGGGGTGTTAATGCTGAAGGATCAGTAACTTTATTGTCGGTAACGGTTGTATTCAACGCAGTGGTGATCGTTTGATCACTGGTGTCGGTATTTAGCCAGGCGAATAGACACTGTAAAAGATTATCCGATACGCTGAATTGATCTTTGAGCTGCGTTTTAAATTGGGTAAGCTTGTCGGGATCGGTGGATTGAGAAATTTGGACTACCATTGCAGCAACGTTGTCAATGGTGGTGGTGTAAGGGGTAACCGGACTTGTTTCGCCGTTTAGCACATAGACAATTTCGGCTGGACTGAAATCGGTTTTGATCAGCTTCTGATTAAATGCAATCAACTGTAATACCTGATCGATCTGCCTGACCACTCTTGTATTCTGATCAAACAACAATTCGAGTGCATTTATAAAATTGGAAATGGAAAAGTGGAGTTGCTGTGCCAGCTTGGCATGCCGATAAAGAAGTGACAGTTTGGTGCGATCAAGGACCGTGTCCCCATTTGCGTCGAATTGCATATCGGTCTTTAGTAACAGGAATAACTGCAATAATTCCGCCTCACTGATGCCCAGACCATCCAGTAAATAATGTGTAGCGGGATCATTTACGTTGTCAGCAGGATTGGTGGTATTCAGTGCATACTGGTGATAATTTACTGTTGTATTCAGCGCACCCGTATTTTGATCCGCCACGCCAAATATTTCTTCAAGGTCAAAGACCTTTTCGTATAATTGAAGGTCACTGGTTTTTTCCGGTGGGAGCGGGTAACTGTCAGAAACCGGCATGAGGTAGACCAGCGAGGATAAGACCGGTAGTTCTATATTCAATGATTTTTTAATATAATGCAGCTTGCCTACCCATATAATGGTTTTATCATCCAAATTTCCGGCCGGAATAGCTCCCGCACCAGCGAGCGATGTTAAAATTGTATCAAGATCTGTTAATGACCATTTCGTTTTTTTTGAGAGGCGCGTAACGCGTTGCATGTAATTGATCGCATCGTCGGTAATATTGTTCAGGGCTTCGGTGTAGCTGAAATTATCTTCTCCCAGTGATAATTTGTCAACGATTATATTTTTTAAGGTCGCATTGAATTTTGAATTGAGCAGGTCCGTCAATTCATCTCTCGAAATTCCCGCCATATTTAAAAGACCCCGCTGATTCAGGCGCAAGGTTCTGTCCGTTACATCATCTATAGGAATGGCATTGGAATTGGGTAGTTTTTGAATTTTGAATGGCCCTTGTCCCGGATTTATCCCGGCAATAATCTCAAATTGTTCCTGCGAAAGCTGCAACTGCTCACGCCATACGTGCGTATCGTCCAGGTTTAATAGCCGGAATATATCGAATAGGGTCGTCCCGAAATGACTCAGATAAAGCCTTAGTTCTTCAAGGGGTAAATTAAAAGGAAGATTGAAAGAGTCATTGTCGTATGAATGACTGAGCATTTCATACACATTGCCTGCCACGGTTTTGCCGATATAGCCGACCAGCACTTCATCTACGATCGTGAGATAGGGGATGAGCGTAGTCGTGTTTTCACAGGTTAACTTTAATGTCCAGAGATCGTTTCTCCTGTTTTTAAGATACAATGAACTCGATGTCAGTTTGGGTTTTATGAAGACCGGTTTGGAGATATGTTCTTTGATAAATTCCATGGTGTCTACGAAATAGGCAGCCGGACTGAGCACAGATCTGCAATCTTCGCAATCGCAATATTTTTGCGGGCCAAACAAATCACGGATGCCATCCACTTTTTTCAATTCATTCACGATGGAAGGATCGATATTCGACGATGCAATATCTTTGAAGTTCCCATTCAGGGTGTCGTGTATCGTTTGGAAATAATGAGATGAAGTTTGTGCGGCGTGGAGTGCTCCCTGGTGTAGTGTTTGCGCTTTTACAGGGTCGAATCCCATCGTCGTTGCAAATTCGGATTCAGAAAGACTTACGACGGCGGAAGCGGAGTCCAGGCCTGTTTTTAATAGGCTATGCCGGTCGTCGGTGCTATTGGCCAGAGTCATCATGCGCTGGGAAGAAAGTAGCTGTTTCCTTAATAGTACCTTATCATCGGTTGAGATATTTGTCCAGTTTAGTCCATCCGGTTCGCTGAAGAAATCGACATACCGGATATCAATGGTTGGATTATTTTTGAGGAATGTATCCAGCAATTGTGTGCGCTGATTGATGGCTATTATTTTTGCATCGGCGGTCGTTGTTTTATCGTTGATGATCGTATCGAGTTTAAGTTGCCGGAAAGTGTTGGCGAATTCCAGTAATTTCTGCATACCGGACGCTGCCTGTGTTGGGTCAGTGATGGTGACCTTAGTCCAATCAATGTCTGTTAGTTCGCCGTTAATGATCTGTACATCGCCGTTCTGGAACAATGGATTTAAGGTGGTCAATAAGTTTACATCTGCCAGCGTGGCCGGAGAACTTAGTCGTCCAAACAATCTTTGCGAAGGATAAGTGGTTTCGATGTTCTGGTAAATCGTCCCGATATAACTATCGATCGTTTCGTCTGGTGGAAAAACAACTTTATTTTTTGTAAGCAATTCTTTCCAGTCCGAACTTTCCATGGATGCGAGTTCCAACAGACTGGTGATTGGTTTTGACAAAAGAGCCTGGATTAACGGAGGATTATTGTCCGTAAGTCTGGCAAGTTGCACCACCGTGTCCAGCCTGTTTCTCTGATCGCCGGTAATGTCTTTATTTGTTACCAGCTCATCGAGTAATTTGTCGTCCAGAATGGATGGGTCAATATTCAGGCTTAATAGCTTGCTTAGTGTCGGTTGGTCAATTTGGGAGAGGCCGGCATAGACAGTTAGCCGGGCAATACGGAGATCGTTTTGGAATATAGGATTGTCCTGCAGGGGGATATCCAGGTAGAGCACTTCTATCACCGTGTCGTCATCGAGCTGTCCATTGATAAACTGAATCAGTTTATCTGCCAGAGAGGTGGTTGCCGTAGTTACTTTCAAGGCGTCCAATACTTCAGCCTGGATGATATCCTGGAGAGTGCCTTCCTTGTACTTGTAATAGTCAATTCCCGGAAGCTTAGATGCAATGAAATTTTTTATATCGGTTTCGGCGCCTGAAAAGAAACTGCTTAGGAAATTGCGCAGATATATGTTCAGTTCATTATTTATATACGCGGCTTCCGGTGTCGGAAATTTTGAGGTATCCAGCAGATTATTATATGCGATTTCAGGGTTTGCCAGGAAGGTGCTGCTGGGTTTGATCGAATCGATGGGAATCGCAGTGATATCTTGTTTTGCATTGGATTCATTTGCCATAGATAAGTTATTTGAGATTATAAGTAATGAACATTTCAGATTGCTGATCGGCCTCCTCTTGACAATCAGAAGAAAGGCCAGCCCGCAGGAGGTCCGGGTTGAAGTATAATGATAAATGAACCCTGAAAATAAGATCGTTCCAAATGGCTCCCTAACTGTTGGATTGTGGTGACATCCATATTGACTAATTTCGTACCCACTGAAAGAACTGCATCTGGTTGAAATTTTCCGCCCAGTACCTCCGCAACGTTGGGAACATAGCCCTGGTTGAGGGATACCACTTCAACGCTTTTACCATATACCATATTAATGATGTTTTGGTTACCGCTCATAACGATATTAAGATATCTTGGGTCCAGAAGCCCATTTACAACGGATGGATTCTTGGATAGGGCAATTACGGCCTCCCCAACTCCTTCTGCTGTATTTATAGCTGCTTGTGCTTTTGAGGGGTCCGAAGCCACATAACCTATGGTTGCCCCGCCCGTTGTTACAGTCCCGCTAACGACCGGGCTGCCGGCGGCTTTCAAAATGGTGGTGCCGGCTCCACCAAGCAATAAAGGGGGATTCTTGGCGAAGGATACTCCTTCCGCGACCTTGGGAAATAATAATCCGCCCCCACCCGCAGCAGTGGCAACCGGAGCTGCTTCTACATAAGCGGCTATGCCGAGGGCTGACAGAGCGAGTCCCAATTCCACAAGACCGGCCTTGCATGTAATCGGATTTTCCTTACAGTAACGCTCCTGTTCCTCAACGCTTGGTTTGCCCGGGGAGTTACAATCCGGAGGTAATTGGTCAAGAACTTTCCACGGATCACCTGGTTTGGGTAGAAGATAGGGGGGAGGCGCAACATGAGCGTTATTTTGTCTTCCCGAATTATTCTCATTTGCCTTAGCAGCGGCTTCTGCATTTGCTTCAGCCGACCAACCATTAAATGCTGCACTTGACGAGTAGCCACCTTCATACTCATCGTAACTGGCATTTGGAGCTTGATTGGAGGATTGGTTGGAGGATTGAGCTTCTTCTTTGTTATCCTCTGCCTTTGAAGGCTCATCTTTCATGCCAGAGGGGTCCACCAGGCGTGTTGGATTGCTTTTTACAAAGGCGTATAAATTTGTATCAGCGGCGACGCTAAGTGGATCGCAGCTTCCCCATCTGCATAACCAAGGTGCATAATACCTCGCTCCATGATAATTCAGCCCACTTTCTTCATCCCTTTCCTTTGCCGTATATCGATAACGTTTTGCTGGTATTTCACGCGTGGCATCGATGGTGGAATAGGAGGAGGTTCCATATGGAAAATATTCTTCATAAGAAATGATCTTTGCCGTTTCATCCAGTTCCAATGAGGCAGAACCAAGATGATTATCGTATTGGTACCGAATCAATGGCGCTGGATCGGATCCTGCTATCCTGGTTTCAACCAAAGCAATTCTTTTTTTATTGTCCATTACATGCAATGACTCCGTTACAGACGTTAGTTGATTAGCATTATTAAATTCACGGTAGATTTCAATTGCTCCGAGATATAATCTTTCCTGTCTTGTTCCATCCAGTCTTTCTATTACTTTGCGTACCCGATTCCCGCTTGCATCATAAACATAAAAGGCGTGCCCCCCGCCGCCAAGATCAATTGCAGCGAGTGCGTCTCTATAATTCCAGTTCATTTGTTTTAAGTGTTCCATGAAGTTCATATTGCCATGTGCATCATAGGAATAATTGAAACTGAAATCGCCGATGGAGGTTGCCGTGAGCTGGTTATTATTATTTAAGTACTGGAATGTTCTTGTCCAACTGCTGTTTTTTGCAATATGTTGTTGCTGCAGCATATTGCCTGCCTGGTCATAGCTGTATTGTTCCGTATAATTCCGGAAGGCCTGGGCGTCATTTGGGCTAATGGCGGTGGAATTGAAAAATGGGAAATTATGATTATTAAAATCGATGCGTGGCTGATTGTTGATGTCGGTTTGCCCTGCCTGCTTTCTACCCGTGGCGCTAACGAGACGATATAAAGCATCATACTCATATTTGTTCAGCGCAGTTACCTGTTCTCCGTCAAAAAAGATATTAGGCTGGCTGGCATCAGCCAGTTGGGTAACATTTCCAACGGGATCGAATACATAGTTCAGATCCTGTAGGATGTCGCCCCCCCCATTGCGGGTGGTGAGCATTCTTTGAAGGCGGAAAGTTGTTTTTTCGTATGTATAGGCGGTTTTGGTATTATTACCATAGAAAAGTTCCGTCCGTTGCCTTTTTTCATTATAATTGATATTGGAAATAACAACAGTTCTGTTTCCACTTTCCCGGATAACCACTTCCATTTTTTCCAGGAGATTCGCTGCATTATAGGATGGATAAAACTCATTCGTTTTTACACCTGCAGTATGTGGAGATTCTATTTTTACCGGACGATTCAATGCATCATATTCACTACTGGATTCATATACTTCTACAGCTATCGGAACGGTAGAGGGATTGGTCCAGTCAACCAGGTTCTTGTAATCCGATGTCAACTGACTGGTATTTAGCAGCAGGTTCTTCTTGAAATCAAATTTTTCATTGGTATAAATGCCCGATTGCTGGTAATGCCTGCTGATGGCGCCGAATAGGTTGTTTAATTGTGCCGTTTGTACAGGCATAGACTCACCGTACTCAATTTTTTCATAAAGGACGGGTTGGGCATTGCCCGTTTTTACCGAAGCGCTGATCATGCGATGAAGAACATCGTATTCATAATTAAATACCTGTTCCCGGTCATCCCAGCTTAGCAATGGTTTATTGCTTACATCGTACATTAACCAGTGACTTCCTGCATCCATACTTATTTGTTTCCATGCAGTGCCCGCCATTCCATAGTCATATTGCATGATACTACGGCCATTCCCATCACTTAGTTTAAGGCGATTGCCTTTAATATCCAATAGTACACGTAAACTGATCTTTTCAGTTATATTATCATCCACCGACAGAAATGTTCTGCCGAGGGAATCAAGATAAGCCACCTTCGGGGTGTTGTATTGCTTAGCTGCCAGCCATGCTGCCCTAACTTCAGGATTGGCTGGTTCCGGGCCCAGTGGATCAGGACTGCCGCGGTCGCTGTACCATTCACTATCCTTAACAGTGTCATTCGGATCGTAGCTTATTTGTTGCCAGGGAGTAAACGTGATTTTGGTAAAAGTTAAATTCGGGAGATCGGTACGAATCATTCGCCCCGGAGGGTCATAATGAATGACAGGGGTGACGCCCAGGTCCACCATTTCTTTTTCATCATCAAAAGAAGGCAACACGCTGAAGTAGGGTTCATATTGCTTGACGGGATTGCCTTTATTGTTGAGAACGACCCTTCCATCTCCCACCCATCGCAGGGCGGGAGTAGTATCTACCATAGCTACACTGCCATCGTTTCCCATAACAAGCGCTTCTCCCGGCTCTGCCTGCACCTTTTTTAACACTTCATGCCCGCCGCCATCTGCATATAAATAGGACTCCTGCCATTTTGTCTGATGTTGCGGATCTGCATAATAATGTGTCTCCCGTGACCGGCTTTTTACATAATTCGGTTTCGGCTTGTAATTGGAAAGATCGAAGTTGGGATCAGTGCTCTGATGGTACCATTCCATGATATCATATTCCAATTCAATGGTGGCGCTGTCGTTGGCATCCTTCATCTCTATTTTGCCATCATCGAACAGATCACCTTCATTTGCTGCCTTTTTTCCCAGTGTAAAGGCTTTGACTACCATGCCCAGCTCATCGAATCGGGCGGCGGATTGATTGCCATTCATGTCCTCCATCAGATAGGGAGTAAGCGTACGGTAATTGAACCCTTTTACGGCAATACTATTGTGTAAGGCATCTGTTGTCTTCCTGATAAAGAGGTCATATTTCCCGTCATATTCAATAGTGGTGGTATTCCCAAATGGATCGGTATAGAGCGTCGACAAATAGAAATGATCTGCCTGGTAGTTCTGCTGCCCCGAAGCCATCCAGAAATAATTATCACTGAAGATATAAGCCCCTTTTGACGGATCCGTCAATATATCACGAAGCTCGCTGAATGATATTTTGGAATTGAAAATATTCGTGAGTAGATTCTCGTTGACGACGGCTTTGAAGGATTGATGCCTCAATCCTTTTGATTCGAGCGTTCCTACAGGAAGAACACCGGTAGTGTCATCTGAACGGTATTGTATTTTTTCAAACCCAATCAGTCGTTTTTGTATTCCTGACGTTGGTTTTACCTCGTAATCAATTTCTGTTGCAGCAGCGCATCCATTTCTTATTTCTTCCAGCGAAAAATACCCGGCAGCATTTGCCAGCCCGGTTATCTCGTAGGATTTTGAGGATGCAATTAACGGCGTTCGGTAATCATTACCCTGTTGAACGGCATTGGTGTAATTATTCTCTTTCAAAATAATGTGGAGTACCTCCTGCTCGGGTTCGTTAGCAGGATTTCCGGGCAATGGAGGTCTGCGCGGATAAACGAGTGTCACGTCTTTCAATACGTTTCCATATTCGTCAATGCCGAGTATAAAACTATGGGCCATCCTTGGATCGGCAGGGTTTCTTTCATAATGGTAAGTAATGGATTCACTTTCATGCACAATAAATATTGCGTACTTATTAGCAGCCCGGGGCTGCAATATTTTTATCATGCCATTATGCTGTTCAACCGTATAAGGCTTGTCACTGTCGGCTATTCCATCCTGTGCATAAATTTCTTTTCGCAACAGCATTCCCTTGCAGGCACGCAGTGCTTCCCGCCATTCCTCCGTATCTATCCCTTCAGGAAGCTCCGGTTCCGGTAAAGTATATTCTTTAAAGACATTGTTCTGAAAATATTCGTGTTCAAACTGACTAAGTATTTTTTCCCCGTCGATATCGGCGCCGGTGTGGAACCATGTCTTTGTGAGCACAGGTGGCTGATGCAAATCAGCTTCCGTAATATTATTGGCTGATCCATCACTGTGCTTTATAAAATGTTCAATATCTTCCGAATCCAACTGGTCCACCCTTCCAAAGCCGCGGAACTCTCTTTCATGATGATCGTAATAGCCGTGATGATAAGAATAGCTGCTGGATAAGCGTGTCTTCATGATCCGGTCATAAGTAGTGACTTTCGAAATACAATGCACCGGGAAATGAAGTTTAGTGACCCATGGCGTTCCCGCCAATTTATCTTCAATGTAGAACTTTGTGGAAGCAGTATATTCAAGATAAATTTCCTTCCCCAGGTTATTCTTATATGAAATTAGTAAGTGCGGCTTCTTGCTATTGAAGAGGTCGATATATTTCAATGGATGGCCGGCATCGGCAGGGAGGTGCGAGTTCCAGGTAATACAGGGAATACCATTGCCCAGCAGGTCCGCTATTGCCACCCGGGTGTGAGCGGTAATTTCAGGAAAAGGATCAAACGAAACAGGCGCTTCCGAAAAGGAGTTGCCATTGAGGTTAAACCAGAAACGGAATGCATTTCTTCCCAGGTAGACCAAGTCCGTCGTTCCGGAGCCGTCAAGATCTGCCAAACGGATCAGGGAAGGATGAAATTGATCGGGATGATCGAACAAGGGAGCATTATCCATATTGACCTTTCCCCCGAATTTTCCGTAACCTAAATTGGGCCAATAACAAATCTCTCCGTTTTTTATCCGGACAATGTCTGTCAGCCCGTCTCCACTCATATCAGCCAAAAAAATGGACTGCAATGCATCGTAAAATACAACGGCAGGACCTTTCTCCTCATCGAAAACTTTGTACAGTTTATTGGCAAATGAAAACCCTTTTTTCCCTTCCGATGCATACCAGGTGAAGACATCCTCCTGGCTGATCAGGATATCTGCTTTACCATCGCCATCAAGATCAAGTAGTTTGGTATTGTGATCGCTGAAATCAATATTGGGCAATTCGTTGAATGACTGAAAGGGTATCCATTCTTTCTCATCGGTCAATTCGAAATAACCTTCCGGTTTATTATGCCAATTCACCAATTGTTTTTTTCCGTCTGCTTCCAGGTCCATGACCTGTAAGTTTCTTTGCAGGCCAGTAAAAGAAGGCTTCGGTGCCACCATTTGTCCCGGAGTAAAATTTCCGGCTCCGAGGTTGGTCTTATAAAGCCATTCACCTGCCTGTTCCGTCAATATGCCCGACAGGCCTTCGCTGAACAGGTCGATGAATTGATAAAACGGTTCATCCAGGCCTGAAGGCGCCTGTAATAAATTTTCCGGGCTTACCGATCTTATTGCTGTGTTCCATTCAGGTTGCTGGTAATCGAAATGGAAAGGTGGGAATGATTTTTGAGAATAAGCGCCATCGTCATGTTTGGTATAACCTGTCTCGGAAATTGCTTGTAGGAAAGTGAACCCATTGTTCTTGTTATCGTCGTAAATAAACTGCATTGATCGGATGAGCGCAGAGCCGCCGGGTAGTTCATCAAAATGATGATAGAGCAGGATCCGTTTGCACAGCCGGCATGTCCTGATTTCAATGCCCGGGCGGTAATTGGAAAACGCATCCTTCCTGAATTCCCAGTTACCTGTTTCGTTGAATGGAAGATTGACCGGATCGTGCTCGCCATAATCAAAAACAGTTTCGAAAAGAAATATGGACGGAAGTGATTCGTCTCCAGTTTTATAGGGAATAACATTTCCCTGCCTAACACGTTTGAGATAGGTATTTGTGAAGGAAGCGTTACCGTTCACCCGGTTTTTATTATGCAATTGAAGAGGGTCAAGCCCTGTATTATCTTCTTGTTTGTATTCATACGTTGCACAATTGCCCTTGTCGTCATAGCTGTAGTCGTGGAGCCATTCAAATATTTTTAGGTTATCGGACGGATCTGTGATGCGGGCTTTATCTGATTTTCCATAAACAGAAGTGATGTTGGTCGCAGAGATCGCCCGCCAATGAATGAGGCCGGTAGTTTTTTCGGTCCATCTTTCTATCTTGGCAAAAGCGCCTTCTATCCTGGGTTTATATTTTTTGATAGTATATTGACCATCGGCAGAATCAAATTCGTTATTGATAAAACGTCCGTTTGCGTCGGTTATCCAGTTGCCGTCGCTTCCTTTTTTAAATTCCGGTACGAGATCTTCGGCCTGTGAAATAATATAGGTGTCCGAATCAATGTTGTCATAGTAGCGCGGTAATTCTTTTTCGGTCTTTCTCCTGATGGAAAGGGTGTTGATCGACCAGCCTAAACCGAAAATCCCATTGCCTGTTCCTGAACTATAATTCAGCATCAGCGGACTGCCAAACCCTCTTGCAATGGAGGCTGGAAGCGGAATGCTGAAAGAAGAGGTGCCGTTGACTGCATTGACTGAAAAGGTTTCGTCTATACTTTTGATTGCTCCGCCTCCTTTTGGCAATGCAATGGCCGGAGATTGAATAAAGAATTTATTGTCAGCAGCATTTGCCGGTTGAGATAATCCGGAAGAGGAGGAATCAGAAAGTTTGTCTTCTGATTTATTCTGGTTGAGGACTGACATACACAGGTTTTTACTTGCCGTATTTAAAAAACCACAGATTCACACTCTTTTTTCAAATCTATGGTCTTTTTGGGCGAAATAAAATACCCTATGTGTAGTATTTACGACAAATGCTGCGCATTTAGCGTCCATTCGGGCCGCACATAATGACAGGTATAGCCATAAGGATGTTTCTGCAAATAATTCTGATGCTCTTCTTCCGCAACCCAGAATTCCTTTGCGGGCACCACCTCAGTCACGATCGGGCCAGGCCAGATATGAGATGCCGTCATTTCGGCAATCAACGTAAGGGCCACTTCCTTTTGCTCCTCGCTAAGATAAAAAATGGCCGAACGGTAGGATGTCCCCCTATCATTGCCCTGCCGGTTACGGGTGGTCGGGTCATGTAACTGAAAGAAGAACTCCAACAGCGTACGATAGGAAAGTTTCTCCTCATCGAAGCTGATCTCGATAGCCTCCGCATGCGTGCCATGATTCCTGTAGGTCGCATTGGGGACATCTCCACCGGTATAGCCTACAACGGTAGAAACAACACCAGGCATACTACGGATAAGTTCTTCTACGCCCCAGAAGCAGCCTCCGGCAAGAATTGCTTTTTCGATCTTCATATATTTACTTTTATTTATTTTGCAAATATCTCACTTTTTATTTTCTCTACCCAATCCAGTGTTGCCTTTACGAGCAAAGGCATTACATCCTGCTTGCCGGCTTTAAACATATGATTGGCTCCTTCTATTTTCACCAGGCTGGCTTTCGGAAGGGATGAACATACCGATTCTATTAAATTCCATGAAGCCAATTCGTCCTTTGTGCCCTGTAAAAAAAGCATATTCACTTTCACCTCATTTAAATGTTCGGCCCGCTCTGTAGAAGGCTTGCCGGAAGGATGCAATGGGAATCCATAGAATATTATTCCCTTTACTTCAGGCCGGGTATTGATTGACAAATACTGTGAAGTCATTCTTCCCCCAAAGGATTTGCCTGCGGCGAAAAGAGACAGGGAAGGAAATAATTCATGAGCGTTAGTGATGGCTGCTGCGATAGTTTGATGTGCTACAGCAGGGATATCCGGCCTCCCTTTTTTGTGCTCGGAGAATGGGAAATTAAAACGAAGGGTCGCAATACCTGCCTCTGAAAGAGAGGATGCCAGCGTTGTCATAAATGAATGGTTCATTCCTGCGCCTGCCCCATGTGCCAGCGTCATTAGGCATTTGCTTGTTGCAGGAACAATATACTCGGCCGTAACCGTGCCAATGGAGGGAGAAACCTCCAGTTGTAAAGATTGGGTATTCATGATGTCGGAATTTGTGATCAAATTTATGTTTAAACCGGGTAATCTAAGCGAATAGAATGCCAAAGTACGGACCCTTTTTATATAGGAAATTCCTAAATTTTGATGCTTCAGTCGCCCTGGTTACCATTTAATCATTAAAACTTGTCAAATGAAAATCTTACAATCAAAAGCCGGCTTACGTGCTTTTTTCCAAAAAAGAATTTTATATGCTTTTATTCTCCCCGCATTTTTACTGGGTGCGTGTACGAAAACCGCAAGGCAAACGGAGGAAAGCGGTCTGACTGCTCCAGATCGTCAAACTCCCCAAATAGCCGTTGCCGCTGCCACTCCAACCAGCGGATGGACGCAAACATCCTACACCTATGTCATACAAACGCCCTGGAACCTTCCTCAATCCAGCCGTTATAGCTATTCCGCAGGGGAGCATCATTTTTGGATCTACCCGACCGATGCCTGCCAATTTGAAGGCTGCACTACCGGGCCCCGTTCAGAATTGCGTATGAATAATGATTATACCACCGGAAGACACCAGTTTGAAGGCGATGTATATATTGTTTCAGGCTCTGACGGAACGGACTTTATGCAGGTATTTGGGGGCGTAACAAATGCCACCTCCCTCTTACTTAAAGTTACTGCAGCGAGCGGCGGCACCATCCGACGGTACGATAACGAAACGTTAATGACGAGCGCCTATAATAAGTGGATACACGTAAATGTGCAACATGATGCTGACAACGGCAAAATCTATGTGTACCTGAACAGTGTGCTTAAAGGCACCTTTGCCGACCGCGGAGTGGCAACACATTACTTCAAATGTGGTGTATACAATATATCCGGTTCCAGATCTGAAACCCGCTGGAAAAATGTAAAGTACTGGAAAAACGGGGCTGTTGGGCAATAATCAGCCACCGATGTTGTCTTAGAATAATGGCGGCTGAAGTTTGAACGGTATTCTTTACATGCCGGGAAAGGCCGTCTCCTATGTTTGCAAGAACAGGAGACGGCCTCTTTTTTAATTTTCTATTCCAGAACCATCCATGAAAAGCAGGCGCCGTCTTTACGGTCAGGCCGTGTACCGGGTGCATCCGCCGAACAAAGACTTTGTGCACCGGGATCGGCCAGCAGGTACCTGTGTGTGTACAGCGATTGCAGCATCAATTCACCATGTAGCATGTCCTGCCACTGGAACAGGGACGCTTCGCCCTTTTCTTCTTTTTCAATGCGTACTTCTGCCATAAGTCCCAGGCCCTTCACCGTTACCCAACCGCTGTCTGAAACAGATTGTAAGGCAATTCTGCCATTTCCTTTATCAACCACCCTGAACAGGCGGCTATTGCCCTGTGCCAGTTTATCGTCAGCGGCCACGGGTCTCATAAATCCTTTCCAGTTAACCAGTATGGTATTATCGGCCAGACTTGTAAGCGTAATTAATTTACCGTAAGGAATTGGCCTGGTCAAACCATGCGGTCGTGGTTCATTAACGATAAATGCATTAAAATCGGCATAGCCGCCTTCGGTGTTAAGCGTATTATAGTTAAAAAGGCTATACCGAATGCCCTGGAATGTTCGCCCCTGAAATATCATAATGAATTCATCGCCCAGCCGGGTGTAATTTGTTCCATCGGCGCTGAAACTGAACAGCGCTTTTTCGGTTTCAAAATTGCAGTCTGCCCGTAACCAGATGTGTGTGCCGTTCAATTTCGCGGTAGCCAGCTTACCGGTTTGCTGATCAAACTGCTGCACCTCCCATCCATTTGCTTTTTGGGCAACGCCAATCCAGGCATAAGGCATATTCAGCAAGGCCAGCCCCGCCACATCACCGTTTTTCAGTTTCGACAGTTCAGCCTCGGTAGTAACGGTCGACTCCGGGCCAATTGCCCTTTGTGTAAGCGTATTTTTTGCCATCCACAAATCCGTTGCCGGCAATGAATGGAGGCGCAGGTATCCCTTTCTTGCTTTCAGTGACCATTTTTTATCAACCGGCACATGGTTCCATTGCCATACAGGCTGCAAATCGCCTATCGAGAAATCATCACTCCTTCGATAAGGCGCATGCGGGGGTGAAACAAAACCGGTATTCGGCTTCACCCATGTCCGCGGACTACGGGTGAGGTTCCCGGGCAAGCCAAAATAGGGCCATCCGTTCTGCCAGGTGACCGGTGAAAGACATACCAGTCTTCCTATGGAATTATAATCCATCATGGACCATCCCCACCATTCACCCGATTGAATCTGCACTATGCCTCCCTGGTGTATGGGCATGCGCCCCAGGAAGTTCTCTACCGGAGGTGTCAGTTTAAACGGAGGGCCGCCACGCTGATCCGCCAGCCGCCAGCCGGTTCCAACTCCAAAGCTTTCTTTTGCGCTCATTACAGTTATCCCGTAAGGACCACGAGGGCTATCGGCGCGCAGGCAAACCTGGTAACACACCGGGTCATAGTTGGTGCTGGTAATATAATATTTCCCATTGATCTTATAAAAATGAGACCCCTCACCGGCGCCACTTCCACGTTGAACGATCACCTGCTCAGTGCCGGCCTGAATGGCGGTAAGTGAATCATTCAGTTCGGCAAGCCGAATCTCATCATATCCCCAAACCACGTATACTTTTCCATTGTCATCAAATAATACCGAAAGATCATGAAAGCTCCTGTTCATCCCGGTATGTTTCCAGGGACCTTTCGGATCATCAGCAGTAAATAATTGGGTATTATGTTTATTCACGTTGCTGAAAATGTAATATTTGCCATTATGATAGCGGAAACAGGGCGCCCATATCCCTTGTCCGTATACATTGCCACCGTTCTCCAAATGAAAATCAAGGCCAAGATCAAGCCGGTCAATTGCATAGCTCAGGAATTCCCAGTTCACCAGGTCGCGCGAATGTAATACCGGTAGTCCTGGCATGGTATGCATGGTGGTACCGGTAAGGTAATAATCATCGCCCACCCTGATCATATCGGGATCTGAGAACTCGTCGAAAAAAAGTGGATTCGTGAAAGTCCCGTTGCCATTATCGGAAGTCCAGGTAGGAGCATTGAGAAAATCAGGTTCTATGGACGATTTATTTTGAGCAACAGATACCCACGCCTGAAGAACCAGGACCGGTATAAAGAAAGCTGACCTGCGGGCTGAAGAAAGGTGTAGCATATGAAAGTTCGTTAATAAATATCAAATTAACACTTAATTTATTAAGAAAACAACTCCATTTGCTCCTTTTTCTCCCTGTTATTCGGAAAAACCTACGCAGGTTATTAATAAAGGAGGTCTCATGCTCGTAGTGAGCCATGCGGGGGCAATCAACAATATACTTCAGGAAATGCTGTTCCCGTATAACTCAATCTAAAACCGGAACTAATATTGTCTCCTGGGGCGCCGGTGCTATGCTGCTGAGTATCTGACCGTCGTTTTCAAACAATTTCAGCACCCAGTCCGGAGGGACTTTTTTTGTATTTGAGAAACCGGCCGACTGTACGATCTCTTCCAGGGTATTCAGTTTATCTTTTCGCCAGAACAGGCCCTTGGTTACACCAATAGCTTTTATTTCGTTGTGCTGTATAAATGTATGAACATGATAAAACCAGCGGTTATCCCAGCCTGCAACTTCCACATGCATGGAAACCCTCGTGCCGCGTTTAATCGGTTTGCGGTAAATAATTTTTTGCGAACCGAGGGAAGGGGCTAACTTCCTGGACAATACTGCACGACACAAATCTGTTCGGGCAAACTGCTCCCACCGGGCATAGTCCATATAAATAAAGTATTTATATGCCGCCATTACCCGGAGCGCATCACAATCAAACGCTCTTACCCTGAATGTTTTAATAAAGGGCCTATTGACATCAAGCCTCTTTTTAACATATCGCAGCAGGAATATCCTAACGACATTGTACCAGTAAAATAGCATAAAATTTTATTTTATATATTCCGACGGGATTTCTCCTGTCTCTTCAAATGATCTTACTATCGCACAATATTCTTCAGATAATGTGGTTGGTTTTTTAGTGTTATAATCAAATGCAGCCATTAATGTTTGAGCTTTAGCAACAATTTCTGTTTTTTCTTTTTCCCTTCGGACAAACAGATTATGTACTTCATAACTACGCGTATTAACATTAAATAATCGTGTATAAATAGCTATATCATCTCCATATTCTATTGGTTTGATAAAATCAATGGAAATTCTGGATACCACCGAGTTGAAATTAAGATTAGTTCTGTCCAGACTAAGGACATCATGGTAGTAGGCAATTCGGGCTTCCTCCACATATGTTTGATATTTGGAGTTATTTAAATGACCAACAATATCCAAATCAGAAAAACGAACTTTGACCGTAATAAAATGTTTATAATATTTTAATATTTTAAGCATAATGGATACCAATTTGATGTGGCTGTAATTTTATTTTGAATTAGTTATGGATTTCAGGATGTTTTTCCGATAATAATAACAGGCGCCTTTCATTATTTCTTCTGCCACCTTCACCACTTTTCTATTTTCAGACTTCTCCAAATCAGTTCCCTTAACCCAACCATTAAATGCACCCATCGATGGCCCGCACCATATTTGATAGTCCAGTTCTCTGCCTTTTTCTCCACCATTTGCCCAGCGGGAGGACAAGCCCAGATACCATCGGAAGATCAGAGCCATTTTAATTTTCGGGTCTGCCTCGGCAGCATGTAATAAGTCCAGGTCTCTTTCTCTGAAAAAATCTTTGGTGTCGCCCCATACTTCTTCCAATGAACGTCTGAATAGTTGCTTCTCCACCTTTTCTTTTTCTTCTTTGGGGATAGCGTCAATTGAGTTATACGACCTGTATAATTCATATAGCTTTTGTGCTCTTCCGGCAAACAGGGTTCCCCTTTTTAAAACCTGCAGTTTAACTCCCATTTCAAACATATCCGCGGCAGGAGCCATTGTCACATCTGTCATCTCTGCCTGCGCCAGCAGCTTTCTTACGATGTCGGAAGAACCTGACTCCACGCATGCCTGATTTATAGACCCCGTTACTATAAAGGAAGATCCTATTGAAAATGCCGAGTAAGCAGCAGTTGGCGTACCTATTCCTCCGGCTGCCCCAACATGAATTTTGTAGTTGTAACCATATTGCAAGGTAATTTCATCGCGGAGCGCAATGATGGCAGGAAGTATACAAACCAGCGGGCGATTATCCGTATGGCCACCAGAATCCGCCTCTACCGTTATATCGTCGGCAACAGAAATGCTGGCTGCCAATTGTGCTTGCCGGGGCGTTATCTTTTTTTCTTCAACCAGTTTATCCAGTATTGCAGCAGGTGGTGGCTGCATGAACTTCCTGGCAACTTCCAGTCTTGATACTTTGGCTATTACCTTGTTGTCGGATTTTACCATTCCATTCTCTTCCGACAGGCCAGCGGCTTTATACCAAACGATATAGGGAGTTAAATCCATATAAGCAGAAGCTTCAACCACCCTTATCCTGTGTTTTAAAAACAGCTCTACTCCGTTCATTTCCAGGGCTTCTTCGCTTGGGCTATGTATCAGATTACAGGCAAAAGTTCTATTTCCCAGCGCTGATTTAATTTTTATTATTGCCGCTTCCAGCTGGGAAGGGATAAGACCTGCAGCCCCAAATGAACTTAGTATATCGTTTGTACCCAACTCAATGACCATTCTTTCGGAGGCTATTCCGTTAGCCATTGCTCCGGTCATGTAAGCGTATTTGACATTATAGCGTTCCCTGAATGTATTGTCGCCCATATTTTCAGGACTTATCGCAGGAAGTTTTCCGCAATAGTTGAATGGAGGCCTGCCGGGTACTATTTTTATTTCTTCCGATGCTGCTTCAAAATGTATTTGATGGTTGTTATCCGAAAAAACGTGATACGCCTGTTCAATATTAAAAAGCGCTGCATTGTATGTAGAAACGGGCTCCTTCATGTTGCAATAATATTTTGGTCGTTCAAATGGTCAGTAAATCGCTTAAGTTGAGTATTTAAATAGCTTTTAATTTGCTTCTGCAATGGAAAATGCCAGGTTTTTTATTTCGTAAATCCTTATTTTCTCTTTCCACAAGCTGCCTTCTCCTATAACTATAGTATGATGGTTGTTTTCTGTTATAGAAGTGATATGAATTTCAAGGCTCATGCATTTATTATCCGGCACAATTTGCCCCCTGTATTTCCACCTTGTTTGATGCTGGTCCAGCTGTTGAAAACAGGGGTTAACATATTTTTCCCCTAAATTTTCGAGTATAGCATACGCCTGCATAGCTTGTATCATGGCTTCTACACCCAAAGAGCCGGGCATTACCGGGTCCTGGTAAAAGTGGCAATTGTAAAACCAATCAGCCGGGTCAATTTCTTTAAAACCATAGATATAGCCTTTGCCGTGTTGCCCTCCATTTTTTACGTAGGTTAATTTATCGAGGAAGTTCAGTTGTGGCTTAGCTAAGCGGAAATGCTGTTTGCCGTTCTTTACCCGGAACAATTGTAATCCAACTTCCGAAGCCAGATCAATATCCAGGATATTGGCCGTTCCAGGCGCTGTCTGGAACCATGCCGGTATTTCTTCACCCCGGTCGAGCCCAACCTGATTTACCAGGCTCGATTTCGGGAAAAAGCCGAAGGCTGCAGTGCCTTTATAAAACACCATGCCGTCGCATAGCATTTCGAAGGTGAATTTTTGTATAATGTTGCCTTCATAGGCCGTATTGCTGGTAAGCACGGCTATATTGGTAATGGTTTTCCCCCGTAAATCCATATTTTCGCTCAAAGTACCTTCTCCATCGAGATTCCTGAAGAACACATCTTTGTCGGGATAAATAAATGCACTTCCTAAAAAGGTCGTTAGCACGCCACAAGGCTGCAATGCTATTTCCATTAGGACGGAATAGGGTAGTACAGGAGCGCTGTTTTCGTTATAATACCACGGAGTTAATGGGACATCGTACTGGCAAACTATAGAAGGCTTGTTGTTGAAATGGTGGCGCTGTCCATTAAACGACATTACTCTTGAGACAACCTGTAAATCAGTATTTGGCTGACGGGAAAGCACCCTGTTTTCAAATAGTTCGAATTCGCTGCCGAACGTTTTCACCAGGGAACCTAAGGCATAATTGGCAATTTGTTCTTCGTTAAGCAACGGTGTTGTGCTGCTGGAGTTTTTCGCCGTAATAAGATGGGAACTGTTTTTCGTAATAAGGTGGGAACTGTTTTTTTCTTTTAACCGCAATCCTAAGTTTTCGAAATGAACGGCGACAAGGCCGTCTTCGGTCAATATTTCTACATCTGATAGTACGCGTGGTTCAGGAAGTAAGCTTATTTCCTTAATCTCCATACGGTAGGTTAGTTTGGTATTCTTAGGCGTTACCTGTTTTCTGCAGCGTACTTTTTGAGGTAAACCTTCTATTGGCTGAAAACGTGCATCTTTTACCAATCCGTGCATACCCAGGTAGAGCATAAAAAATTGCAAAAGCTGTCCTCCTCCTTCCGCCTGCAATGAACCGGCCAGTACTTCATCGTCCTTAAAGTGGCAAGGAAAATACCAGTCGTCCGGATGAAGGTCTTTTTCTGCGGTTATTAATCCCAGGCCCCATGGACCGCCCTCAGGATCGACTTCCGTAATCCGATCGAGCATTAATAGCTGTTCTGATGGAAGTCGTAATGAAGGGTTTCTCCACTGATGGTGATATGATTTACCAAAGCACTCTTCGGGCCTGCCATTTACAAGGTGCAGCAAATCCTGCCTGGTGAAAGCAGTTTTTGTCGTATTCTTTATAGGAACAAACCTTCTTTTTTTAATATTGCTGCGGAGCTCCAGCTCCTTTTTTGTTTTGACCACACCTAGTCCCTGTTCCAGCTCTTCGTCACTAAAAAAGCCGGCGCTGCCATTGGTCATCCTCAAAACCATTTTTTCACCTACATAGCAGTTATAGCTGAAAAAGAACAATAGGTTATTGCCATTTCTTACAAATGAATTTATAGATATGTCGTACCTCAGGGTATTCCCTTCCTTAGGCAGCTCGTCCAAAAAAGTAAGTGTGCAGTCAAGCAGTCTGTAAACCCTTTCCCCTTTGTTTTCAAAATCAATACCCAAATAGCTTATCAGCATTAAGTCGCATTGGCCGGATTCAACTGAAATAGCCCAGGGGGCCTGGCTATCCACAGAATACCACGCGTTATAAGGAATGTCATATTCTGTGGTCATGGTGGAAGGCTGGAATTCACCCCTTTTTGCATGTAGGCTGGTTACCCTGCTCACCAGCAAATAAGGTGGCAATGGTAAACGCACCTTTCGTTTATAGGAATCAATTATTTTGTAATCTTCTCCAAATACTTTGGAAATACTGCCACCTGCAAACTCCAGCAGATCTTGCTCGTTCCAGATAACGCTCTCTTTGTGCAGGGTGTGCAGTACTTTCGCCTGTGGGGTGAGGCAGTGTGTTTTAACTTCGTTCATAGTTGAGAAATAATCAGCGAACCGGACTCCGCCGTTTACAATTGTTTTCAGGGAAGCCGTTTTATTTTCAGCAACCATGTTTCCATCGAAGGAGAGGGGAGCCTTTCCGGCAGAAACGGCAATTAGCCCGGTAGTCTGAGAATGCCTGTTTAATGAGGCAATAATTACCTGATCATTCGCAGTTGCGGGATGATGAGTGTTCAGCCGTACCAAAGCTGCCGCAAAACTGGCGGCGGCGGCAACAGCATAAGTATATCCTACATTAGGAGTTACACTTCCCGATTTTAAAGGTAGTAGCTCTTCTATAAGGTTCTTTACAAAAGCATCATCATAGATCGAACTTCCTGAAAATTCGAGATACGCAACATCCTTAAACCGTTGGGCTTCTTTATTTATTGATTGTTTTTTATTTTCTTCCAGTACAACATCATTAAGGTATCCAAACACCTTTTTTTCGGGCGATTGAACCATGTTGCCATTTTGCAAGACAAAAGCCGCTGCGCCTTCTCCAACAGGATAATTGGTTGAATCAAACTTAGTACGTAACAAGACATGCTCATAACCTCCTGCAAGGTCGACTGCTCCTACCACCACTCCGTCACAGGTTCCGGCCTCTATCATCAATTTGGCTATCTCCAGCACTTTGGTAAATGAATCTTCTCCGCACGAGACAGTAAATGCCGGCCCGGTAAAATCCCATAAGGCTGCAACACGGCAAGCCATAAGGCTTCCGATAATCCCGGTATGAATACTAATGGAAGGTTCTTCGGCAACAATGTTATTAATAAAATCTTTAATATTATTTTGCCCGTCAACCAACTGCTGCCTGGAAACAGGCTGGTTTTCTGACGCTTCATCAAATTGCCAGTTTAGATCCAGGCGGCCGGTATATTTGTGCGAAGCCTGTTCCGGCTGCATAGCAACAATAACTCCTATGTTACCTCCTTGTTGGAGGCCTGAATGCTGTATAGCTTTGTCGGCTGTTTTTAATAGCAAAAGTTGCTGTGCAAATATTTTGGATGCTTCGCGAGGAGGTATTTTATAACGCAATATGTCAAAATCAAAAGTATCCACAAAATTGCCTTCGGGGGCTTCTTTTAAATTAAATCGCTGTAGAAGTTCTTTCTTTTCTTCAATGCCATACCAGCGGCTTTGCGGCAGGCGCTGTTTTACAATTTTATTGGTTGTAATTACTTCGTTAAGTTGTCGTAGCGATGTAATCGCTCCCAAACAAACATCCATGCCTGTAATAGCAATGCGGCCCACCGGTTGCGATTTTTGAAAAGCCCCGATTTCTTTTGCTGTTGATCGGGCGCCAAGAATTAAATGGGCGTTGGTGCCTCCAAAGCCAAAGGCATTGATGGCTGCTAAATAGGGTTTTTCTTCTGGCCAGGTAATATTTCGGGTTACTATTTTTTCTTTTAAATCCAATGACTTTTCAATTCCGATAGTAGCGGGAATTATTTTATTGTTTAAGCTGTTGATCACTTTCACTAAGCCGGCCATGCCCGCAGCCGTAAGCAAATGTCCGGTATTGGATTTAACCGCTCCGAGATACGGAGAGGTCTCCTCGCCAAAAAAATCTTTAATTGATGCTACTTCGGTCTCATCTCCAACAGAAGTGCCTGTTGCATGGCATTCGATGTAGGAAATATCTTTGGGCGAAATAGTTGTATTGCTGTAAGTTCTTTTAAAACATTCTATTTGCCCATTTTTGTTAGGGCTTAATAAAAACTTGCCTTTGCCGTCGTTAGATAATCCTGTGTTATAAATAACCGCCAATATTTCATCGCCGTCTTTGAGCGCATCTTCGTAACGCTTTAAGAGTACAAGGCCTGCGCCTTCCCCCGGAGTCAATCCTGACGAATTTTTATCAAACGGTTTTGATGTAGCCTGCTGAGAAGGAAATGCATGAAAAAGAGAAAACCCCATGTTTATAAATAGGGGGTCGGCACAGCTTACAGCTCCGGCAAGCATCATATCTGCTTTACCGGCATTAAGATAATTGGATGCAATTTCAATGGCATATAAAGACGATGAGCAGGCTGCATCCAATGCGAAATGCCTTCTTCCCAGTCCTAGAGCTTTTGACGTAAGGGCAGATAGGTTTTCTCCTGAAAAGGCATTGGAGTAGCTCCACAAATGAGGTTCATTCATGCGTGGCAGGGAAAATGAATCAACATTGTAAATGCTTTTAATGGCGTTTTCCGAAATATCGGTATACAGCGCATTTAGTATAGAACGCGACGATTTGGTAGGGAAGGAAAGGTTGCCTACAATTAAGCCGCAGCTTTCGAGCTGGGGTTTGTTCCAATAGCCGGCTTTTTCCAGTGCCTCGCGGCCTGTGTGAAGCACCCACTGATAGGTTTCATCAAGATATGCTAATTCATCTTTGCCAATTTCAAAGCCTTCGGGATCAAATTTAAAATCTCTTAAAAACGCTCCGTTTAAGCAATAGATTTTATCAAGGGTGTTTTTTTCGGGATGATAAAAATAGCCGGTGTTTTTTCTGAACTCTTTATCGGTAGGTTTAGAAGTAAGACTTTGGTTGTCTAAAATACACTGCCAAAATTCTTCTGCATTCTTGTTCTCGGGCAGCAAGGCAGAGAGCCCTATAATTGCTATTTTCCCTTTCATCAGGCGGCAGTATATTTTTTGTTAGCGAATACCTCGTTTAACTCTTTGCTTAAAACTATTTCGGCTCCAGTCAGTCCTACACATATATTCCCATCCTTATCGCAGCTATAAATATCTGCGCTCATTATCATGTCGTTTGCACTGCGCATTTTAAATATCACGAAGTATTCGGTGTTGAAGAGCAATGGTTTGAAGAACTCGGCTTTACTAAGTTTGACAGGTAAGCTGGCTGAGCTAAAAAGGTACTTTGCCCACACCAGCATGCCCTGGAATTTCACATCCATTATGAATGCATTGATATCCGAAGCCGGGAACTGCCCCTGAACCTGCTCGCTTACAGGTTTTATCAGGCATTTTACAATGAGTTCGTTATTGTCTAGTTTCAGGACTTCTGTAATGCCTTTAAACGAAGGCCCGTGAAACAAGGTGCCGTTTTCATATAGAACTTCGCCTTTAATGATCCCGTTTGTTTTATCAAAAGTTGCAACAGGAATCACCGGGGATGGCTTTAAATATCTGCAGAGTAACACACGGGTTTTATAGTGCATTATCTTTTTCCCCGTAGCAGGTTGACTATATAATATTCCTTCAAATAAAATTTCTTCGTTGCCCTTTTTTAACTCTGTTAATTCAAGAACAAAGTTCTCGTTGAATTTTGTATCAAATACAATTCCTTTTAACACGCGTGAATCTTCAATTGCGGCAACTTTTAATCCCGGATAAAATTGTCTGGCGCCGCCCATTATCATATCAATGGCATTAACAGCCGGCAATACGGCATTCCCGGATATTACATGGTCGGCAAGGAAGGGATTATCTTCTAATTTTAATTGTCTTTCAATCGTATATTTCCTGAGTTCGGGCTTTATTTGTACCGGCGGTAATGGAAGAGGGCTTCCAATAATGACCTGCGTATTTCCTGAATAAAGGCTGCTTAACTCCGAGACAAAAAGTTGTGCGCCATAGTCAGGCGGAATGATAGCAACATTTTTTTCTTCGAATAGCTTTCTTACCTCAAGGCTTACCATTCCTGCATCCCATGGCCCCCAATTGTACGAAACTGTTTTGCATTGGTGGTGACATTTAGCAATGTATAATGCCAGCTTGTTCAATATTTCGTTTGACAGGCCATAATCAGCCTGTCCCTGATTTCCGTAAAATGCCGCAACAGAAGAGAATAACAACAGGAACTTCAATTTCTCCGGAGGTAATACTTCCAGCACCGAAAGCAAACCCCCTACCTTAACAGAAAACACCTGGTCAAAATCCTGCTCCGATTTTTGTTCAATGAGTTTATCGGCCAGTACGCCTGCACCGTGAATGATACCGGTTATTTCGCCCATTCGGGAGCGGGCTTCGCTTACTATTTGCTCCAATTGTTGCTTATCACGTACATCTGCCTGAAAATATATTGCTTCAGAGCCATTGGCAGTAAGCTCCGCAAGCGTTCGTTCTATTTCCCGCCTCGAAATAATCTGCTGAAAGATAGTCTGAACTTCGGTAGGCGTAGGCTTTTTGTCTTCATTCTTCAACTGCCCGGCAATTTTCTTTTTCAGCTCTTTTTCATCGGTCACTCCTTCTGCCCAGGATGGTTCAGGCAGGTTTGCGGATGATCTGCCCAACAATATAAATTTAGGCTTACAATATTTTCCAAGCTTATTGATACAGGTACTTGTTATGCCCCGGCCTCCTCCCGTAACCAAAAATACGTCGTCTGAAGTAACCGTTAAATGATGCAGGGAATCGGGATCAGGCGTCCTCTCTTCTGCCACAATGGTGTTCCTTGTGTTTTTGGTAAGCGCTACTTCTTTTATTTCCATATTGGGATCGAGCAACTCCCCCATAATTAATGAAGCTGCAACCTGTGTATCCATGCCTGGCTGTATGTCTATGCTCCTGCAGAAAACATCCGGCCACTCCAGACCCATCGTTTTTACCAGGCCGGAGTTGCCTCCTTGTATCAGCGACCCGTTGAAGTTATTATTGAATCCAAGATAACCGTCTATTTCCGATACCAAAATAAAGAATGGCCTCGACTGAATAGCCTTTTGCCCGTTTAAAGAAAGCTTAAAATGCTTGGCAATAAAAGACGCCGCTTTCAGGTACGCCTGGTCGTGTATTATTGTATTGAGTGAAGAGGAGCCATGGTTTTCAGAAGTGCAGATAACACCTGTGACAGAGCTATACTTTTGATCAATTTCCGCAAAAGCCTTTTTTATCGCCTCATCGGAAACACTGTTCAAAGATACATGGGTAACGTTTTTTAGTTTTGTATTAGGAGATTTGATGCCGATACCTTTGGGCGGATGAAGCAATACGACATTTACGGGCAGGTTTAAGAGGTTATCGACCAGGTGTGTCAATAACTTTGATCCGTTATCAAGGATGATGACAGTATCGTTTTTACTCCATTCAATTACCAGTTTATCGGGTTTAGACAGAAATTTCAAGCGGGGCTCAAACCGTTTAACCTTGTAATGAGGGACAATTGTTTTTTCAGACGCTGTTTTTTCGGGTCCTGGTTTTTCGGGTCCTGTTTTTTCTGCGTCCGAATTAAAAGAGTTTGTCCGGACTGTTCCGTTTAGTTTAGTCTCCAGGTAGTCCGCAATTTGTTCCAGCGTCCTTAGTGCTGCCATATCCTTGGGATTGGCTCCTGCTATGGTGGGGAAGGCTTGCTGCATGGCGCCGAAAATTT
>Ga0307511_10000338_pt1 | contig 49913 bp, 49 predicted proteins | sample 13_EM_MG_FD_200266 | JGI IMG/M metagenome (GOLD analysis project Ga0307511, IMG submission 200266) | Populus trichocarpa ectomycorrhiza microbial communities from riparian zone in the Pacific Northwest, United States - 13_EM | ecosystem: Host-associated > Plants > Roots > Unclassified | place... | reverse complement strand
GCCATGCGCGCGTTGCCGGTGAGCCGGCCCCAGCCCTGGTGCAGCAGGCCGCGCCACAGGAGAAGCCGATGACTGCCGGCAACGTCTCGCATGTTCACAGCCCTAGCGGCGGAAGAACAGGACGCCCAGCGCGATACCGGCGAGCGCCGCCACGCCGATGGTGCGCATCGGGTTTTCGCGCGCGTAGTCGGTCACCGCGGCGCGGCCGGTGTCGAGCTGCTCGGCGTATTGCGCCTTGCGGCGGCTGAACGCATCGGAAACCGATTGCGCGACTTCGCCGATGCCGCTCTTGACATCGTCAACCGCGTGCGAAAGGGCGGCCGAAGGTGTGGTGGAATCAACTTGCTTGGTGCTCATGGAAAGGCTCTCCTAGTGGGACAAAAAATGGGGAATCGGGGCGCCGGGCCGGCTGCCTAGACCCCGGGGCGGCGACCCGCCACCAGGGCCACGACGGCCAGCACCAGGAACACCAGGAACAGCACCTTGGCGATGCCGACCGCGCCCGCGGCGATGCCGCCGAAGCCGAATACCGCCGCGATGATGGCGATGATCAAAAAGACTGCTGCGTAGTGAAGCATGGGGATCTCCTTTGCTCGATATGATCTGCATGGCCGCCAATCGCGGTACATGGAAGGAGTTTAGGGAGCGGGGCCGGGGCCGGGCAGGCGCGGGCCGCTGAAACTCGTGTCGGCGTAATCCGACAGCGGTTTTGGGGCGCCGGCGAGGCACGCCAAAAGCGCCAACGCCCGTCATCGGACGGGCGTTGCATCGCGGGTATGGCCGGCTGCCGATTGGGCATGGCGCCCGATGGGCGGCTCAGGAAAGGTGGGTAGCGCGCTCGGCCAGGAGTTCAACAGCGCGTTCGAACTCCATCGACTTGTCGAGGAAATGATCGGCGCCCAGCTTCTCGCTGGCGCGGCGGAACATCGGCGCGGTGTGGTTGGTCAGGACCACGCGCAGGATGTTGCGCGGGTTGTTGGAGCGGGCCAGATGGGCCAGCACCTCGAGCCCCGAGCCTTCGCGCAAATGCAGGTCGATCACCGCGGCATCGATCTCGCGGCTGTCGAGCGCCTGGATCGCGTCGGCCGCGTTGTCCGCGTAGCCGACCACATTCATCTGCCCGGCGGACTCCAGCGTCTGGGTAAGCGCTTCCCTGATTTCGGCGGAATCCTCGATCAGGAAAATCTGCAGGGCGCGCGTCATGGCCGGTGAACCAGGCAAAGTCGCCGGCTCGTGATTGGAGTATTGAAGACTCGACACGGCATCATGGGCGGCGCTTGGCGTAGTGTCTGTCGGGGAATGTCTTACAAGCATGCCGTACGCTCATTCCAGTAGCGAGTTCTTGATCGCGTAGTAGGTCAGGTCCGCGTTGGTCTTGAGGTGCATTTTCTCCAGTACGCGGGCGCGGTAGGTACTGACCGTCTTGACGCTCAGGTTCAGTTCGTTGCCGATCTCGGTGGCGCTCTGGCCGGCCGCCAGCTTGCGGAAGATCTGGAACTCGCGCTCGGAGAGCGTCTCGTGCAGCGGCTTGGCCGAGCCTTCCGGCCGGGCCAGTTCGGCGGAGACCAGGTCGGCAGCCGTCTCGCTCAGGTAGCGCTTGCCACGCGCCACCACGCGGATGGCGCGGATCACCTCTTCAGGCGGCGCGTCCTTGGCGATATAGCCGCTGGCGCCGGAGCGCAGCAGGTTGACCGCGTAGTGTTCCTCGGGGTAACCGGAGAGCATCAGCACGGCCAGGCCGGGGCGGATCTGGCGCACCACGCGCAGGGTGTCGATACCGTTCTTGCCGGGCATCGAGATGTCCAGCAGCAAGACATCGAACTCCTGCTTGCGCACCAGCTCGATCACCTCGTCGCCGCTGCCGGCCTCCGCCGTCACTTTCAGGTCGCCCTGGTCGGCGATGAATTGCGACAGGCCGGCGCGGACGATCTGGTGATCATCGGCGAGAAGGATGCGAACCAAGGGTGGTGTGCTCAAAATGTTCCCTTTCTTTTTTATCTAGTTGCGTGCCAGCAGGTCGGCCAGTTCGTCGGCATGTTCTTCCTCGACAGCCAGAATCTGCTCCAGCAGGCGGCGGGTCGTCACGTCCTTGTCGCCCAGATAACGAATCATATCCCCATAGCTCTCGATGGCGATCCGCTCGGCGACCAGGTTTTCCTTGACCATCTCGGCCAGCGTGGCGGCCGGGATATATTCCGCGTGGCTGCGCGCCGACAGCGTGTCGGGCGACAGGTCCGGCTCGCCGCCGAGCTGGACGATGCGCGCGCAGATGCTGTCGGCGTGGCCCAGTTCCTCGGTGGCATGGGTGAGGAATTCGGCGGCGATCGGCTCGGCGTTGATGCCCTTGGCCATGAAGTGATGGCGGCGGTAGCGCAACATGCAGACGATCTCCGTGGCCAGCGCTTCGTTGAGCATGCGCAGCACGGCTTCGCGGTCGGCGCCGTAGGACTGGATTACGGCGCCGTCATCGAGATGCTGGCGGGCGCGCGCGCGGATCGCGGCGACGTCGGCGGAAGGGGCGGATGCGCCCTTGGTTTTGGAGGAGGGGCTGGGGGCGAGATTGGCGTGGCTCATGGTCTCTATCTTTATGGTGGGAGGGTGGCGGGCACCGGCCGGGAAACGTCCGGCGAAGCGGCTCTCGGCGTGGCCCCGGTCGGCCGGCCGATGATCAGGGTGACCACGGTGACGACGAGAAAGACGAAAAACAGAATCTGCGCGATCCCGGCCGCGCCCGCCGCGATGCCGCCGAAACCGGACACGGCAGCCACCAATGCGATGACGAAAAAGACCAACGAATCAAGTAGCATGGTGTTTTATTCCGGCAGGACAGAGGCCGACGGCGCGGGCGCCGGGATCGGGTGTTGCCTTGATCACCGGTCGGTGGCGGGGTCAGTCCACCGCCTTGACGACGAACAGGCCCAGGGACAGGAATATCAGGAACACGATCAGCGCCACCACGAACAGCAGCTTGGCCACGCCCGCCGCTCCCGCGGCAAGGCCGGAAAAGCCGAGTACGCCGGCAACGATCGATATCAAGGCAAAAATCAGCGCCCACTTCAGCATGGCGTTCTCCGGATTCGTTGCGCGGCCTGATCTCTTCACCGCAGTGACCCTATATTCCCAAACGGGGCGCAAGGCAGCAGTCGGCCTGCACTGCTTTTCTTGTAGGACAGCGCCGACAAGAGGCCTTGGTTCGTGTGGGAGAAATCCGACAAGCGAATCGGTCCACGCCGCTGGTGCCGCCGCGCGCATTTCCGGACCATGCAGCGTAAGCGCATCGCGCTTGCGGCCGGCAGCAGTGCCGGTTCGCGTTGATGGTCCCCTTGATTGTCCGCCCCCCACCCTGTTCGCAAACGGAGGAGCCGCGCCATGCAAACCTTTACCCGGGTCGCCAACCTGATCCTGATCATGATGCTGCTGGGCATGATCCTCGCCACCACAGGCTGCGGCAAGACCGACGAGAACGGCCAGACCGTCGGCCAGAAAGTGGACCAGACGATCGACAAGACCAACCAGCAGGCCGCGCGCGCCCGTACCGAACTGGAGCAGGCGGCCAACAAGGCCGGCGAGAAAATCGAGCAGGGCGCCGAGAAGGCGCAAACCAAGGCGCAAAGCGCGATGCAGGACGCCGCGGCCTCGGCCAGGGAGAAGGCGGGCGAGGTCACCAGCGTGGTCGACGACTCGGCCATCACCGCCTCGGTCAAGGCGGATATTCTCAAAGACCCCAAGCTGAGTGCCCTGAAGGTTGAGGTGAGTACCGAAAAAGGCGAAGTCACGCTGACCGGCAAGGTCGACAACGAAGCCGCCAGGCAGCGCGCCGGCCAGGTGGCGGCGGCGGTTTCCGGCGTCCACAAGGTAAACAACCAGCTTCAGGTTGCCGCCGGCAAGGCGAAAGGCGACTCCGCTTCGGCCTAGCCCGTACACACGGCGGGCGTATCCTGCCGTGCGGTCCGCTAGAGAAATATCTCCAGCAGGTCGTTGAGATACAGCCGGCCGCGCGCGCTGGGCGCGATACGAGCATGGCTGCGCTCGAGCAGGCCGCGCGCTTCGGCCCGGTCCAGTTCGCGGCTGATCGTGGAGATCGGCAGGCCGGTACGCTCGGTGAATAGCGGCGTCTCGAACCCTTCGGCAAGGCGCAAGGCGTTGAGCATGAACTCGAACGGCAATTCCTTCGCGCCGACTTCGCGCTCCTCGGCGAGCGGGGTGCCGGCTTCGCAGCCGGCCATGTAGGGCTCCGGGTTGCGCAGCTTGACGGTGCGCAGGATGCGCTGCGCGAATGACAGTTTGCCGTGCGCGCCCGCGCCTATGCCCAGGTAGTCGCCGAAGCGCCAGTAGTTGGTGTTGTGGCGGCTCTGCCGCCCGGGCTGCGCGTAGGCGGAGGTCTCGTAGTGTCCATAGCCGGCGTCTCCCAAGGTCTGCTCGATCATGCCCTGCATGTCGGCGGCGGCATCGTCGTCCGGCAGGGGCGGCGGGTACTTGGCGAAATAGGTGTTCGGTTCCAGCGTGAGGTGATAGACCGAGAGATGCGGCGGCGCGAACGCCAGCGCCGCGGCCAGGTCGGCGCGCGCCTCGTCGATGCCTTGCCCCGGCAGGGCGTACATCAGGTCCAGGTTGAAATTGTCGAAATGCGTGGCCGCGATCTCGACGGCGCGGCGCGCCTCGTCGGCATCGTGGATGCGGCCCAGGGCCTTGAGGTGCGCCGGGTTGAAGCTCTGGATGCCGATCGACAGGCGGTTGATGCCGCTGGCGCGGTAGGCGCGGAATTTCTCGGCTTCAAAAGTGCCGGGGTTCGCTTCCAGGGTGATCTCGGCATCCGCGTCCAGGTTCAGGCGCGCGCGCAGTTCACCGAGCAGGCGGTCCAGGCCGGCGGCCGACATCAGGCTGGGCGTGCCGCCACCAAAAAAAACCGTATGGACGCGCCGGCCCCAGATCAGCGGCAGCGACAGTTCAAGGTCGCGCACCAGCGCGTCGATGTAGCGCGCTTCGGGCAGGGGCCCGGCGGGGTCGGCGGCGTGCGAGTTGAAGTCGCAGTAGGGGCACTTGCGCACGCACCAGGGAAAGTGCACGTACAGCGACAGCGGCGGCAGCGAATCGAGACGGATCGCGCCGGGCTGGGTGTGCGCGGCCACCACATCGTGGCGGGAACCGCGCGGTGCCTGGCCGGCCGGCTGGATCGGGATCACGGTCACCGCGGGAGCCTAGAGCTAGAGCGGCTGCTCGCGCAGCAGCGCGGCCAGGCGCTGCAGGGCGAGGGCGCGGTGGCTCACCTGGTTCTTTTTCTCGGGCGCGAGTTCCGCCGCGGTCTGGCCGAACCCGGGCAGGAGAAAGTAGGGGTCGTAGCCGAAACCGTTGGCCCCGCGCGGCTGCGCGATCACCTCGCCCGCCCAGCGGCCTTCGGCGATCAGCGGTTGCGGGTCGTCGGCATGGCGCACCAGCACCAGTGCGGCGTAATAGTAGGCGCGCTTGTTGGCCTGATCGGCCAGTGCGGCGATCAGCTTCTGGTTGTTGCGCTCATCCGATCTCGGCTCGCCGGCGTAGCGCGCCGAGATCACGCCGGGCGCGCCGCCAAGAGCCTCGACGCAGATGCCCGAATCGTCGGCCAGCGCCGGCATGCCGGTATGGCGCGCGGCATTGCGCGCCTTGGTGAGCGCGTTCTCCACGAACGTGGGGTAGGGCTCTTCCGCTTCCGGCACGTTGAAGCGCGATTGCGGCACCGGCTCCACGCCCAGCGGGGCGAGGATGGCGGCGATCTCGCGAAGCTTGCCGGCGTTGCCCGAGGCGATGACGATCTGCTTCATGGCGCTGGTCACGGACTTACGCCTTTTGCAGTTCGATCAGTTCGCGGATGCCCGTGCCGGCCAGGTCGAGCAGGCTGTTCATCTCGGTGCGCGTGAAGGCGGCGCCCTCGGCGGTGCCCTGGATCTCGACGAAGTTGCCGGCGCCGGTCATGACGATGTTCATGTCGGTGTCGCAGTTCGAGTCTTCGGGGTAGTCCAGGTCAAGCACCGGCACACCTTTATAGATGCCGACCGAGATGGCGGCAATGTGGTCCTTGAGCGGGTTGGCGGCGAGTACGCCGGCTTGTTGCAGCTTGGCGATGGCGTCGCGCGCGGCCACCCAGGCACCGGTGATGCTGGCAGTGCGGGTGCCGCCATCGGCCTGGATCACGTCGCAGTCGAGTTGCAGCGTGCGCTCGCCCAGCAGGGCGAGGTCGGTGACGGCGCGCAGCGAGCGGCCGATCAGGCGCTGGATTTCCTGGGTGCGGCCGGACTGCTTGCCGCGCGCCGCCTCGCGGTCGCTGCGGGTGTGGGTGGAGCGCGGCAGCATGCCGTATTCGGCGGTCATCCAGCCCTGACCGCGGCCCTTGAGAAAGCCGGGCACCTTGTCCTCGATGCTGGCGGTGCAGATCACCTTGGTATCGCCGAATTCGATCAGGACCGAGCCTTCGGCATGCTTGGTGTAGTTGCGGGTGATGCGCACCGGGCGCAACTGGTCGGCGCGGCGGCCGGAGGGGCGTGTGGTCATGGGGAGATTTTATCGCTTCGAGGAAATGCCGATGGTGCCGATGGGAAACGAAACGGCGGAGCTTGATGAAGAAACAAAAAGCCCCGCCGAAGCGGGGCTCGCGCAATGAAAAAGCCTCGCCGGAGCGAGGCTTTTTGCCGAACCAGATGAAATCTTACTTGGTCGTACCGACCACTTCGATTTCAACGCGGCGGTTCTTGGCGCGGCCTTCGGCGGTCTTGTTGTCGGCGACGGGCTGCTTCTTGCCCTTGCCTTCAGTGTAGACGCGGTTCGGCTCGATGCCCTTGCTCACCAGGTAGGCCTTGACAGCTTCAGCGCGGCGAACCGACAGCTTGTTGTTGTAGGCGTCGCTACCGATGCCGTCAGTGTGGCCGACGGCGATGATGACTTCCAGGTTGATACCGGACAGCTTGCCGGTCAGGTCGTCCAGCTTGGCTTTGGCTTCGGGCTTCAGAACAGCCTTGTCGAAGTCGAAGAAAGCGTCAGCGGCGAAGGTGACCTTCTGGCTCACCGGCTTGGCGGGCGGCGTCGGCGGCGTGGGCGTCGGCGGAACCGGCGGCACGGGCGGAGCGGCGACCTTCACCAGATCCGGATCGCACTCGAGAATGGCTTGCGCCGGGGTCCAGTAACCGGTGCGCCAGCACAGGTTGCCGATTCTCGGATCGCCAACGTTCGAATTGCGCACGATTACGCCGCGCGCATCCTGAACATACGCGTCTTTGCTTTGCGCAAACACGCCGGACGCGAAACTCACGCCGACGGCGGCAAGCAGTACAGCCAACCTGGTCGAAACTTTCATTTTTCTCCTCTTTGCGAAGTGATTTATCCCGAAAACACAAAGCAACTAATCCGGGATTATCGATCAAAAGCCTTTGCCTTGCACGCCTGAACTGCGGCCAAACGGGGCAATGAAAAAGCTTTTAAACCTGATTTCGGAGCCGATTTTGCCACAGCCGGGCACTTGATTCCAAGCGCGGCAGATCGAGCCGGGCCAATTGTAGCGCATTTACAACACGCTGTCCCGCGACCCACACGTTTGTCACATGTTCGCGCCCCACCGCGTAGACCAGATGGGAAACCGGGTCGTAGATTGGCTGCAATTCCGGGCCGCGCAGGTCGATTGCGGCAATATCCGCAGCTTTTCCGGGCAGCAGGGAGCCGATTTTCCCGTCCAGCCCCAGGGCACGGGCGCCTCCCAAGGTCGCGGCGTGCAGCGCGGCATGCGCCGGCATGGCCTGGGCATTGCCCGATGACCCTTTGGCGAGCAGGGCGGCCAGGCGCATTTCGGCGAACATGTCGAGGCGGTTGTTCGAGGCGGCGCCATCGGTGCCCAGGCCGACGTTGACTCCTGCCTCAAGCAATTGCGCCACCGGCGCGATGCCGCTGCCCAGCTTCAGATTGGAGGAGGGGCAATGGGCGATCGAAGCGCCATGTTTGGCGAGCAGCCCGATCTCTTCCGCGTTCAGGTGCACCGCATGCACGGCGATCAGCTGCGGGCCGATCAGGCCGAGCTTTCTCAGGCGCTCGACCGGGCGCATGCCGGTCTTGGCGGTTTCATTTTGCACTTCGTCGGCGGTCTCGTGCAGATGCAGGTGGACCGGCAGGCCCAGTTCCTCGGCGTAGCGGCCGATCTTCTCGAAACTCGTGTCGCTCACCGTGTAGGGTGCGTGCGGCGCCAGGCAGAAGGAGATCAGCGGCTCGTGGCGCAGCGCATCGCGCAGGGCCAGGCCCTTGGCGAGATAGTCGTCGGGGTCGCTGGCATAGGAGGTGGGAAATTCGATCACCACCATGCCCAGGCTGGCGCGCATGCCGGCCGCCAGCGCCGCCTGCGCCGCCGCCTCGGGGAAGAAATACATGTCGTTCATGCACGTGATGCCGCCGCGCAGCATCTCGGCGCAGGCGAGCAGGGTGCCGGCCTCCACGAACTCGTAGTTCACATGCTTGGCTTCGGCGGGCCAGATGTGCTCCTGCAGCCAGGTCATCAGCGGCAGGTCGTCGGCCAGGCCGCGCATCAGCGACATTGCCGCATGGGTGTGCAGGTTGACCAGGCCCGGGATCAGGGCGTGCCCGTCGAGCACGACATGCGAGTTCGCGGTGAAGCGCGCCTGCGCTTCCTCGGTTGGCAGGACCGCGACGACCAGGCCGTCGCGAATTGCCACCGAGTGATTCTCCAGCACCGTGCCGGCCGGCTCCACCGGGATCACCCAGCGGGCATCGATCAGGGTATCGACGGGTTCCATGTTCTGTTTCTGGCTCTAAGTTAAGGACGCGACGAGACTTGGCGCAGCCCCGAATTTAACAGGACGCTCCGGTTTGCGTCGTGAATCGGGTCCCGGTGCGCATGGAAGGCCCTTCCGGGGCCGGATTGAGCGCTGCGGATCAATTTAAAAACGTGCCCGCGTCGCCCGCGAAACAGCGCTTGCGGGCTGTAAAAACCCATGCTAGTATCAAAAATGATACAAGTATCAATATTGGTACAATCGCCAGCTTGTTTTTCTTGTTTTTCTTGTTTTCCGTTGTTTTCCACGTCCCAGCGAGCCCGCACCCGCAACACCAAGACGGACAGCGCGACTGCAGTGCCTATTTCCAAGGAGAGATGCAAATGCAAACCAGTCTGGATTCTTCCGCCGTCGCCGCGCCCGCCGCGGGCGGCGCTGTCAGCAGCTACGGCTGGAAAGCCCTGGCCGGCTCGGCGCTGGGCTACGCGATGGACGGCTTCGACCTGCTGATCCTGGGCTTCATGCTGCCGGCGATCGCCGCCGATTTGCACCTGTCCACCGCCCAGTCCGGCTCGCTGGTGACCTGGACCCTGATCGGCGCCGTGGCCGGCGGGCTGATCTTCGGCGCATTGGCCGACCGCTACGGCCGTGTGCGCGTGCTGACCTGGACCATCCTGCTGTTCGCGGTGTTCACCGGCTTGTGCGCCGTGGCGCAAGGCTATTGGGATTTGCTCGCCTATCGCACCATCGCCGGCATCGGCCTGGGCGGGGAGTTCGGCATCGGCATGGCGCTGGCTGCCGAAGCCTGGCCGGCCGACAAGCGCGCCCGCGTCTCTTCCTATGTGGCGCTGGGCTGGCAATGCGGCGTGCTGTTGGCCGCGCTGCTTACGCCGATGCTGCTGCCGGTGATTGGCTGGCGCGGCATGTTCGTGCTCGGCATCGCGCCGGCCGTGGTGGCCTGGGCGGTGCGCAACCGGCTGCATGAACCGGAAGCCTTCACGCGCATTGCCGCCAAGGCACAATCAAAAGGCAACGCTTTCGCGCTGCTGGTCAAGGATACGGTCACCACCAAGGCGAGCGCCGGGCTGGTGGTGCTGTGCGGGGTCCAGAACTTCGGCTACTACGGCATCATGATCTGGCTGCCCACCTATCTCTCCAAGCAGCTCGGCTTCTCGCTCACCAAGTCGGGGATGTGGACCTCGGTCACCATCCTGGGCATGATGGCCGGCATCTGGGTGTTCGGGCAATTGGCCGACCGCATCGGCCGCAAGCCCAGCTTCATCGCCTTCCAGATCGGCGCCGTCGTCATGGTGGTGCTGTATTCGCAACTCAGCGACCCGACCGCGATGCTGTGGGCCGGCGCGCTGATGGGCATGTTCGTCAACGGCATGCTGGGCGGCTATGGCGCGCTGATGTCGGAAGCCTACCCCACCGAGGCGCGCGCCACGGCACAGAACGTGCTCTTCAACATCGGGCGTGCCATCGGCGGCTTTGGCCCGGTGGTGGTGGGCACGCTGGCGGCGCAGTACTCCTTCCAGGTCGCCATTGCCCTGCTCGCCGCGATTTACGTGATCGACATCATCGCCACCGTGTTCCTGATTCCGGAACTCAAGGGCGCCGAACTCGAGTAGCCCCAAGTAGTCCCAGTTAACCGCCAGGAGTGCAGTCCATGACCGCCGTTGCCGCCGTGCCCGTGAACACCGTTGCGCAACCACCGGACCCGCCGGCAAAGACGGCGGGCTGTGCCGCCGGTGTCACCGCCTCTGTCGCCTCGCATCGTTGCGAGATCGTCGAGCATCGCTGGGTCAACGCACGCTACAGGTATCTGCGCCTGAAGGCCGAGGCGCCGCTGGCGCGCATCACCGGCTGCGGGCAGTTCTACCAGCTGCGCTGCCCGGTGAGCGCCGAGCAGCAGCCCTTCCTGCTGCGTCCGATGAGCGTGTACGGCACCGGGCCGCAGGAGGGTACGGTGGAGTTCCTCTACAACGTCACCGGGGTGGGAACGCGAGCATTGGCTGCGCTTGAGGCGGGCGACACGATGGATATCGTCGGCCCCTTGGGCAACACCTTCGGCTTCGATCCCGCGTACCAGCGCATCCTGGTGGTGGCGCGCGGCGTGGGCCTGGCGACGATGGCGCCGCTGGTGCGCGCGGCCGGTGCCGCCGGTGTCGGCGTCACCGCGCTGATGTCGGCGCGCGGCCCGGCGGACCTGATGCGCGAGGAGTTCCTGCGCGGGGTCGAGGCGGACGTGCATTGTGTTTACGACAGCGATGAATCTTCGGTGGTCGAACATGTCGAGATCCTGCTGCGCGAGCTGATCGAGACCCAGGCGCCGCAAGCGGTCTACACCTGCGGCTCGCATCGCCTGCTGATGCTGCTGCAGCGCGTGCTCGCCGACTACCCGGCGATTCGCGGCGAGGTGGCGATGGAGCAGCGCATGGCTTGCGGCATGGGCGTTTGCCTCTCGTGCGTGCGGCTGTTCGAGTGCGGCAATGGCGATAAACAATTCCTGCGCGTGTGCCGCGAAGGCCCGGTGTTTCCTATCCATGCGGTGGTGGGGGAGGTGGAATTTGGCTGATCCAATTGATACGGTCACCGGGCGCGCGCAGTTGGGTACGGACCTTCGAGTCGCGGTCGGCGACCTGATCCTGCGCAACCCGGTGATGCCCGCCTCCGGCTGCTTCGCCATCGAATACCGCGAGGCCCTGGATCTGGGCAAGCTCGGCGCCCTGGTGATCAAGAGCGTCTCGCCGAAAAGCCGCGCCGGCAATCCCACCCCGCGCGTGGCCGAAACCCACGGCGGCATGCTCAACTCGATCGGCATTCCGAGCAAGGGCCTGGATTATTTCCGCGCCCAGGTGCTGCCGCCTTACACCGCCTACGATACGCCGGTGGTGGTGTCGATCTCCGCCGATACCGCCGAGGAATTCGCGCAGGCCTGTTTCGAGGTTTCCCTGCCACAGGTGGCGGCGATCGAGGCCAATATCTCCTGTCCCAACCTGGAGGCCGACGGCATGGCTTTCGCGATGGCGCCGGAGACGACTTACCGGGCGATTTCCGCGATCCGCCGCCGCACCCAGCACCCGGTGTGGGCCAAGCTGACGCCGAACGCCGCCAACGTTGCGCAAGTGGCCAAGGCGGCCGAAGAGGCGGGGGCGGACGCGGTGGTGATGGGCAATACCATCCTGGGCATGGCAATCGACGTGCGCTCCCGCAAGCCCAGGCTGGGCAATGTGATGGGCGGCCTGTCCGGTCCGGCGATCAAGCCGATCGCCCTGCGCATGGTGCACCAGTGCCACCGCGCCGTGCGCATTCCCGTGATCGGCTGCGGTGGCATCGCCACGGCGGAAGACGTGCTCGAATTCATGCTCGCCGGCGCCAGCGCGGTGCAGGTGGGCACGGCCTCCTTCATCGACCCGGGCGTGATGCAAAAAATCATCGACGGCCTGGCGCGCTATTGCGAGGAGGAAGGCGTGGGGCGCATACGCGAACTGACCGGCGGCGTGCAGCTCGACCGGCAATTGACGGACCGCTGGCTGCGTTTCGCGCAGCAGTCGGGTTGAGCATGCTGACCAAGACCCGGACCCTGGATGTGCTGGAACTGCGCCCGCTCGCCGAGCGCATGTTCGACGAGGTGCGCAAGCTGACGTTCGACGGTGTCGGCGTGACGCGCGAGAGCTACGGCCCTGGCGAGAATGCGGCGGCGGATTTCCTGCGCACGCTCGCGCAGCAGGAGGGCTTGAAGGTCGAGACCGACCGCGCCGCCAACCTGGTGTTCAGCCTGCCCGAGGATGACGGCGCGGCGCCGGCGGTGTGGTGCGGTTCGCATCTGGACTCGGTGCCTCAGGGCGGCAATTTCGACGGCCTGGCGGGCATTGTCGCGGGCCTCTTGTGCCTGATCGCGCGGCAGCGTGAAGGCGCGCGGAGCAGCCCGCCGCTACGGGTGATCGGCTTTCGCGGCGAGGAAAGTGCCTGGTTCGGCAAGGCCTACATGGGCTCCGGCGCCCTGTTCGGCAAGGTTTCGGCGGAAGACCTGGAACTGAAGCAGCGCAACACCGATGCGGCCCTGGGCGAGAGCATGCGCGCGGCGGGAGCGGACGTGGACGCGATCCGCGCGCGCCAGCCCCTGTTCGACAGGACGAAGGCATCGGCCTACCTGGAACTGCACATCGAGCAGGGCCCTGTGATGGTAGCGCGCGAGCTGCCGCTGGGCGTGGTCTCGGGCATTCGCGGCAACGTGCGGCACAACCGCATCAGTTGCATCGGCGAAGCAGGTCACTCCGGCGCGGTGCCGCGCTGGCTGCGCCACGATGCCATGTTCGCGGTGGCCGACCTGATCATGCGCCTGGACGAGCACTGGCGCGCCTTGCAGGAGCGCGGTATCGACCTGGTGGTGACCACCGGCGTGGTCTCCACCGACCCGGCCGAGCATTCGATCTCGCGCATTCCCGGCAAGGTGGACTTCAGTTTTGAAGCGCGCAGCAAGAGCATCGATGCGCTGGAAGGTTTCTACGAACTGATGCGCACCGACTGCAAGGCGATCGGCCGCGACCGGGGCGTGCGCTTCGAGTTCGACCGCCGCCTGCTCTCCGAGCCCGCCACCATGGATGCGCGCATCTGTGACGTGCTCTCCAGCGCCTGCAAGCGCCATGGATCGCCTTTCGAGATCATCCCCAGCGGCGCCGGGCACGATGCCTCTCTGTTCGCCAATGCCGGCATCCCCAGCGGCATGATCTTCATCCGCAACCGCAACGGCTCGCACAATCCGGACGAGGCGATGGAGATGGACGACTTCATGGCCGGGGTGCGCGTCCTGGACGATGCGGTGGATGGCCTGGCATGAGCCTGTTCACGGACTGCGATGGCGGGCCGGCGGACGATAACGCCATCGCCCCTATAATCACGCCTTCGTTCAACCGTGTTCCCGCCCCCCGCATGCCAGAGTCGGCCTCCGTTTTCCCGTCGTCGATCGACTACGCGGCGCTGGGAGACCGCCTGCGGGCCTATCGCATGGGGGCCTCGCTGCTGGCCGAGGACGTCGCCGGGCAACTGGGCGTCTCGCGCGCGGCGGTGTACCGGATGGAAAAGGGCGAGATCATCAAGATCGAGACCCTGGAGCGCCTGGCGCCGCTGCTCGGCACCTCGGTGGCTTCGCTGCTCGGCGTGGAAGTCGAGTACTACTCCACCGCACTGGGATTTCTCGAGCGCATGCGCCAGCTCGAGCAGGACTCCGAGCGCATCCTCGCGCACTTCGAGCCGATCTCCCTGCTGCTCACTTCCAGCCAATACCTGGATTACCTGCGCATCATGCTGATGGAAGCGGCCGCCGAAGGCGAGGCCGCCAAGGTGGCCGCGCAGGTGGACCACATCCTGGCCGTGTTGCAGGAACGCAAAGCCCATTTCGCGCAGCGCCGCCCGCACATCGTCAGCCTGATCGGCCTGCGCGACCTGGAGCGCTTCGTTCATACCGGCCTGGTTGGCCGTCTCGACCTGGCCGAGGACGTGCGCGGCGAGCGCATGGCTGCCGCGCGCCGCGAGGTGCTGCGCATCGCCGAGCTGATGGAAAGTGAATCCTTGCAGGTGCAGATCGGCCTGGTCGACGACGCGATGCCGGCGGCGACCTTCCAGGTATTCGGCGGCTCCCGCCGCTCCACCGTGGCGGTCAGCCCGTTCCGTTTCGGCGAGCTGCCCAATGTGCGCAACGGCATCGCCAGCGTCACCGCCTCTCCCGAGGCGGTGCGCCTGTACGAGGAGATGATCCAGCGCCTGTGGAAGAGCGCCTACAAGGGCCAGGCCGGCGCCGCCAAGCTGCGCGAGCTGCTGGCGCGCATTCCTGCGTATTTGCCCGCGCATCTGCCTGCGCATCTGCCTAAACCAGGAGGCCGCCCATGAGCGCCGCAGAACAAACGCTGGACCAGCGCAAGGTCGCGAGCATCCTGTTCGAGACCGGCTGCGTGCAGGTCAAACGCGACGAACCCTTCCGCCTGCCTTCGGGCTGGGCCAGCCCGATCTACATGGACTGCCGCAAGCTGATTTCCTACCCGGCGATCCGCCGCGAGCTGGTGGCGCAGTGCCTCGCCCTGCTGCGCGAACGCGGTATCGACCAGCTCGATTCGATCGCCGGCGCCGAGACCAGCGGCATCGCTTTTGGGGCTTGGCTGGCGGAAGAACTCGATGTGCCGATGCAGTACGTGCGCAAGAAGCCGCGCGGTTTCGGACCGGCCACGCAAGTAGAGGGCGTGCTCAAGCCCGGCGGGCGCGTGCTGCTGGTGGACGATGTGATGGCTGGCGGGCAGTCGCAGGTGGCTTTCTCCCGCGCCCTGGCGGCCGCCGGCGCGCCGGTCAGGGATGCGCTGGTATTGTTCGACTATGGCGCTTTTCCGACCGCGCAATTGCTGGCGCCTTTGGGCGTCACGGTGCATGCCCTGGTGACATGGCGTGACATGCTGGCCCTGGCGCGCGAAAATGGCGCCTTGCCGCAAGCGGCGCTGGATGAGCTGGAAGTGTTCCTGCGCGACCCGGTGGCCTGGTCGCGCGCGCACGGCGGCATTCCCTCCGCTTCCCTACTTTGAATTTCCTACCCGCATTTCCCACCCTATTGAGCGAAGCAAAAATAATGACGAAACCATGCCTCTGGCGAGGCTGTCATGTTTTTGGCAACGATCAATAAGCACACAGGGGCCGAACATGACATTCCAGGATATCGCGGCGCAGTTCAAGGCCGCCGAATCGGGTACCGATTCCTTCAAGCGCCTGTACAAGGACGCCTTCCATCTCGCCGAGACCGAGGTGGAAAACGCCGGGCTGTACTTCGTCATCGCCGTGATCGCGCAGGCCTATGTGCGCCGCTATGAGGACGAAGCGGTGCCGAACGACCTGGCCAATCGCGCCAAGGCGCTGCTGGAGAAATTCAACGGGAAAATCGTCGCAGGCCTGGCCGGCGACGCCGCGGCGCGTGTGCGCCTGCTGGGCGAAGTGGCCAACGAATACCAGGCCAAGGTCACGGACTTTTGATGTCTGTCTAGAGCATTTCCAGGGGCTTTGCGCCCTTGGGCGGCGGGAACAGCGCATCCAGTTCGGCGCGTTGCGCTGCATCGAGCGTGACGGCAAGCGCGCCGTGGTTTTCGCGCACCCGCTCGCGCCGCCCGGTCTTCGGAATCACGATGATGTCGTCCCGGTCCAGCAGCCAGGCCAATGCGGCTTGCGCTGGTGTGATGCGGTGGCGTTTCGCGAACTCTTTCAGCCCCGCATGGCGCACCAGCCGCGCTTGCTCGATCGGCGAATACGCCATCAGCGGCAGCCTGTGTTCGCGCATCCACGGCAGCAGGTCCCACTCGATGCCGCGCCGCGTGAGGTTGTAGAGCAACTGGTTGACCGCCGCGCCGCGGCCTGCTTCAAGGGACCATAGCTCGCGCATGTCCGCCAGATCGAGGTTGCTCACGCCGTAATGCAGGATCTTGCCCGCCTGCTGCAAGCCGCGCAGGGCTTCCATGGATTCTTCCAGGGCAATGTTGCCGCGCCAGTGCAGCAGGTACAGGTCGATGCGGTCGGTGCGCAAGCGCTTCAGGCTGCGCTCGCAGGCCGCCACCGTGCCCTTGCGCGAGGCATTGTGCGGGTAGACCTTGCTGACGATGAAGGCCTGGTCGCGCCGGCCCGCCACGGCTTCGCCCACCAGTTCCTCGGCCGCGCCTTCGCCGTACATCTCCGCGGTGTCGATCAGGGCCAGCCCCAGGTCCAGGCCGAGTTGCAGCGCGGCCAGTTCTTCAGCGCGCGCGCCGCGCTGCTCGCCCATGTTCCAGGTGCCTTGCCCGAGGGCGGGGACGGCGTTGCCTGCGGGGAGGGTGACGGTTTTCATGACTGCCGCGTAGCATCGCATAAAACAAAAGCCCCGCTCACGCGGGGCTTTTGCTCTTGGCCTTGGTTACTACGCGAGCCGGCTGTTTACTTCGCCGGGCCCCTGACTTCAACCACCACGCGCCGGTTCGGCGCCAGGCAGGTTTCCAGTTGCTTGCGCGGCAGCTTGTCGTCACAGGACTTGATCGGCAGGGTCTTGCCCGCGCCCAGGACTTCGGTCGAGGTCAGGCCGCGGCTCTTGAGGTAGTCGGCCACCACCTGGCCGCGCTTCTCGGAGAGCTTCTGGTTGTATTGCTGCGAGCCGATGCGGTCGGTATGGCCGGTGATCAGCAGCAGGTCGATCTTGGCGCAGGCGGCGGCCTTGGCGACGACTTCGCTGTCCAGGCGCGCCTTCGCGGAGGACTTGAGCGCCGACTTGTTGAAGTCGAAGGTCTCTTCGTTCTGCAGCACGGCGGTGAAGTCGCAGGTCTTCTTCGGGGGCGCGGCCGGCGCCGGGGCCGGCGGGGTCTGCGCTACCGGCGTGGCCGGAGGCTGCGGCTTGGGCGCGATGTCGGGGTCGCATTCGGCGATCGACTGCGCCGGGGTCCAGTAGCCGGTGCGCCAGCACAGGTTGCCGATGCGCGGGTCGCCGACATTGGAACTGCGCACGATCACGCCACGCGCGTCCTGCACATAGGCATCCTTGGCGGCCTGGGCGGAAGCGCCGGTGGCGGCGCAAACCAGCAATGCGGCGGCGAGCGCGGAGAGGGATTTTGTGGGCATGGGTTGTCCCCTGACTTGGTTGTCGTTAGTGTTTGGTGGAATTTTTCAGGCCCGCTCGGGATTTCGGCAAGCCTTGATGCATGTTTCTTGGTCTTTGTGCACCATATTAAAACATATTCATGTTGCGAACCACAATCGGCGTTTCACGCATGTTTCACGGCGGCGTCATGGCCGGTCGGGGCGGGGTCCCGCGTGTTAAAATTCCATGCTTTGAAAGCGCGTTGCGAAAACCGCCGCGAAACGTCCAATCCCGATGCCGGGACCGGGCGTTTTCCCCGGACGCCACGCTCCTGAAACGACAGAAGAACGCAGCGTCGAAACTGCGAGCGAGACCGACCCAGCCGTGAATCCTCCGTCAGACCAGTTCGCCAAAGAAACCCTCCCGATCAGCCTCGAGGAGGAGATGCGCCGCTCCTATCTCGATTACGCCATGAGCGTGATCGTCGGGCGCGCATTGCCTGATGTCCGGGACGGCTTGAAGCCGGTCCACCGTCGCGTGCTGTTCGCGATGCACGAGCTCAACAACGACTGGAACCGCGCCTACAAGAAGTCGGCGCGCGTGGTCGGCGACGTGATCGGCAAGTACCACCCGCACGGCGACGTCGCGGTGTACGACACCATCGTGCGGATGGCGCAGGATTTTTCGCTGCGCTATATGCTGGTCGATGGCCAGGGCAACTTCGGCTCCGTGGATGGAGATAACCCGGCGGCGATGCGGTATACCGAAATCCGCATGGCCAAGATCGGCCACGAGCTGCTCGCCGACCTGGACAAGGAGACGGTCGACTTCGGGCCGAACTACGACGGCAGCGAAAAAGAGCCGCTGATCCTGCCCGCGCGCATGCCCAACCTGCTGATCAACGGCAGCTCGGGCATCGCGGTGGGCATGGCCACCAACATCCCGCCGCACAACCTCACCGACGTGGTCGACGCCTGCCTGCTGCTGCTCAAGCGCCCGGAAACCACCATCGACGAGCTGATCGAGGTGGTCAAGGCGCCGGACTTCCCCACCGCCGGCATCATCTACGGCGTGGGCGGCGTGCGCGAAGGCTACCGCACCGGCCGCGGCCGCGTCGTGATGCGTGCCAAGACGCACTTTGAAGACATCGGCAAGGGCGACCGCCAGGCCATCATCGTCGACGAGCTGCCCTACCAGGTCAACAAGAAGACCCTGCTGGAAAAGATCGCCGAACTGGTCAACGACAAGAAGATCGAGGGCATCAGCCACCTGCAGGACGAGTCCGACAAGGACGGCATGCGCGTGGTCATCGAGCTCAAGCGCGGCGAAGTGCCCGAGGTGGTGCTCAACAACCTGTACAAGCAGACCCAGCTGCAGGATACCTTCGGCATGAACATGGTGGCGCTGGTCGACGGCCAGCCGCGCCTGCTCAACCTGTGGCAGATGCTGGACCAGTTCCTCCAGCATCGCCGCGAGGTGGTGACGCGCCGCACCGTGTTCGAACTGCGCAAGGCGCGCGAACGCGGCCACGTGCTCGAAGGCCTGGCGGTTGCGCTGGCCAACGTCGACGAGATGATCGAGCTGATCAAGGCCGCGCCGACTCCGCCGGTGGCCAAGGAGTCCCTGATGGGTCGCTCCTGGAATTCGCCGGTGGTCAGGGAAATGCTGGCGCGCGCCGCCTCCGATGCTTCGCGCCCGGACGGCCTGCTTGAGGCCTACGGCCTGAAGGACGACGGCTACTACCTGTCGGATGTGCAGGCCACCGAAATCCTGCAGATGCGCCTGCAGCGCTTGACCGGCCTGGAGCAGGACAAGATCGTCGGCGAATACAAGGACGTGATGGACGTGATCGCCGACCTGATCGACATCCTCGCCAAGCCGGAACGCATCACCGCCATCATCTCCGACGAACTGGCCAAGGTGAAGGACGAATTCGGCGACGCGCGCCGCTCCGTGATCGAGATGAACGCCTTCGACATCGACATCGAAGACCTGATCACGCCGATGGACATGGTGGTGACGCTCTCGCACGCCGGCTACATCAAGTCGCAGCCGCTGTCCGAATACCGCGCGCAAAAGCGCGGCGGGCGCGGCAAGCAGGCGGCGGCGACCAAGGAAGACGACTGGATCGACCAGCTGTTCGTCGCCAATACCCACGACACGATCCTCTGCTTCTCCAATCGCGGCCGGGTCTACTGGCTCAAGGTCTACGAGGCGCCGCAGGGCAACCGCGGCGCGCGCGGCCGGCCCATCGTCAACCTGTTCCCGCTCATCGAAGGCGAGAAGATCAACGTGGTGCTGCCGATCAAGACCTTCGATGCCGACAAGTTCATCTTCATGGCGACGCGCGACGGCACGGTGAAAAAGACCAGCCTGGATGCCTACTCGCGCCCGATGAAGCGCGGCATCATCGCCGTCAACCTGGAAGGCGACAACTTCCTGATCGGCGCGGCGATCACCGACGGCAAGCACGACGTGATGCTGTTCTCCGACTCCGGCAAGGCGGTGCGTTTCGACGAGAACGATGTGCGCCCGATGGGCCGCGACGCCACCGGCGTGCGCGGCATGCAGCTCGAAGACGGCCAGCAGGTCATCTCCATGCTGGTGGCGCCGCAGGAAGGCGAAGTGGTGGGCGAAGAGGCGCACGCAGACCCGCACACGCAGTCCGTGCTGACCGCCACCGAAAACGGCTACGGCAAGCGCACCCCGATCGGCGAATACACCCGCCACGGCCGCGGCACCAAGGGCATGATCGCCATCTCCACTTCCGAGCGCAACGGCAAGGTGGTGGCCGCGACCCTGGTCGACACCAAGGACGAGATCATGCTGATCACCACCGGTGGCGTGCTGATCCGCACCCGCGTCTCGGAGATCCGCGAGATGGGCCGCGCCACGCAGGGCGTGACCCTGATCAACGTCGACGAAGGCACCAAGCTCTCCGGCCTGCAGCGCGTGGTCGAGTCCGATGCCGACGTGGACAATGGAAACGGTGGTGGCGGCAACGGCAATGGCAATGGCAACGGTGAAGCCAGCGGCGACGCCGGCGGTACGCCGGAGGCCGGCAGCGCGCCCGACGGTTCGCACGACAACCCGCCGGAACAATAAGCATGGCGCGCGCGATCAATTTCTCAGCCGGTCCCGCGCTGCTGCCCGAACCGGTGCTGCGCCAGGCCGCCGAGGAAATGCTCGACTGGCACGGCTCGGGCATGAGCGTGATGGAAATGAGCCACCGCGGCCCGGAGTTCATTTCCATCTACGAGGAAGCGGTCGCGCTGCTGCGTGAATTGCTCGCCGTGCCGGCCAATTACAAGATCCTGTTCATGCAGGGCGGCGGTCTGGCTGAAAATGCCCTGGTGCCGCTGAACCTGCTGGGCAAGGCTGGCAAGGCCGATTACGTGGTGACCGGTTCCTGGTCGAAAAAGTCCTACAAGGAAGCGCAGCGCTACGGCGACGTCCAGCTTGCCGCCGACGCAGCGGCTTTGTCCGGTGACGGCAAGTATCGCGGCATCCCGCCGGTTTCCGAGTGGAAGCTGCGGCCCGACGCGGGCTACGTGCACGTCTGCAACAACGAAACCATCGACGGCGTGGAGTTCTTTTTCACGCCTGGCACTGGCGGCGTGCCGCTGGTCGCCGACGTCTCCTCGCACGTGCTGTCGCGCCCGCTGGATATTTCCGGCTACGGCGCGGTGTATGGCGGGGCACAGAAGAACATCGGCCCGGCGGGCCTGACCATCGTGATCGTGCGCGACGACCTGCTGGATCGCGCGCACGCGCTGACGCCGACGGCGTTCGAGTTCAAGACCGTCGCCGAGAACGACTCCATGTACAACACCCCGCCGACCTACGCGATCTATATCGCCGGCCTGGTGTTCAAATGGTTGAAGAGCCAGGGCGGCCTGGCCGGCATGGAAGCGCGCAACATTGAAAAAGCCAAGCTTCTGTACGAGGCGATCGACGCCAGCGGCCTGTACGGCAACACCGTGGCGAAAGATGCGCGCTCGCGCATGAACGTGCCCTTCTTCCTCAAGGACGAGGCGCTGAACGCCGATTTCCTCAAGGGCGCGAAAGAGCGCGGCATGGTGCAGCTCAAGGGCCACCGCTCGGTGGGCGGCATGCGCGCCTCGATCTACAACGCGATGCCGATCGAAGGCGTGCGCGCGCTGGTGGACTACATGCGTGAATTCGAGAAAGCGCGCGGATGAGCGACCTGAACCAACTGCGGCTGGAGATCGACCGGCTCGACGACGACCTGCTGAAACTGCTGAACCAGCGCGCCGAAGTGTCGCGCAAGGTCGGCGAGGCCAAGCGGCTTGAGGACCCGAACCCGGCGATCTACCGCCCCGAGCGCGAGGCGCACGTGCTGCGCCGCCTGCGCGATGCCAACCCCGGCCCGCTGCCGGCCGAGGCGGTGAGCCGCATCTATCACGAGATCATGTCGGCTTCGTCCGCCCTGCAGCGGCCGATCCGCGTTGCCTATCTCGGCCCGGCCGGCACCTTCTCCGAGGCGGCGGTGGTCAAGCAGTTCGGCCGCTCCTGCGAAGCGGTGCCTTGCGCGAATTTCGACGAGGTGTTCCGCCGCACCGAGACCGGCGACACCAATTTCTCGATGGTGCCGGTGGAAAATTCCACCGAAGGCATGGTGCCGCGCGCCCTCGACCTGCTGCTGAACAGCCCGCTGAAGGCCTGCGCCGAAGTGGTGATCCGCGTGCACCAGAACCTGATGCGCAAGCGCGCCGGCATGGACGGCATCACCAAGGTCTATTCGCACGCGCAGTCCCTGGCGCAAACCCAGGGCTGGCTGAACCGCAACCTGCCCGGCGTGGACCGCGTCACGGTCGAATCGAACGCCGAGGCCGCGCGCCTGGCGAGCCTGGACGAAACCACGGCAGCGATCGCCGGCGAGAACGCCGCCGAAAACTACGGCCTCACCATCCTCGCCCCCAAGATCGAGGACGATCCGACCAACCGCACCCGTTTCATCGTCGCCGGCAATTACGAAGCCGCGCCATCCGGCCGCGACCGCACCTGGCTGGTGATGTCGGCGCCCAACAAGCCGGGCGCGGTGCATGCGCTGCTCACGCCCTTCGCCAAGCACGGCGTGTCGATGACCAAGCTGGAATCGCGCCCCGCCAAGCTGGCCTCGATGCCGGGCTCGTGGGAATACCTGTTCTACGTCGACATCGAAGGCCACCAGCACGACCGTGTGGTGGCTTCCGCGCTTTCCGAACTGAAGGCGATCGCGCCTTACCTGAAGGTTTTCGGCTCCTACCCCGTGGGCGACTATTAAGCCTGATCGTCCCTTTCACCAGTTGGACCCATCGCCATGAATTACACCGAACTCGCTCCCGCCTACGTGCGCGCCATCGCGCCCTACCTGCCCGGCAAGCCGATCTCCGAAGTGGCCCGTGAACTCGGCCTGAAAGAGTCCGAGATCATCAAGCTCGCCTCGAACGAAAACCCGCTCGGCACCGGCGAGAAGGCCAAGGCGGCGATGCGCAAGGCGATCGAGGAAGCGCACCTGTATCCGGACGGCGCCGGCTTCGAGCTCAAGCAGGCGATCGCGAAAAAATTCGGCGTGGCGATGGACGGCATCGTCATCGGCAACGGCTCCAACGACCTGCTCGACTACATCGCCATGGCCTTTCTGGCTCCCGGCGTGAGCGCGGTGTACGGCCAGCACTGCTTCGCGGTCTATCCCATCACGACGCTGGCGCGCGGCGCCACCGGCATCGAGGTGCCGGCCAAAGCCTACGGCAGCGATCTGGACGGGATGCTGAAAGCGATCCGCCCCGACACCCGTCTGGTGTTTGTGGCCAACCCCAACAACCCGACCGGCGCCTTCTCGCCCTACGACGAACTCCGGGCTTTTCTCAAGAAGGTGCCGGAGAACGTGATCGTGGTGCTGGACGAGGCCTACAACGACTTCCTGCCGCAAGAGTTGCGCGCCGACACCGTGGCCTGGCTGAAGGAATTCCCGAACCTAGTGTTGACGCGCACCTTCTGCAAGATCTACGGCCTGGCCGGCCTGCGCGTCGGCTACATGCTGGCCGGTCCGCAGATCTGCGACATGGTCAACCGCGTGCGCGCGCCCTTCAACGTCAATTCGATCGCCCAGGCCGCCGCGATTGCCGCGCTGGGCGATGAGGAGTTCGTCGCCCGGGGCTACGCCAACAACCGTGCCGGCATGGCGCAGATCGAGGCCGGTATCAAGGCGCTCGGCCTCTCGTTCATTCCCTCGTTCGCCAACTTCATCACCATGGACGTGGGCAACGGCCCGGTGGTGTTCCAGGCGCTGCTCAAGCGCGGCGTGATCGTGCGGCCGATCGCCAACTACGGCCTGCCGCGCCACGTGCGCGTCACCATCGGCCTGCCGGAAGAGAACGCCCGCTTCCTGGCGGCGCTCAAGGAAGCCCTGGCCGAAGTCGGCGAGCCTTGATGTTGGGGCACGTCGCCATCGTCGGCGTCGGCCTGATTGGCGGCTCCTTCGCCATGGGCCTGAAGGCTGCCGGGCTGGCGCAGCGCATCACCGGTGTGGGGCGCAGCGCCGCGAATCTGAAGCGCGCGATGGAGTTGGGCGTGATCGACGATATCGCCACCGACGACGCCATCTATGGCCAGGCCGATTTCATTCTGCTCGCCACCCCGGTCGGACAGATGGCGCGCCTGATGGAGAGAATCGCTCCGGTGCTCAAGGCCGATGCGGTGGTGACCGACGGCGGCAGCACCAAGATGGATGTGGCGGCGCTGGCACGCGAGCATTTCGGCGCGAAGTTGTCCCGCTTTGTTCCCGCGCACCCGATCGCCGGCGCCGAACTCTCCGGTGTCGAAGCCGCGCGTGTCGGCTTGTACCAGGGCAAGAAAGTGATCATCGCGGCCCTGCCCGAAACCGCGCCCGATGCGGTGGAGAAAGTGCGCGCCGCCTGGCAGGCCTGCGGCGCCAGGATTTATGAAATGGCGCCGGCGCAGCACGACGCGACCTTCGCCACGGTGAGCCACCTGCCGCATCTGCTCGCCTTTGCGCTGGTTGACGATATCGCGCAGCGCCCCGAAGCCGACACCTTGTTCCAGTACGCCGCCTCGGGTTTCCGCGACTTCACCCGCATCGCCGGCTCCAGCGTGGAGATGTGGCGCGACATCGCGGTGGCCAACCAGGCCGCCCTGCTCAGGGAAATGGATGCTTATATGGCCGCGCTTGCCACCATGCGCGCCCAATTGGCCGCCGGTGACGGCGAGGCGCTCGCCGCGACCTTCGCCAACGCGCGCCGCGCCCGCGCCGCCTGGCTGGATTCGATCGAAAAAGCCGAGCCGCCCGCCAGCGGCGATCGCGAAGCCTGATCCATGCAAACCCTGGACCTAGCCCCCGTCAAACACGCCCGCGGCACCGTCGTGCTGCCCGGCTCGAAAAGCATCTCCAACCGCACGCTCCTGCTCGCCGCGCTGTCGCGCGGCACCACCCGCCTGGCGGGTCTGCTCGATTCCGACGACACCCGGGTGATGCTCAAGGCCCTGGCCGATTTGCGCGTGCCGATCGCGCGCGACGCGGCGAGCGGCGAATATCTGGTGACCGGTGTCAGCGGGCGCTTCGGCAATAAGGCCGCCGACCTGTTCATGGGCAACGCCGGCACCGCGATCCGTCCGCTCACCGCGGCTCTCGCCCTGCAGGGCGGCACCTATACGCTCTCCGGCGTGCCGCGCATGCACGAACGGCCGATCGGCGATCTGGTCGACGGATTGCGCGCGGTCGGCGCGGACATCAGCTACCAGGGCAACGAAGGCTATCCGCCCCTGAAGATTTCGCCCGCGGCGATCAAGCTCAAGGGCCCTGTCAAAGTGCGTGGCGACGTGTCCAGCCAGTTCCTCACCGCGCTGCTGATGGCTTTGCCGCTGACGGGGGAGGCTGCCACCATTGAAGTGGTGGGCGAACTGATCTCCAAGCCTTACGTCGATATCACCCTGAACCTGATGCGGCGCTTCGGCATCGAGGTCAAGCGGGACCAATGGCGCGCTTTCCATCTGCCGGCGGCGGCGCAATACGCCAGCCCCGGTACCCTGCATGTCGAGGGCGACGCTTCGTCCGCCTCGTACTTTCTTGCCGCCGGCGCGCTGGGCGGCGGGCCGGTGCGGGTCGAGGGAGTGGGGCGTTCCAGCATCCAGGGTGACGTGCGCTTCGCCGAGGCGCTGAACCAGATGGGCGCCAACCTGATGGCGGGCGACACCTGGATCGAGGTCCGTGGACATGAAGACGACAAGCTGCGCGCCATCGATGCCGACTTCAACCACATTCCCGACGCCGCCATGACCATCGCCGTGCTGGCGCTGTTCGCCGATGGCCCCAGCACCCTGCGCAATATCGCCTCCTGGCGCGTCAAGGAGACCGACCGCATCGCCGCCATGGCCACCGAACTGGCCAAGCTGGGCGCCGACGTGGAGGCGGGCGCGGACTACCTGCGGGTCACCCCGCCCAAGGTGTTCAAACCAGCCGCTATCGACACCTATGACGACCATCGCATGGCGATGTGCTTTTCGCTCGCGGCCTTCGGCGGCGTGCCGGTCACCATCAACGACCCGCAGTGCGTGAACAAGACCTTTCCCGAGTATTTCTCCGAGTTCGCGCGCATCGTGGCGTCCTAGTGTCCTGATTGATTAATTCCTTGAATAAAAACGGACGAAAATCGAACCGAATACGGCGTCAAAAATGCTCGCGAGGGAACAGCCCTCGCTATGCTTTTTTTCTTGTCTCGGTCCGATTTCGCCATTTTTATTTTTCAACGAATTGATCAATCAGGACACTAGCAGGCTGTTGAAATTCGCTCAAAGTCTCTGAAGAAGGTTGATTGATGCATTGCAACCTCGCGGCAACAGCCTCCAATATCGGGGTTCCGAAGGGGGCTCGCCCCCTTTTTAACAAACTGCTAGGCTGGTGCGGCGCTCCGCAGCATCAAATATATACGCGGCGGTAACCATTTATTGCATTGCTGCAGCGCGGGCCTAGGTATACTTCTTGGGGTGGATTAGATGGGAATGAGACTCAACATTCCATCCGCATTGTTGTGCGACACGTAAATGAACTGATCTGGACAGGCTGCTGGCCAGGAAATGCAGGCAAGGCTGCAATAACACGAGCGCAAAAGCGCCAAAAAAGCAGAACAACAGGCAAAGGGAGCAGTAATGCAAGCGAACATGAAACCGGGAGCAGGCGTGGACCTGTTGGCAGTGCAATTTCCGCCGCGTGGCGCATTCTTCAGCGAACTGAAAGCGCGGGTCGACGCCTATTTCGACAGCACCGGCAAGGCGAAAACCGGCGGGCTGCGCCTGTACGGCAAGCTGGCGGTGGTGTTCGCCCTGTTCCTGTTTTCCTACGGCATGCTGGTGTTCGCCTCCACCACCTGGATGGGCGCGCTGGGCGCCGCCTTCCTGCTGGCACAGGCCTATGTGCTGATCGGTTTCAACGTGATGCATGACGGCGCCCACGGCAGCGCCTCGCGCAAGCCCTGGGTCAACTGGCTGATGGGCTCGACCATGGACCTGCTGGGCAGCAGCGTCTGGCTGTGGCGCCAGAAGCACAACCTGATGCACCACACCTATACCAATATCGAAGGCCGCGACGACGACATCGATACCGGCGGCCTGCTGCGCCTCTCGCCCGCGCAGCAGCGCTACTTCTGGCATCGCTACCAGGCCTGGTACGCGCCGGTGCTCTACTGCTTTTTCACCCTCTATCTGGTGTTCTACAGCGACTGGAAGCGCATGTTTTTCGGCCGCATCGGCAAGACGCCGCTGCAAAACCGCACGCCCTCGGCAATGGCCGGCTTCCTGCTCGGCAAGCTGGGCTATTTTCTCTACGCGTTGATCATCCCCGCGCTGTTTCACCCGATCTGGCAGGTGCTGCTGGTGTTCCTGCTGGTGCATTTCGTGATGGGTGCCACCATCGCCCTGGTGTTCCAGCTCGCGCACACCGTCGAAGGCGCCCAGTTCCCGGAATCGAAAGCGCCCAACGGGGTGATGCCTTATGATTGGGCCATGCACCAGGTTCTGACCACCGCCAACTTCGCCACCAAGAGCCGCCTGGTGGCCTTCTACATGGGCGGGCTGAACTTCCAGATCGAGCACCACCTGTTCCACAAGATCAGCCACGTGCACTACCCGGCGATCAGCAAGATCGTCGAGGCGACCTGCCACGAGTTCGGGGTGAAGTACCTGAGTTTTCCCAGCGTGCGCCAGGCGCTGGGCTCGCATTTCCGCCACCTGCACGCCCTGGGGCGGGCCTGAAACATCCGGAGTTGCATGCACGCAGTAGACGTTATCGCCATCGACGGCCCTTCCGCTTCCGGCAAGGGCACGGTGGCGCAGCAGGTCGCCGAGCGCCTCGGCTTTCATTACCTCGATAGCGGCGCGATCTATCGCGCCGCTGCCCATGCGGCGCAACAGGCCGGCATCGACCTGAACGAGGCGGCAGCGCGGGAACCGGCGATTGCGACGGTGGCCGGGAAGATGGAGTTGCGCTTCGCCGGCGGCTCCATCCTGCTTGGAAACGCCGAGGTCGGCCCCATTTTGCGTAGTGAGGAATGCGGGCGCGAAGCTTCCAAGATCGCAGCCTTGCCCACCGTGCGGGCGGCGCTGCTGCAGCGCCAGCGTGATTTCCGCCGCGCGCCAGGCTTGGTGGCCGACGGCCGCGACATGGCCTCAGTGGTATTTCCCGACGCCCGGCTCAAGGTATTTCTCACTGCGGATGTCGCCGAGCGGGCGCGCCGCCGGGCGGCCCAGTTGGCTGTCGCCAAAAAGGGCTACGCGGAGGCGCCGGAAAACGATCCTAAGGGATTGATCGGCAAAGAAAATAGTGGTAATATTGACGCCCTTTTCGATACTGTGCTGATGGATCTGCGCGCGCGCGACGAGCGCGATTCCAAACGGGCAGTGGCACCGCTGGCGCGGATGGAAGACGCCAGGCTGCTGGACACGAGCGGTTTGTCGATCCAGCAGGCGGTGGAGCAGGTGCTGGCGTGGTATGAAGAGCTGCCGGCGCAATCGTATTGAAAAGGCAAAAGATGTGAAGCAATGTTAAGCAGTTAGGACGTTTGTAGTAGCGCAGTCGTTGTTTTTTGTTCAAGAGTGGCAGGCCTCTCCCGAGGGTGCCGGTGTTCAACCAACCCCGCGTACGCACGCTAAAGCTGTTCTTCCTATCCAGCGTCGCGGATTTTTAGGTCCCTTTTCCTCATGTCCCTTACCCAACAAGCCGCCGATATGGCGACTGAAAGCTTTGCCGCCCTGTTTGAGGAATCCCTCAATCATCAGGAAATGCGCGCAGGCGAAGTCATCACTGCCGAAGTGGTGCGCGTCGACTACAACTTCGTGGTCGTCAATGCCGGACTGAAGTCCGAGAGCTACATCCCGATTGAAGAATTCAAGGCCGACAACGGCGAACTCACCGTCAAGATCGGTGACTTCGTTTCGGTCGCCATCGACTCGCTGGAAAACGGCTTCGGCGAAACGCTGCTGTCGCGCGACAAGGCCAAGCGCCTGTCCGCCTGGATGGACCTGGAAAAGGCCCTGGAATCCGGCGAACTCGTTTCCGGCGTGATCACCGGCAAGGTCAAGGGCGGCCTGACCGTCATGACCAACGGCATCCGCGCCTTCCTGCCCGGTTCGCTGGTCGACATCCGCCCGGTCAAGGACACGACTCCGTTCGAAGGCAAGACGATGGAGTTCAAGGTCATCAAGCTGGACAAGAAGCGCAACAACGTTGTCGTTTCGCGCCGCGCCGTGCTGGAAGCTTCCCAGGGCGAAGAGCGCGCCAAGCTGATGGAAACTCTGTCCGAAGGCGCGATCGTCAAGGGCATCGTCAAGAACATCACCGACTACGGCGCATTTGTGGACCTGGGCGGTATCGATGGCCTGCTGCACATCACCGACCTGGCCTGGCGCCGTGTCCGTCACCCGTCCGAAGTGCTGACGGTGGGCGATGAAATCACCGCCAAGATCCTCAAGTTCGACCAGGAGAAGAACCGCGTCTCCCTGGGCGTCAAGCAACTGGGCGAAGACCCGTGGGTGGGCATCTCCCGCCGCTACCCGCAAGGCACCCGCCTGTTCGGCAAAGTGACGAACCTCACCGACTACGGCGCGTTTGTTGAAGTCGAAGCGGGCATCGAAGGCCTGGTGCACGTCTCCGAGATGGACTGGACCAACAAGAACGTGCATCCGTCCAAGGTTGTCGCCCTGGGCGACGAAGTCGAAGTGATGATCCTGGAAATCGACGAGGATCGCCGCCGCATCTCCCTGGGCATGAAGCAGTGCATGCCCAATCCTTGGGAAGATTTCTCGATGAACCACAAGAAGGGCGACCGTGTGAAGGGCGCGATCAAGTCGATCACCGACTTCGGCGTGTTCATCGGCCTGCCGGGTGGCATCGACGGCCTGGTCCACCTGTCGGACCTTTCCTGGTCGCAAGCTGGTGAAGAGGCGGTCAAGAACTTCAAGAAGGGCGACGAAGTCGAGGCCACCGTTCTGGCGATCGATGTCGAGCGCGAACGCATTTCGCTCGGCATCAAGCAGATGGATGGGGACCCGTGGTCCAACTACGTGTCGACCAACGACAAGGGCGCGCTGGTGACCGGCAAGGTCAAGAGCGTGGACGCCAAGGGCGCCGTGGTCATGCTCGGCGATGACGTCGAAGCCTACCTGCGTGCTTCCGAGATTTCGCGCGACCGCGTGCAGGATGCCAGCACCCTGCTCAAGGAAGGCGAGGAAGTCGAGGCCGTCATCATCAACGTCGACCGCAAGAACCGCAACATCAACCTGTCGATCAAGGCCAAGGACAACGTCGAGGAGCGTGAAGCCCTGACCCGCAACCAGGCGGACGCCGGCAACGCCGCGAGCGGCACCACCAATCTTGGTGCGCTGCTCAAGGCGAAGATGGATCAGAAGTAAGCCGCGCGTTTCTTGAATCGCTCCAGGTAGCTTAAGCGCATGACCAAATCGGATCTCATTGCGAGACTCGCGGCGCGTTATCCGCAATTGGTGGCCAAGGACGCCGACTTCGCGGTCAAGACCATTCTTGACGCGATGGGGGAGTCCCTGGCCCGCGGGCAACGCATCGAAATCCGCGGCTTCGGCAGCTTCGGCCTGAACTACCGGCCGCCGCGGGTTGGCCGCAACCCCAAGTCGGGCGAGAAGGTGCACGTGCCGGAAAAGCACGTGCCCCATTTCAAGGCCGGCAAGGAGTTGCGCGACCGTGTTGACGCCAAGCTCAACGAGGAAGCCAATGCCAAGGCGGCGGGCGCCCCCCGGACTCCGGTGGTCGCCGCGGCGAACTGAGGCACAATGGCAAGGGAAAAAGCGGCACGCAAGTGCCGCTTTTTTTATCCGCTTTTCCTGTTCGCCTCGCATTCACGTTCGCGTTTGCCTTCGCGGGCGGCCGGATGCGCCCGCGACTGTCCCTTTGCGGCGATAATGTAGGGGAAACTATTGTGGCCGCTGCGGCCGGGCGTGAAGACCCGGGGCGCGCGGTCTGGAGGCGAGGATGCAGACCATCACCTGGATACTGCGGGTATTCCTGTTCCTGGTACTTTTTTTGTTCGCACTGAAGAATTATGAAGTGGTGCCGCTCAAGTTCTACTTCGACCTGGAGTGGCGCGCGCCGCTGGTGTTGCTGCTGCTGATCTTTTTTTCCGGCGGCATGGCTCTCGGCGTGCTGGCCTGCCTGCCGCGCCTGTTTCGCCAGCGCCGCGAGCTGACGGCGGCGCAGGCCGTGGCCAGGAAGCGCGCCGGCGCGCCGGTGCTGCCGCAGGCGCCCGCCGATGCGGTGGTGGTGCGTGAAGCCGCCACGCCCGGTGTTTGAAAGTTAAGGTGACGGATGGAAATCGAACTCTGGTGGCTCCTGGCCCTGCCGCTTTTCTTCGGCTTGGGGTGGGCCGCGGCGCGGGTGGACATCCGCCATCTGGTCAGCGAGTCCAAGGCGCTGCCGCGCTCCTATTTCAAGGGCCTGAACTTCCTGCTCAACGAGCAGCCGGACAAGGCGATCGACGCCTTCATCGAGGTGGTGAGCGTCGATCCGGAAACCATCGAGCTGCATTTCGCTCTCGGCAACCTGTTCCGCCGCCGCGGCGAGATCGAGCGCGCCATCCGCATGCATACGAGCCTGGTCAATCGTGGCGACCTGAACGAGGAGCAGCGCCTGCATGCGCTTTATGAACTGGGGCAGGACTACCTGAAGTCCGGCCTGCTGGATCGCGCCGAGGAGGCGCTCACCAAGCTTGGCGGCAGCAGCTACGGCGGCCGCGCCCAGGTGTTCCTGCTGGAAATCTTTCAGCTCGAGAAGGATTGGGAAAAGGCCATCGCGGTGGCCGCGCGCATCGAGGCCGAGACCGGCATCTCCAAGCAGAAGGAGATCGCCCAGTTCCACTGCGAGCACGCGGTCAGCCTGATGGCCCAATCCAGGCCCGGCGAGGCGCGTGCGCAGGCCGAGGCGGCGCTCAAGGCGAACCGCAAGGCGGTGCGCGCGCAGATCATCCTGGGCGACATCGCCGCGCAGGCGGGGCGCCACGAGGAGGCGATCGAGGCCTGGCAGAAGGTCGAGTCGCAGGACCCGGCCTATCTTTCCCTGGTCGCCGCCAAGCTGGTGGAGAGCTATCGCCAGCTCGGCCGCCTGAAGGAGTGCATGACGCTGTTGCGCGGCTACCTGGAGCGCTACTCCTCGCTGGACCTGCTCGACCTGGCGTTCCAGCTCTGCCTGGAGTTGGAAGGGGTGGAGCCGGCCTACAAGCTGGTGCGCGACGAACTGCGCCGCAGCCCCACCTTGCTGGGCCTGGACAAGCTGCTGGAAGCGCAGGTGATGGCCGCGCCGCCGGAGCGCCAGGCCGACCTGCAGCTGGTGAAAAACCTGGTGCACCGGCATACCCACCGGGTGGCGCGCTATGCGTGCGAAAATTGCGGTTTCAAGGCGCGCCAGTTCTTCTGGCGCTGTCCGGGCTGCGGCGGCTGGGAGACCTATCCGCCCAAGCGCGCGGAGGAGTTCGATTTGACGCCGTAGCGATCTTGAGGCCCCGGCCATGGGCCGGCCGGACTGTCACAGAAGCGCCATGCTGAAACATTAGAGTCACACGTTTTTAACTTTAGCGGATATCAGTCGTGAAAATCACCATGATCGGCACCGGTTACGTAGGATTGGTTACCGGAGCGTGTTTTGCGGAAGTCGGCAACGACGTTCTTTGCCTGGACCTGGACGCGGAGAAGATCCGCATCCTCAATGAAGGCGGCATCCCGATCTTCGAGCCGGGCCTGAAGGAAATGGTGGCGCGCAACCGCGCCGCCGGCCGTATCCGCTTCACCACCGACATCGAGCAGGCGGTGGCGCACGGCGACATCCAGTTCATCGCCGTCGGCACCCCGCCGGACGAAGACGGCTCCGCCGACCTGAAGTACGTCACCGCCGCGGCGCGCAACGTCGGCAAGCACATGACCGGCCACAAGGTGGTGGTCGACAAGTCCACCGTGCCGGTGGGCACCGCCGACAAGGTGCGCGCGGCGATTTCCGAAGAGCTGGCCAGGCGCGGCGCGAAGATCGAATTCGCGGTCGTCTCTAACCCCGAATTCCTCAAGGAAGGCGCGGCGGTCGACGACTTCATGAAGCCGGACCGCGTGGTGGTGGGCGTGGACGAAGACCGCGCGCGCGAGATGATGCGCACCCTCTACGCCCCATTCCAGCGCAACCACGAGCGCATGATCTTCATGGACATCCACTCCGCCGAACTGACCAAGTACGCCGCCAACGCCATGCTGGCCACGCGCATCTCCTTCATGAACGAGATCGCCAACCTGGCCGAGAAGCTCGGGGCGGATATCGAACTGGTGCGCCAGGGGATTGGTTCGGACCCGCGCATCGGCTACCACTTCCTGTACGCCGGCTGCGGCTACGGCGGCTCCTGCTTCCCCAAGGACGTGCAGGCCCTGCTGCGCACCGCCAACGAAACCGGTCTGGGCTCGAAGATTCTCGACGCGGTCGAAGCCGCCAACGAGGCGCAAAAGCAGGTGGTCGGGCAGAAGATCGTCAAGCATTTTGGCGCCGACCTCAAGGGCCGCCATTTCGCCCTCTGGGGCCTGGCGTTCAAGCCGAACACTGACGACATGCGCGAAGCGCCGGCCCTGGAACTGATCCGCGAGCTGACCGGCCGCGGCGCCACCGTGAGCGCCTATGACCCGGTAGCGATGCACGAAGCCGGGCGTGTCCTCAAGGGTAATGCCGGCGTCACCTTCGCCGACGGCCCGATGGCGGCCCTCGAAGGCGCCGACGCGCTGGCGATCGTCACCGAGTGGAAGGAATTCCGCAGCCCCGACTTCGCGGCCATCAAGGCCAAGCTCAAGCAGGCCACCATCTTCGACGGCCGCAACCTGTACGACCCGCGCATGGTGCGGGACCTCGGCTTCACCTACCTGCCGATCGGCCGCCCGGACCTGCGTGCCGGAGCGGGCGCGTGAGCGCCAAGGGACTGTCGATGCAGGCGCTGCGCGAAGCGGCGGCGCGTTCGCGCCTGCTGGTGGTCGGCGACGTGATGCTGGACCGCTACTGGTTCGGCGACGTGCACCGCATTTCGCCCGAAGCGCCGGTACCGGTGGTCAAGGTGGAGCGCAGCGAAGAGCGCCTGGGCGGCGCGGCCAACGTGGCGCGCAACTCGGCCGCCTTGCAGGCGCAGACCACGCTGCTTTCGGTGGTCGGCGACGACGAGCCGGGCGTGACTCTCAAGCGCATGCTGGAAGAGGCGGGCATCCGTCCCGCGCTGCACGTGGACAAGGAATTCAAGACCACCGTCAAGCTGCGCGTGGTCGGCCGCCAGCAGCAACTGTTGCGCATCGACTTCGAGGAGTGGCCCAGCCACGAGGTGCTGCACGGCAAACTGAACGATTTCAAGGGTTACCTTGAGAGCGCCGATGTGGTGATCCTGTCCGATTACGGCAAGGGCGGGCTGACGCACATCGCCGAGATGATCGCGGCGGCGCGCACCGCTGGCAAGATCGTGCTGGTCGACCCGAAGGGCGAAGAGTACGAACGCTACGCCGGCGCGACCATCCTCACGCCGAACCGCAGCGAACTCAAGCAGGTGATCGGCGCCTGGAAGTCGGAAGCCGATCTGGCCGAACGCGCCGAAAAGCTGCGCAAGCAACTCAGACTCGAAGCGCTGCTCCTGACCCGTTCCGAAGAAGGCATGACCCTGTTCACGGCGAGCGGTACGCTGAACATTCCCGCGCAGGCGCGCGAGGTGTACGACGTCTCCGGTGCCGGGGATACGGTGATCGCCACCATGGGCGCCCTGCTGGGAGGCGGCGTCTCGCTGGAGGATGCGGTTAGAATGGCCAACCGCGCGGGCGGCATCGTGGTGGGCAAGCTGGGCACCGCGGTGGTCAGCCCCGACGAACTGTTCGTCTCCTGAGGTTTCATCAAACCGCTTCTGGCAATCAAGGCATGGGTTATTTCATCGTTACCGGCGCGGCCGGCTTCATCGGCGCCAACCTCATCAAGGGGCTGAACGCCCGCGGCATCACCGACATCATCGCGGTGGACAACCTGACCCGCGCCGACAAGTTTCCCAACCTGGTCGATTGCGAGATCGCCGACTACTTCGACAAGAACGAGTTTCTCGAACTGCTGCAGGCCGGGCATTTCGCCGGCGATGTCGAAGCCGTGCTGCACCAGGGCGCCTGCTCCGACACCATGGAGACCGACGGGCGCTACATGATGGAGAACAACTACCGTTACTCCATCGCCATGCTCGACTATTGCCAGGAAGAAGAGATCCCCCTGATCTATGCGTCGTCGGCGGCGGTGTATGGCGCCTCCAGCACCTTCAAGGAAGAGCGCGAATACGAAAAGCCGCTCAACGTCTACGGCTACTCCAAGTTCCTGTTCGACCAGATCGTGCGCCGGCGCATGGCCGATTCAAGCGCGCAGATCGCCGGCTTTCGCTACTTCAACGTCTATGGCCCGCGCGAGACCCACAAGGGGCGCATGGCCTCGGTGGCCTTCCACAACTTCAGCCAGTTCCGCGCCGAAGGCAAGGTAAAACTGTTCGAAGGGTATGGCGGCTACGCGGCGGGACAGCAGTCGCGCGACTTTGTGTCGGTGGAAGACGTGGTGGCGGTAAACCTGTATTTCCTCGAGCATCCGGACATCTCGGGGATCTTCAACCTCGGCACCGGCCGCGCCCAGCCCTTCAACGACGTGGCGCGCGCCGTGGTCAACGCCTGCCGCGCGGCCGAAGGCAAAGGTGCCCTCAGCCTGGAAGAATGCATCGCCCAGGGCCTCCTGGAATACATTCCCTTCCCCGAGGCGCTCAAGGGCAAATACCAGAGCTACACCCAGGCGGACGTGTCGCAACTGCGCGAAACCGGCTACGGCAAGCCCTTTCTCACGGTCGAACAAGGGGTGGAGCGCTACGTCGCCAGCCTGCTGAAAAAGGCGTAGAGTTTCGGCCGCTGCGCGTCAACCCGGCCTGCTCCGGAACGTTAATTGGAGGCCCGCACAGGGAAACGTTGCGTGGTCCGATCACACTTATATCAAACCCAAAACGAACCGGGAGCAAGCAATGAACAAGATCATACTGGCGATCATCGGCTTTTTCATGGCGATGGGCATGGCATTCGCGGCTGTCGATTTGAACAGCGCGGATGAGAAGGAACTGGACTCGATCAAGGGCGTGGGCCCGGTCAAGGCCAAGGCCATCGTCGACGAGCGTAAAAAGAACGGCCCGTTCAAGAGCCTGGACGACGTGGAAGCACGCGTCAAGGGCATCGGCCCGGCGACCATCGCCACCTGGAAGAAGGACGGCTCGGCCAATGTGGGCGGCGGCAGCACCCCGGCCAAGGCGGATGCGAAAGCCGATGCCAAGAAGGATGCCCCGAAAGCGGACGCCAAAGCCGATGCCAAGGCCGACATGAAGAAGGACGCGCCCAAGGCCGACGAGAAGAAGGACCCGAAAGCCGAAGCCAAGGCGAAGAAAGAGGCGGACGCCAAGGCGAAGGCCGACAAGAAGGCCGCGGATGAGAAGGCCGCTGCCGACAAGAAGGCCGCCGACAAGAAAGCCGCCGAAGAAAAGAAGGCCGCCGCCGCCAAGGCCAAGGCTGACAAGAAGGCCGCGGACGAGAAAGCCGCCGCCGACAAGAAGGCTGCCAAGGACGCGAAAAAAGACGCTAAGAAGGATGCGCCCAAGGCTGATGCCAAGGCTGACGCAAAAGCAGATGCCAAGGCTGACACCAAGGCGGATGCGAAGGCAGACAAGAAGTAAGCTGGTAACGCTCGCGGTTTCTTGCTGCACAAAGCCCCGCAGATGCGGGGCTTTGCTTTGGTGCCCCGCAGATGCGGGGCTTTGCTTTGGTGCCCCGCAGATGCGGGGCTTTGCTTTGGTGCCCCGCAGATGCGGGGCTTTTGCTTTGGTGCCCCGCAGATGCGGGGCTTTTGCTTTAGGGGCCCCGTATACGCGGGCTGTGGCTTTCAGTGACCGTGTGCCGGACTCCTGCTTCCAGCGCGGGGCTTCGGGTTTCAGCGCACGCGAGTGCGGCGCTTTTTACGTGCTCGTGCCGTATCGTTTGTGCGCCGCAGCAGCAAGAAGGGCGCCGGATTGGGTAAACTTATGCTTCCGTGTTGGGCGGCATCATTTTTCGGGCCGCTGTCATTCGTCTGCATTCGGGAGTCCGTCATGTCCGCTGTCCCCGCGTCCGCCTTTTCCCTGCACCTGCGTCCGCTGACGCCGAAGTTCGGCGCCGAAGTGCTGGACCTGGACCTGAGCACCATCACCGATGCGCAATTCGAGCAGGTCTATGCGGCCTGGCTGCGCAGTCACGTGCTGCTGTTCCGCAATCAGGTCAATCTGAGCAACCAGGCCTTCGAGGATTTCTCCCGCCGCCTGGGCGAGCTCGACCCACCGCCCAACCAGGGCGCGGGGCGCAAGAACGTTCCCGGCTACCCGATGCTCTACGTGGTCTCCAACGAGAAGTCGGCGGCCGGCGAGGCGCTGGGGGCGCTGGGCGACGGCGAGGCGACCTGGCATACCGACATGTCCTACCTGCCGCTGCCGCCTGCCGCGTCGATGCTCTGGTCGATCCGCATTCCGCCGACCGGCGGCGATACCTGGTTCTGCTCGATGCCCGATGCGCTCAAATCGATGCCTGCCGACATCGCCGCGCTGGCGCGCAAGGTCGAGATCAAGCATGACGGTACCTATGACTCGGGCGGCAACCTGCGCAAGGGCATGCAGGCCAACGACGATCCAAGCACTTCCGCCGGTACCCTGCACCCGGCGGTGATCCGCCATCCCGAATCGGGCGTGGAAACCTTGTACCTCGGCAGGCGCCGCAATGCCCACGTCGCTGGTTACGACCTGGCCGAGTCCGAGCGCATTCTTGATACCCTGTGGCAATACGCGGCGCTCGACGGGAACATCTACAAGCACGCCTGGCGTCTGCACGATGTGGTGCTGTGGGACAACCGCAGTACCATGCACCGGCGCGACGCCTTCGATCCGAACGCGGTCCGCACCATGCACCGCTCGCAGATCAAAGGCAAGGGCGAACTGGCGCGCCCCTGATCGCGGCGTTGCCCGCAAGCTGAACCCTCGCCGCCGGTGGGGGTTTTGTTTTTGGCGGCCCGCGTACAATTGCGCGCAACCTAACGATTTCGTTCCCGCTCATGTACCCAACCGTCGAAGCCGCCATCGGCAACACGCCCCTGGTGCGCCTGCAGCGCCTGGCCGGCGCCGCCAATACCAAGCGCAACAACGTCATTCTCGGCAAGCTGGAAGGCAACAACCCGGCCGGATCGGTGAAGGACAGGCCGGCGCTTTCCATGATCAAGCATGCGCAGGAGCGTGGCGAGATCAAGCCCGGCGATACGCTGATCGAGGCGACTTCCGGCAACACCGGCATCGCCCTGGCGATGGTCGCGGCAATGCGCGGCTACAAGATGATCCTGATCATGCCGGACAATCTCTCGCTTGAGCGGCGCCAGAGCATGACCGCCTACGGCGCGCAACTGATCCTCACGCCGGCCAAGGAAGGCGGCATGGAGTACGCGCGCGATCTGGCGGAAAAGATGCAGCGCGAGGGCAAGGGGCGCATCCTCGACCAGTTCGCCAACCCGGACAATCCGCGTGCCCACTACGAAGGTACCGGCCCGGAAATCTGGCGCGACACCCAGGGCGGCATCACCCATTTCGTCTCGGCCATGGGCACCACCGGCACCATCATGGGCGTGTCGCACTACCTTAAAGAAAAAAGCGCAGGCGTCGAAATTGTCGGCTGCCAGCCCAGCGAAGGCTCGCAGATTCCCGGCATCCGCAAGTGGCCCGAAGCCTACCTGCCGAAGATCTACGACAAGGCGCGGGTGGACCGGATCGAATCGGTCAGCCAGGCCGATGCCGAGGACATGTGCCGCAAGCTGGCGGCCATCGAAGGCATCTGCTGCGGCATCTCGGCGGCGGGCGCCTGCGTGGTGGCGCTGCGCATCGCCGAGGAAGTGGAGAACGCGACCATCGTATTCATCGTCTGCGATCGGGGCGACCGCTATCTCTCGACCGGCATTTTCCCGGCGTAGCGCGAAACCTTGGGCGGTGGCGTCTCGGTGCCGTCTAAGGAAACACTGGTTAAGTGGGCTACGCCCCCTTAACAACCCCTGATCCCAGAGCGAAAGTGTTGTCGCCTTGCACGGATTTCGGGACTTGATCAGCGCTTCCCTAAGTAACGTCTAGGTGCCGCGCGCCAGCTTGACCGCGCGCGCCAGTTCCATCACGCTCATGGCATAAAAGCTGGAGCGGTTGTAGCGCGTGATCACGTAGAAATTCTGCAGGCCCACCCAGTATTCGGTGGGCGCGTCCGGCGTCACCAGGTCGACCAGGGCGCACAAGGTGTCGTCCGGCAGGCCCTGGCGGCTCAGGGTTTCGGAAGCCACGCCCAGCTTGGATAGCTCCGCGACCTTCACCGAAGGCAGGATGTCGCGCTCCAGCAGCTCGCGCCAGGCCGCGCCTTCGACGCGGGCCGGGAAGGCGATCGGCGCGCCCGCCACCCAGCCATGCACCTTCAGGTAGTTGGCGACGCTGCCGATCGCGTCGGCAAAGCTGTTGCGCAGGTCGATCTTGCCGTCGCCGTCGAAATCCACCGCCCATTTGCGCCACGAGGAAGGCATGAACTGCGGTATGCCGATGGCGCCGGCGTACGAGCCCTTCAGGGTGAAGATGTCGATGCCCTCCTCGCGGGCGAACAACAGGTAGTTCTCCAGCTCGCTGCGGAAGAAGTCGGCGCGGCGCGGATAGTCGAACGCCAGGGTGGTGAGCGCGTCGATGACCCGGAAGCCGCCGGTATTGCGCCCGTATACCGTCTCCACGCCCATGATGGCGATGATGATCTCGGCGGGCACGCCGTATTCCTTCTCGGCGCGCGCCAGGGTTTCGCCGTGGCGGCGCCACAGCGCCACGCCGCCGTCGATGCGCAGCGGGTCGAGAAAGCGCGCGCGATAGGCCTGCCAGGAGCGCGCGCGGGGGTGCGTGGGCGGAGTGATCAGGTCGATGATGCCCGGGTAGTAGCGGGCGCGCGAAAACAGGAACTTCAGCTCGGCTTCGTCAAAACCGTGCTTCTGCGCCATCTCCGCGATGAAGACCTGCACCTCGGCGCGGTTCTGGTATTGCACGGCGCTGCCACCGGGCGGCGCTTCCGAAGAGGCTTTGTGGACCTTCTTTTTCGCGGCGGCGGCGGGTCCCGGCAATGCAGCGGCGAGCAGGGCCATGGCCAATAGGAGAGCGCGCAGCGCGAAGGTGTTCAAAGCTGGAAATTCCGGACGAGTTGCGTGAATTGCTGCACCCGAACTTTATCCGGTTTCGGGCCGTAGCGCAGGCGCGCATAGACTTCGGCGATCGCCTGGATCGCCGTGCTTTGCGGGACCAGCTGGTCCGCGGCGCGGCGCCCGTAGTCCAGCGGACCTTCGTAAGGGGCGCGTGGCGCCCCGGCGCGCGCCAGGCGCTTGCAAAAAGCCGCCCAGGCGCGCTCCACCGGGTCGCGCTCGCGCACCACGCGCAGCATCCAGCCGGTCACCACCATGGCGATCAGGCCGAGGCCGACCACCATCGCCAGCACCATGTCGCGCCAGTCGGGCGTCTTCATCCCCAGGCGCTCCAGGGTTTCGCGCTGCCGGTCCGGGCTGTAGTTGAGGACCAGCTGGTTCCAGCGGTTGCTCATCGCCTCCCAGTTGAAGCGCATCTTGTTGACCCAGTCGGCGCTCCAGCCGCCCGCGATGCGGCTGATCAGGGGCGGCGCGAAGCGCTGCGGCATCGCGCCGTGCATGCCGGTGCTGATGCGTGCCGGCGAGACGGCGGCGGTGGGGTCGACGCGGGTCCAGCCGCGCCCGCGCAGCCATACTTCCGCCCAGGCGTGCGCGTCCGACTGGCGCACCGTGAACACGCCATCGACGGGGTTGACTTCGCCGCCTTGGTAGCCCGTCACCACGCGCGCCGGAATGCCCGCCGAACGCATCATCACCACGAAAGCGGAAGCGTAGTGCTCGCAAAAGCCGCGCTTGCTGGAGAACAGGAACTGGTCGATCGGATTGTTGTCGAGCAGCGGCGGCTCCAGGGTGTAGAAGAACTCCTGGGTGCGGAAGTAATCCAGCGCCATGCCGACGATCTGCTCCGGCCCGCGTCCCTGGAACATCCAGCCGGCGATCAGCTCACGCGTGCGCGGGTTGCTGCCGCTGGGCAGGGCCACATACACAGCCAGGTCCTCCCGGTTCTCGTAGGCGACCGGGCGGTATTGCGGCGTCGATTGCGCCTCGTAACGCAGGCGGCTGGTGACGGGCTTGTTGATGATCGGCTGCAGGTCGGGCGTGAGCTGCGCGTTGGGCGGCAGCTGGGTGGGCATTTCCAGCGCGAAGATCCAGGGCTTGTTGGAAGGCTCCAGGGTGATCGCGTAGCTGATCACCGGGCCGGCGGGTTCGAAGCGCGATGTCTTCGTCGGGTCGGCCAGTTGCACCCGCCAGTTGCGGCCGTCGAAGGCGGAGAGCACCGGACCGCGCCAGTACAGGTCCTGCGGACGCGGCTCGGTACCGTTGAAGCTAACCCGGAAGGCGATACCGTCGGAGAGCGAGAGCGAGGTGATCAGCCCCGGCGACATGCTGTCCGACAGGCCGGTGACCCCGGCATTGGCATCCGAAGGCAGGCCCCACAGCGGCCCCTGCACGCGGGGAAACAGCAGGAACAGCACCAGCATCATCGGGAAGGACTGCAGGATGATCACGCCGGCCAGGCGCGTCTGCCGGAAGAAGGGCATGGCTTGCGCGTCGCGGTTGGCGGCGATCAGCGCGGAAGTGATCAGCACCAGGGCCACCAGCATCAGCGCGGCCACGCCGATCGATTGCGAGTAGAAGAAGTTGGTGAGGATCAGGAAGTAGGAAAGGAAGATCGCCACCACGATGTCGCGCTTGCTGCGTGTTTCCAGCAGCTTGAGCGAGAGCAGGATGGTCACGAACGTCACCCCGGCGTCGCGGCCGAACAGCGTGCGGTATTCATACAGGGTGGCGCCCAGGGTAAGGACCAGAATCGCGAACAGCAGCCAGGTCCTGGGCAGCGGCGTCGGGCGGCGCACCTCGCTCCAGGTGATGTAGGCGCGCCAGGCGAACATCAGGGCCGCGAAGCTGGAGCACCAAAGCGGCAGGTGGCCGGCGTGCGGCCCCAGCACGGGGAGGAGCGCCAGCAGCAGGGTGAGAATGGCGACGCGGCTGGCGGGGAGGTTCTGCGATTTGGTGTCCGAGGCCAGCGACTCGCGGGTCATGCGGAAAAAGGCCGGCATTTTCATGGGGCCACCCCGAACAGCGCCAGGGCGCGCAGGCAACTCAAGCAATGCGGAGCCCCTTGCGCCGGGCCCAGGACCGTATCCTGCAGCTTCAAGGTCCAGATGAACTTCATCGCGTCCGCATCCAGCACCCAGCGCGTCAGTTGCGAGAGGCGCTGCTCGGTATCCATATATGGTGGCAGGGTGTCGAAGTCGAGCACCACTTCGCTGGAAGCGGCGCCGTGGAAATGCTTGACCAGCAGCGGCATGCCGGTCTCCATTGCCAGCGCCGCGTTTTTCCAGGCGATATGGCGCGGGCTGTCGGTGGCCTGATGCTCGCGCAGGCCGGCGAAGTCTTCCGCCCCCGGGCCGGTCGGCGCGCCTTCGCCGTTGCCTTCCGGCGCATCGGGAAAACGCAGGCCTTCCGGGGCAGGGTGCGGATAGACCAGGCAGGGCAGGTCGGGCTGCCAATAGCTCCAGGCGCGCAGCAGGCCCAGCGGGTAGCGCGTCTCCACCGTGATGCGCGGCAGGGTCAGCCAGCCGCGCTTGCGCGCCGGCGCGGTCAGGCTCACCGTCACGCTCTGGTGCGGCGGGATGTCGGCAACGGTGTCGGAGTCGCGGGTCTTGAGCCAGATGGCGGCGCGCTCCAGGCCCTTGCGGTTCTCCAGCAGCAACTCGAAAGTCGCCTCACTGCCGGCGAACACCGGCTCGGCCTTCAGCGGCCTGAGATACAGGTGCAACTGGTTGCGGAAGGTGTGCAACATGGTCACCAGGCCCGCCGCGCCCAAAAAGAAGGTCAGCACGAAGCCCAGCGACAGGTCGTAGTTGATCGAGGAGGCGAGAAAACCGACCAGGGAGAAGGCGAAGAAAAAGCCATAGCGCGTCGGAAAGGTGAAGACGCGGCGCTGGTTGAGGAAAATCTCGCCGCTTTCCGGCCCGCGCGGCTGGAAAATCCAGTTGTAGATCATCGAAAAGCGCAGCAGCTTGTTGGGGCTGCCCGCGTTTGCCGTGGTGCTCGCTTCCATGATGTGGCGCGTGGTCCGGCGGTGCCTTAAGGCACCGCGACCGATTTGACCCATTCGGCGTGCAGGTCCTGCGCGGCGGTGCGCGAGACGTTCTGCGCCGGTTTCATGCGGTGCGCGGCAACCGCCGGTAGCACCGCCTGCACGTCCTCGGGCAACACGGCTTCGCGGCCGGAGACAAAGGCCCAGGCACGCGCCGCCGCGATCAGGCCGAGGCCGGCGCGCGGGCTCATGCCGCCGGCGAACTGCGGGGCGCGGCGGGAGGAGTCGATCAAGGCCTGCACGTAGTCAAGCAGGGCGGGGGCCACGTGCATGGCGGCAGCCTGTTTCTGCAGGCTGGCGAAATCGGCCACGCTCATCACCGGCTGCAATTGCGCGGTCATGGCGCGGCGATCGGCCCCGGCCAGCAGGGCGCGCTCGGCGGCGCGGTCCGGGTAGCCGATCTCGATGCGCATCAGGAAACGGTCCAGTTGCGATTCAGGCAGCGGGAAGGTGCCAATCTGGTTCGACGGGTTCTGCGTGGCGATGACAAAAAAGGGCTGCGGCAGGGGATGGGTTTCCGCGTCCACCGTTACCTGCTGCTCTTCCATCGCTTCGAGCAGTGCGCTTTGCGTCTTGGGGGTGGCGCGGTTCACTTCGTCGGCGAGCAGGAACTGGGAGAAGATCGGCCCGGGGTGAAATTTGAACTTGCCGGTGTCGCGCTCGTAGATCGACACTCCCAGCACGTCGGCGGGCAGCAGGTCGCTGGTGAACTGGATGCGCTGGAAATGCAGGCCCAGCGATTTGGCCAGGGCGTGCGCCAGGGTGGTCTTGCCGACCCCCGGCACGTCCTCGATCAGCAGATGGCCATGGGCCAGCATGCAGGACACCGCCAGGCGGATCTGCCGGTCCTTGCCAAGGATGATCTGGTTCAGCTGCGCGAGCAGGGAATGCAGTTTGGGGTGAGCCTGGGCGGAACTTAAGGGGAGGGAAGAGATGACGGCCATTATTCGCGTTCGGGGTCGGGGCTAGCGGCGGCGCTTTGCGGCCCGCCGAAGACAATGTTTTGGGGAAGCGCCGATCAAGTCCCGAAATTCGTGCGAGGCGACATCACCTTCGCTCTGGAATCGGGGTTGGTAAGGGGGCGTAGCCCACTTGATCGGTGTTTCCTTAAGACAGTACGAGGGTGGCCGCGCCAAGGTTGCGCCGCGCCATGAAAAAGTCGATCATAGCAATAACCCGCCCGGATTTCGCGCTGCACAAGATTGCGCCCATCCGGTGTCCATGACCATCAGGAATTTCCCCTATCTTCCGCCTATGACCACGGCCTATATCACCCACGCCGATTGCCTGCGCCACGAGATGGGCGAAGGCCACCCCGAATGCCCGGACCGCCTGGCCGCCATCAACGACCAGATGCGCGCCTCCGGCCTGCTCGACCACCTGCGCTGCCTGGAGGCGCCCCTGGCCGACCCGGACGACCTGAAGCGGGTGCACCGCTCCAACTACGTCGACCTGATCTTCGAACACGCGCCGCGGCACGGCCAATCCGGCTACGTGCAGCTCGACCCGGATACCGCGATGAACCAGTACAGTCTCGATGCCGCGCGCCGCGCCGCCGGCGCCGGGCTGCTGGCGGTCGACGAGGTGATGGACGGCCGGGCGGAGAACGCCTTTTGCGCGGTGCGCCCCTGCGGCCACCATGCGACCCAGGCCCGCTCGATGGGATTCTGCATATTCAACAATATCGGCGTGGCCGCCGCCTATGCGCTGGAAGAAAAGGGCCTGGAGCGGGTGGCGGTGATCGACTTCGACGTACACCACGGCAACGGCACCGAGGACATGTTCGGCGATGCGCAATGGCAGGACAAGGTGTTGATGGCGAGCTTTTTCCAGCACCCGTTTTACCCTTACAGCGGCACCGACGGTCCGGCGCCCAACATGGTCAACGTGCCCCTGCGCGCGGGCAGCGACGGGGCCGCCGCGCGCAAGGCGGTGATGGAGTCCTGGTTGCCGGCGCTGGACGAGTTCGGGCCGCAGATGATCCTGATCTCGGCCGGCTTTGACGCGCACCGTGAGGATTTGCTGGGCGGCCTGGCGCTGGTCGAGGCCGACTACGCCTGGATCACCCGCGAACTGATGGCACTCGCCGCGAAGCATTCGCAAAAACGCATCGTCTCGATGCTGGAAGGCGGCTACAACCTGTCCGCCCTGGGCCGCAGCACGGTGGCCCATGTCAAGGCGCTGGCGGAACTCTAGGACCTGAAGCGCACGGTATGCCCCCTAGCGCGGCGCGCGGTTGCGCTGCGCGGCGACTTCTTCGGCCACCGCCTGCGCGACGGCCTCGCGCACGATCTTGCTGGTGCTGTCCTTGAGGCCGGCGGTGAGGTCGGCCAGCACGTGCTCCAGCGTATCGGTCAGGTGCTCCTTCAGGCGCGCCTCCACCAGGGGTTCAACGCGCGCCAGCACCCGTTCGACCAGCGCGGCCTGGACCCGCTGCACGGCATCGCCCGGCGTGGCGGGGGTTGCACCGGGAGCCGCGGCGGCCGGCGGATTCCTCGGAGAGGGATTGAATTCGGACAGCGAGGGTGGCCCGGCAATCGGCGGGGCCTTGGGAGCAGGAGTGGCTTTGGGGCGCGGTGGCGGCGGGTTGGCAAAACCCGGGTTTGGGCCCGCGTTGGCCGCCGGCCCGAAACCTGACGCCGGCCCGGCGGAAGCGCCGAAGCCCGAAGGCGGCCCGGCGACAGCGGCCGGGGCAGGCGCGACGCGCGGCGGATAGACTGGCCGCGCGGTGCCGGAAGTCGAATTGCCCGCTACCGGCTCGACCACGTCGGTCAGGACCGGGATGCCATCGTCGGGGGGCGCGGTCGCCACGTTCAGGCTTCCTTGGAAAGGTCGTTGCTCTTGATCTCGTAGCCGCGGTCCTTGTAGAACTTGAAGCGGGCCCGGGCGCGGGCCCGGTCCTCTTCATCGTCGCGGCTGACAATCTCCAGCACCCGCTCGAAGCGGCTGAAGTTGGCGGGGCGCTCGTCGTCCAGGTTGAGCAGGATGTCGTGATGCGGCAGCGCTTCCGGGTCGCTGGTCAGCAGCACCGCGGTTTCGGGCGCGAGCGGGTCGCTGGCGCGGCAATGCGGCAGGAAGCCGGTGGCCGGCGTTTCCCACAGACGGCGGTCGAACAGGCTCATCATCTGCGCGTCACGCGAGAAGATCAGCAGTTTCGCCTTGGCCGCATATGCCTTTTGCGCCAGGCGGGCGGCGACACCCAGCTTGTCCGGCGCGTTGAAATAGAAGTCGATGCGGGTCATGAAAGCGCGGCGTCGCCGGAGAGCGAAAAAAACGATGGGCAAGGGGAGCGGCGCGCGGACGTGCCACCCGGTAACACAATGGCACAGACCGGCATGGCCGGCTTCAGTTCACCCGTCCCAGCAAAAATTGCGTCAGCAGGGGGACGGGACGCCCGGTCGCGCCCTTGGCGGCGCCGCTTTTCCAGGCGATGCCGGCGATGTCCAGGTGCGCCCAATCAAATTTGCGGGCATAGCGCGACAGGAAGCAAGCGGCGGTGACGCTGCCGGCCGGCCGGCCGCCGATATTGGCCATGTCGGCGAAGTTGGACTTGAGCTGCTCCTGGTATTCGTCCCACAGCGGCATGTGCCAGGTGCGGTCGTAGGCATCCTCGCCGGCGTGGAACAGTTCCTTGGCCAGGGTGTCGTTGTTGGAAAACAGGCCGGAGGCGACGTGGCCCAGCGCGATCACGCAGGCGCCGGTCAGGGTGGCGACATCGACCACGCAGGCCGGCTCGTAGCGCTCGGCATAGGTGAGGGCATCGCACAGGATCAGGCGGCCCTCGGCGTCGGTATTGAGCACCTCGATGGTCTGGCCCGACATGCTGGTGACGATGTCGCCCGGCTTGGTGGCCATGCCGTCGGGCATGTTTTCGGTGGTCGGCACCAGGGCCACGATGTTGAGCGGCAGCTTGAGCGAGGCGGCGACCTGCATGGTGCCGATCACCGAGGCGGCGCCGCACATGTCGAACTTCATCTCGTCCATGGCTTCGCCGGGCTTGAGCGAAATGCCGCCGGTATCAAAAGTGATGCCCTTGCCGACCAGCACAATGGGCTTGTCTTCGGCCTTGCCGCCCTTGTATTCCATGATGATGAACTTGGGCGGCTGGCGCGAGCCGGCGGCCACCGAGAGGAAGGAGCCCATCTTCAGCTCCTCGCAATCCTTGCGCTCCAGCACCTTGCAATCGATGCCGAACTCCTTGGACATGGCAACCGCGCGCTCGGCCAGGTAGGTGGGCGTGCAGATGTTGCCGGGCAGGTTGCCCAGGTCCTTGGCCAGCGCCATGCCGTTGGCGATCGCCTGGCCTTCGGCGGCGGCGCGCTCGGCGATGTGCAGCTCGTTGCGGCGCTCCACCGTCAGGGTGAGCTTGCGCAGGGGGCGGCGCACCTCGTCCTTCTTGCTCTTCATCTGGTCGAAGCGGTATACCGCGTCCTGCGCCACCAGGGCCGCCTGGCGCACGCGCCAGGCCGCGTCGCGCTTTTTCACCGGCACTTCGGTGAGGTACACGGCGCCGTCAAAAGCGCCGGTTTCGTTCAGCGTGGTGACGGCGGCGCGGATCGATTCGCGGTATTCGCGCTCGCGAAAGTCCTTCTCGCGGCCCAGGCCGACCAGCAAAACGCGGTCACCCAGCAGGCCCGGCACGTTGTGCAAAAGCAGCGTGCGGCCGGCTTTGCCTTCCATGTCGCCACGGCGGATGATGTCGGACAAATAGCCCTTGCTCGCCTGGTCGACCAGTTCGCCGGGAGAGGTCAATTTGCGCGGTTCAAACACCCCGATGACGATGCAGGCACTGCGTTGCTTTTCGGGACTGCCGCTCTTTATGCTAAATTCCATGGTCCACATCTCCCGGCACATACGAGGAATGAATTTGAATTATGACCCGATTTTGGCCCAAAATTCAAATTTTGCGCAATTTTCACGATTTTCTCTCCGGTTGCATGGCCTTTTCCACTCCTGATCCCGCTCAATTTAGGCGCCCGCCCCCCCGCTTTGGCGGCGGCCAAGCACGGCTTTGCGCCAGTGTAGCGGCGTAACCGGGTTTTTCCTTCATATCCATGATTTTCCGTCGCGCCCTGCAGCGCGAGTTCGCCGAGGTGGCGGGGGCCGTGTTCATCACCCTGTTCACCATCATGGTGACCACGCAATCGATCCGCCTGCTCGGCCTGGCGGCGGGCGGCAAGCTCGCCTCCGAGGCGGTGCTGGCGCTGATCGGCTTCGCGTCGCTCAACTACCTGCCGGTGCTGCTCTCGCTGACCGTGTTCGTCTCCGTGCTGCTCACCATCTCGCGCCAATACAAGGACTCCGAGATGGTGGTCTGGTTCGCCAGCGGCCAATCGCTCCTGGCCTGGATCCGTCCGGTGCTGGGTTTCGCCCTGCCTTTCGTGGTGATGATCGGCGGCCTCTCCCTGCTGGTTTCGCCTTGGGCGGTGGAGCAGAGCGACCGCTACCGCGAGCGCCTGGAAGGGGCGGATGACGCTTCGCGCATCACTCCCGGTGCGTTCCAGGAATCGGCGCGCGGCGAGCGGGTGATCTTTGTCGAAGGCGTGATCGGCGAGACGGCCAACGTCGAGAATATCTTCATCAACACCGTCAAGCAGGGTCTGGTGAGCGTGATCGTCAGCAAGCGCGGCCATACCGAGGTGGCGCCCAACGGTGACAAGTTCCTGGTCCTGCAGCAGGGCCGGCGTTATGAAGGCACGCCGGGGCAACTGGATTATCGGGTGATGGATTTCCAATCCTATGCCGTACGGGTTGAATCGAAACAGGAGCGTATCGAGGCCGGGAACAGCCCGAAACAGACCAGCACCATGGAGCTTCTGGGCAAGCGCAGCAACCCCAACAAGGGCGAATTCCTCTGGCGCATCGGCCTGCCGCTGTCGGCTCTCACCCTGTCGCTGCTCGCCATCCCCCTGTCGTTCGTCAACCCGCGCGCCGGGCGTTCGGCCAACCTGCTTCTGGCCTTGCTCACCTACATGATCTACAGCAACGCCATGAGCATTACGCAGGCCTGGGTGGCGCAGGGGCGCATCGGTTTCCACGTTGCCTGGTGGGTGGTGCACGTGGTGATGTTCACCTTGCTGATCGTACTGTTCTCGCGCCGCCTGGCGGTGAACTCCGTGTTCCGGCTGCTGCGGAGATAGGGCCATGCGCGTCATTCGCCGTTACCTTGCGCGGGAAATCTATGCCGCTACCAGCCTGGTGCTGGTGGCCTTTCTCGGCCTGTTCGCGTTTTTCGACCTGATCCATGAACTGGGCGACATCGGCAAGGGCAACTATCAGTTGCAGCATGCCGCGCTGTTCGTCCTGCTCACCATCCCCGGCCACGTCTATGAACTGATGCCGATCGCGGCGCTGATCGGCACGGTGTACGCCCTGGCGCAACTGGCGGCCCACTCGGAAATCACGGTGATGCGGGTGTCCGGGCTTTCCACCCCGCTGGCGCTGCGCAACGTGGCGCTGATCGGTCTGACCTTTGTCGCCATCACCTTCGTGTTCGGCGAACTGGTCGCGCCGGCCAGCGAGCGTGCCGCGCAGGCGCTGCGGCTGCGCGCCACCTCTTCATCGATCGCCCAGGATTTCCGCTCCGGCCTATGGGTGCGCGATGAATTGCGTTTCGTCAACGTCGGCGAGGTGCGGCCCGATACGCGCCTGATGGGGGTGAAGATCTACGAATTCGACCGCGACTACCGCCTGCGCTCGATCAGCTATGCCGCCGAGGGGGAATACATGCCCCCC
>Ga0307511_10000337_pt1 | contig 49928 bp, 51 predicted proteins | sample 13_EM_MG_FD_200266 | JGI IMG/M metagenome (GOLD analysis project Ga0307511, IMG submission 200266) | Populus trichocarpa ectomycorrhiza microbial communities from riparian zone in the Pacific Northwest, United States - 13_EM | ecosystem: Host-associated > Plants > Roots > Unclassified | place... | reverse complement strand
TAAAGAATCACGGAAAGGAAGAAGCTAGAGCAAGAGACCTTTTCTACGCCCTTTGGATACCCGATTTGTTCATGAAGAGAGTGGAAGCCAATGGCGAGTGGAGCTTATTCTGTCCTAATGAAGCACCAGGACTTGCAGACGTCTGGGGTGAAAAGTTTGAAGCGCTATACAACAAATATGAGAACACACCGGGGCTACCCCGCAAGACTATCAAAGCCCAGAAACTCTGGTACAGCATTCTTGAATCGCAGACCGAGACTGGTAACCCTTTCATGTTGTACAAGGATTCATGCAACAGGAAGTCGAACCAGCAGAATCTGGGGACGATCCGATCCTCCAATCTCTGCACCGAAATTGTTGAATATAGTGCCCCAGACGAAGTTGCTGTCTGCAATCTTGCAAGTGTAGCCCTCCCTACCTACATCGATATCAGCAGGGGAGAATATGACTTTGCCAAATTGCATGAGGTCACAAAGGTCGTGGTCAAGAATTTGAACAAGATCATTGACGTCAACTACTACCCTGTGGAGGAAGCCAGGCGTAGCAATATGAGGCACAGGCCCATTGGTGTCGGTGTCCAAGGTCTTGCTGATGCTTTCCTTGCCCTCCGCATGCCATTCGATTCCCCACAAGCAAAGCAACTTAACGCACAGATCTTCGAGACGATCTACCACGCCGCCGTGGAGTCTTCCATTGAACTTGCCGTGGAAGAGGGGCCATATAGCACTTATGAGGGATCCCCCGCCTCCAAGGGTCAACTCCAATACGACTTGTGGGGAGTTACCCCAAGTGACTTGTGGGATTGGGCTAGCTTGAAGGAGAAGCTCGCGAAGTATGGTCTGCGCAACAGTTTGCTTGTGGCACCCATGCCAACTGCAAGCACCAGTCAGATTCTCGGATTTAACGAGTGTTTCGAGCCTTACACCTCCAACATCTACTCCCGTCGTGTCTTGGCTGGCGAATTCCAAGTCGTTAACCCATGGCTCTTGAAAGACCTTGTTGACATGGGGCTATGGTCCGACAATATGAAGAATCGTATCATTGCTGATAACGGATCCATACAAAATATTCCCAACATTCCTGACGATATCAAGGCCCTCTACAAGACAGTGTGGGAGATCAGCCAGAAAGTCATTATTGATCTCGCCGCTGACCGCTCTGCCTACATTGATCAGAGCCAGTCTCTCAATATTCACATCCAAAACCCTACCATGGGTAAGCTCACATCTATGCACTTTTACGGATGGAAGAAGGGTCTCAAGACGGGGATGTACTATCTCCGTACACAGGCTGCTGCCGCAGCTATCCAGTTCACCGTCGACAAGGAGGCGCTTAAGGTGGAGGATACTACTGTTGCCAAGACTCTACCCCGTAAGGGAAGACCTAGCGGTATGAGCTCCTACAATAGCGGAAACTCCATTCCTCGACCAATGATGGCTACATCTGCGCCCAACGGTGTCTCTGCAGTTGCATCGCCACCAAGCCCCCCAGTGGAGGAGGTGGAGTCAGTACCGAAGCCAGCCAATACCTCTCGTGCTACCCCTCATGATATCCCTGCCTTCAAGGCAGATGATGACGAGGGTGACAGCCCGAAGCTACTCACCACAGAGCCACTAGAGAGCCCTAGTAATGAGGATGAGCTACGTCTTACAAAGATTCAGAGTGAGGACGGTGCGGGGGTGAGTGAGTCTAGGGAAGTGGATATCTATGCTGATGCGGCCTTGTCGTGCAGTATTGAAAATAAGGAAGAATGTATGATGTGCTCTGGTTAGATGTAAGGAGTAAATGGGTTTCTGTGGGAGGAGCCGTATTTGATGTGCTATGCTTTGCTGCGGATGCTGCGGATACTCTTGCATCTAGGCATGCTTTCTTGTGGAATTAATGGGTTGAATTTTATACGTTTGTTTCTTAGTTTTGGTTCCCATGTCAGCGTATTTGTTTGTATGGTTTGGTTGGATGGCGGAGGGTTGGATACTTGGGTGCAGGGTTTTATTTTGTTTTGTTAAGTGTGCCTTTTTACACCACGAATTGATTGACTGATTGACTAGCCTTCTATGAGAGATATGGCTAAGGATTTGTTTATGCGTGTATACCCAAAAGATGTGATGCAATAGTGGTATATAATATTTCGAAGCTAGGATGGTTACCCTGAACACTTGACCTAAACAAACCGGTACAAGTCATCAACCCGCATGAACTATGAAAAGTAGATGTTGATATCCTAGTAAATATGAAGGAACTATTCCCAAGTCATACTGCCTGCAATAACTAATCAACGTGCCCAAATATTCCTACTAGGTCGGTCATTTTGGAGGTAGTTTATGGGTTGATCCATCAAGAGGAGGGCGGTAGTTTGTTGATTTTCCTGCTATGACATGACACATAACTTACTGGTATGCAAGGAATGAGGGAGAAGTAAGAAGAGTTATAGATCGAGGGAACTTGAGCCACCTCACTACTACATCACTACTACACCTACCACTCATCACCCCCCCTTCCCCCCTCCCCCCCTCCCATGACTCGATTGATACTCCAGGACTATATCATCTTTATCTTGCAACTGTAGGTAGGAGCTACCTATCCTTGATGGAGATTTTTTTATTTTTTATTTTTTATTTTTCCTTTGAGCACTATCTCAGAATACAGGATTAGTCCAAGTCCAAGTCTTACCTATCCCTCATGATCATCTTTTCAAAGTATTTTAGGTACTGTGTTACTGTAATGTATACTGCAATGTAATGCGTAATGTTGTAACTGGAAGTAAAGATGGATTTTACTTATATATATATGGTATATACGACCAAGTTGTCTTGGGGGGGGGACGGCGCATAAGAGATTAGAAGATAGATGATTGAAGATTACCCTCAACTATCTCATCTCAAGTTTACTTACACACTGCGAGAGAGAGAGAGTTTATAAGATAGGTAGATAAGTATAGAATCCCAATATTTTGGGAATTGATAAAGCAATTAAACCAAAAAGAAAAAAAAGAAAAAAAAAAGCCTAGTTATAAAGCTACCATCATAAGAAAATATGAGAGGTTGTAAAAAAAATTGTTGGAATCAATAATTGATTTATACATAACAGTGCCATAAAAAAAAAAAAAAAAAAAAAAAAGTCTTCTACACTATTCCCCATACAAACTAGCGCCATTTGTTGTATTTTTTTGAACTGACTTTATTTCGCAGCCATTGTACCTGTCCAGGGGCATCATACCGACGCACAAAAATCAGAAGAAAAAGACTTATGAACGTTTTTCTTAAATCTAAAAATTTTTTTTTTTTCATGTATTTATCTGGCAGCGTTGATTTTTAATATCTTTCAACACGAGAGCCACGTTGGCCATTATTGCCAAGACGCGGAAGACCTTTTTTTTATGTGACTGTACACATATACATACATATACGAATATCTGGAAAAGTTAAAAGTAAAAAAACATCAGCATAACTACAGAAACAAAAACAAAACTATGGTAGAACTTGCTCTAGCAAATCGAAAAAACCCCAAGTTCCCATATTTTATAACTTCTTTGTGTTGGATACCTACCTCTCGGGCAGGTGGGTGGTCTTTCAAGTTGCTCATGTGTCTGTCTGCATTTCCAGATCCACCAAACTGTTTAAATTTCTCCATTAGAGGATATATGTATAACTGTAAAGCCTCCCATACCCGAGCATAGATACTAGGTATCCCATAAAAATCTACCTGTGTACCCTCAAACACAGGCAAGATATGTCCTTGGCCATGAAAAAGCACACCTTTGCTTGCAAGGTTCCTGACTTTCAGTCAATAAATGGATAGCCTAGCAATAGAATAGGATTACACTCGAGTACAAGATGATACGGTAGAGACTCCGAGGGGCTTGTGCCAACCAGACTAGGTAGAGACATGTATATGATATTGTTCATATTTCGTCAAGGCGTTGGCCTTCCTATTAACTTGGAACTCCCGAAAGAAAAGCTGGGATTGTTGAGCGGAAAAAAAGAAAAGAAGAAGTTCCGTCGCCGGGAATTGAACCCGGGTTCTGAGAGTCCTCACTTTCACCCATGATGAAATATGAGAGTCTCAAATGCTAGCCACTACACCACGACGGATGGGTTGTTTAATATCTATAAGCTAGCTAACCACATATATATACCAAACACCAAAGATATGAAAGAACTAACAAGTGAAAACCCGACTACGGCAAGTGTACAAGTATAAAGGGGACAAGCCTGGGATAATACCTCCCAGGGGTACCAAACTTTCAAGATCAGACAAATACCGAAATAGGAAGTATGTAGCGAGCAACTTGAAGACCCCAGTCATTACTCGTGATCTGTTAACCAGACTAACTACTACGGTACTGCCAGTGTGCTTCTGGCACCTAGCTGAATTAGCTCCCGATCCCGCCCACCCGCCCGTTCCCGCCTGTGCATGCGCATTCCCGTGCTGAATATCTGGAGTCTTGAGACAAAAGGTAGTGATCAACAAGTTTAATATCAAGTATGCCACTAAGCAGATCTTGATTTTTAACTCTGTGGCCTTGACGCTGTTAATTGAAATTGCAGTAGGGATATCTCTTAGATCTGGATATGTGTTGTAAATTACGTAGAAGCAGGGCGCAGAGAACCCTAGCGGTTCTTCCTACGCGGGTACGAGGTTAGAGCTAGCTCTTGGGGGGATATATCAAGATGGCATGCAATGTTCACGATCTGAGAAAAGCAAGGAAACTAGTTCGATTACTGTGGTTGTGTATGCAGACGGTGGGGTCGATCGGCATATGGGGCTCGACATCGAGGTTGCAGTTGGGATTTGCTTTTTGAGAAATTGGCGCATGGTTCTGGGAAATGAGGCGCCAATGATAAACCGAGCAAAATTCAAGCCGGTGACAATCACCCAGGCTGCCGTTGTACAAAAGCTGCGATCGGGAACCAGACGACGCCTGGATTGACTGCGCAATGTGTAAAGCAATTGCAAGGGTTCAAAGCTTGTATTCCTAGTTCGAGGCTCGAGAATATATCCCCAATACTCCCAAATACTGGAACAACTTCATATACATCTCCATCCACGGTCTTCACCAGCTTCTCCAACATCGTAATGCCAGCCTTGGACTAAGCACTCCCCTTAGGCACTAAGACTAGGAAGCCCAAGCCGAGCTTCTTGACTTTGCCCAGATGAGGAGGTCAGTGGTCTATGTTGGGGCATCTGGGGGCGCTTTCGGGACTGAGGTGGAGAGGAGGACCCAGTAATGGGAGCGGTTAACGCCCACTAGTCGGGATCCTTGCCTGCAAGCTTTACTTGCTGATGGTCATCTGGTTCGGTGGTGTTGTTAGCCCTATTATTACAGCATTTGGTGGTTATGCTAAGGGAACACTGGGGAAAAAAGCGGTCCAAACCACCAGTGTTAACTCCCCAAAGCTAACATGACCTGCGCCGCAGCATTCTGCTCCCGCAATCTCGCTGTTTGACCTTTCTGAGCAGCTGTAGCTTTTATTTATTGATCTTCATGGCTGCAGGTTCATGGCTGTAGGTCTGACGATACGTTGTGCAAGAAGGTTGGAGGGGCCCCTAAGCACCTGATGGACGAGTAATAGGGGAAACGGGACTAGGGTCATCTGGGGTACTGTTTGGTACGAATGCATTCGCTGCGCTTGCGGTAGGTGCGGGTGGTTTGTTTGGGGGGACCTCGGGGTCGGGCTTGCAGCTCGCGAACCTTGTCTTGCGCGGCGGCAGCCTCACGGCGGAAAGGTCTGCTCTTGTGCAAAGGCAAGAACGAGGCTGGAGATGGTGAGTTCATCGTGAGCGGTGGCAGTACCAGTAGCAGTGGTTTCCCAGGTGCTGATAGAGGGGCCACATTGTGGTGGAGGGGACTGCGGTGGTGATGGTCATGACACGATAGAAACCTTGTCGGCGTGAAACTTGGATTGTGGGTAATAATGCCCTCCACCTCCATCCGGTTATGTTTGAATCATAATTTATATATAGTAAAGATGCTAATATAATAAGGCTGGACATGGTACCATCATATATATGGGTGGTGGATTCGATGCCTAAATCTGAATTCATGAACGTTAGCAAAAGTAACAAGTCACAAAGCATTGGTACGCAGTATGCACGGCCATACTGAATATGCAGTTGTGAGGAGGAATAATTACGTACCATATGACAGCGTGGCTGAACGCCCCAGTTTCACACTGAGTACTGGACTCCAATCAAGCTGAAACTCGGACTTGGAAGCGGTTCGTCCTACCGTCGGTGTAGGCCTTGCTCCTTTGTCCGATATCAGCTTGGATGCCGATCTGTGCAAAAGCTGTTTCGGTTTAGACTGTCCCAAGGATCTTGCCGTTGATCGTCTCCATACTCGCCTCATTATTATTCCATTTATGTGAGTTTCAATGCCGTTCTCAATACGTTCACTTTCTGTACAGTACCGGTTTTCACCCATGCCGCAGCTCCCACTTTCTTTGCTCTACATCGAAATTGTCTTACTGCATGACTCGTCAGAGGCCTTTTCGATGCAAGGAAGCGGATTACATTAGAAAGTAAAAGAATAGTTTCCCTGGTGTAACTTCGCTTAAAACCGGATGCACAGTCATAATTTTGACTATACAGGGGCTATACAAGAACCAATTAGCACCCATATAATAAACTACATGGGTAGCATACCTCAATCCAGTGGTAGTGCCCTATAAAATAGATATCCTTCTGATGCATAATTTCGTATGCTCCTACGCCGGCATCAAAGTATCTGGAGTGTTGAGATGTGGACATCTGAAGCCAAATCGATTGGAATGGCCGGTTTCGTACCAATTATGAATTGATAGGTACAGTTATTTTATTGCAATTAGTTCCATACCCCGACACTTCAAGAACAGTTCGATTGATTCAAGCTAAGATCTCTGGTGATTCTGTGAGAATAGAATCAGTCCTCATCTGGGCAATTACCCTCTACTCTCCTTCAATAGCCTAGAAAAGGCAGGGTCATGGTCATAGAAGGGTAACCCGTAATCACATACCGCTAGACCCAAGCCATCACACCCGGAAGTGCTTGAACTTGAACACTCATGCTAAGCTTATTGAGGGAGTGGGTCTTTTACAGTCAGTGCCCGTATATAGCTTAAGGCTATGGTGAGGCTCGAGGGAGTATTGAACGGACTCACTGGAGTGCCAATCAGACTACCCACTGGATTCTGGATCTCATTTGGGTTGCTCTTAAGGAAGGCGACTGGACTAGCTATGCCTCCTCTGACTGGATATCGATATCCTCGTTTGTTGAATAAACTAGTACTCCAGCTACTCTCAAAAAAAAAATTGGAAGGTCGCGATAGCCTTATACGTGCTTTTGCCCCTCCATAAAGTAACCTACTTTCCCACCTCAAGCATATCAATTAAGAGAGGTTTTGGTTTGGCTGTGCAGGAGCGGCTGGTGTTCAATGATTTTTAGGAGCCCGATTTCTTTCTGCCCTGGGTGGGAGAATCTCCACTCCATTGGGGACTTGAATGCTCAGAGTTAAAACTTCCCCCAGAAGTGGTACGGAATAGTCCGGGACAATAAACCCACTCTAGTAAGAAGGTATATGCGCCAGCAATTAGTATCAGTCGATGACCTCGCCCTTCTCCCGTGTGAAACCGAATACCCACATGTATGCCTTTTCCAGGTCATTCTAAACGATACCATATCATTGTGTCTCGGTTGGGGAAGCGCTGTGCCTGTGCTCTGCCAAACAGGATAAAAGAGCGGACAACCAATATAATCTTCGTCTGGTCGTGGGTCACTCCAACTGAGCTACCTATTCAAGGCTACCGGGGTTTTCCTTCTCCAAGATCTAGAAGGATGGGCTGGCCGTTGAAGGAACTAATATCGTTAATTAGGCCGGAGCAGAAGGCGCTGGTGCCGGCCGAAACGGAGACCACACATGCGTGTACGTCGACGCCAAACATTATGGAGAAAATTTATGATTCAGTCTAAAGATATAGGTACTGTATATCTTTTAAGTCTGAACCATACACCTCTGCCATGTGAAACAACCAGACTACCATGTAAATAGGCATCCACGCGGAGATCAGATACAACCAACGCCTCGCTCCCGTACAGGGGTATCCCTCAGGGCGGGTAAAATCTTGTGTTAGGATGCTTACTGCGTAGAGGTACAGTAGGTTTGGGTCCCGGGTCTAAAACTTTTGGGTACGGACTGGAGAGGTGTAGTTTAAGCCCACTCCTGAATATATACTTATACCTTGGGGGTAAAAGGGGTACTATTCCTTGCACCCAATCCCAATCAATAATAAGATGCTATCATTGTTAATTATTATCTCCCAATTGCTTCTCGAGATTTGTTTATGGAGAAATCATGTATCTTGTCTACTGTACTACGCTATCTTCCACGTCCTGAAACTGGGTGTTCGGAATTGGCATTCTTCCACGCCAAAATATGGCTGCTGGGTCGGTAGTCTGGTAACTGGATTCTCCCAACTGAGAGGAGTGCATACCGGTACTTGTTCTTTATTCTAAATTCAGAGCAATAACCCCGTCAAGTGGTAAAATATGGGCTAGTTTTTATATGGGCCTAGCTTGTTTGAACCAGACTAACTAGATTGTTATGTCTAAGACATCCCGATCAGGCAGCGCAAAACGACAGTTGCAACGGAACCTGCAGATCATACTTATCGCGTCACCATAACGGTCGGCGACCTCCAAAGGCTGGGGGTCAAAAAACATACATACAACTAGTCCGGTTACATATAGCCAAGGTCCATGTGCCGATAATTGTCGTGACTCGGAGTGCGGATACATAAGGCTTACTTAGGGTTAATTGGAAAATGGTGGCACGAGGCTCTGGGCCGTTGGGATTGACCACTTGAGGCGTAATGCGGAATTGTAATTCCGGTTTCACCAAAAATGCAACTCGGAAGCTTCTGAACGTATGTGTCTCTGTGCGCTTACGACGTCATCACGCTGATGGTGGGAGTTGGGGTGGGGGTGGCGGTGTTTTATATTATCGAAAATGTATAGTACATGGCGCTGGTGCATGCATATATAAATGTGATTATAACTACATAACGCACAGCCACGACTGGGATATATGTGTGTAGGTACTTCCGAAGAAGTCAAACGGTTCTGTGCACCTGAGCCCGGCAGAAGTGATATCGAGTTCGGGTGAGGCTTGCATGCATGGATCCCGGTAGACTTGGTGGTACGGTTGCAAACGGGAGAATGTCATTATGGAAAGGGCTAGGATGTCGCTATAGATGTTTGTTGGATGTACGATGTAATGCTGGAAAGTGCTGGGACGGCTGAAAGGTTATAGATCTTACCTTAAGAATTGGCTGGAAGCGTCGGCGGCTTGATGTTCCATGACTGCATATATAGCTTCTTCGGGCACGCCGGGGCACATATTATACATCAGCAGCGAATCCGTGCCCGATATCGGTTCCATTTATTCCGATAGTACTTTGTAAATTTCATGTTGCAATGCCCCATGCGCGAGGTATCTCAATCTTGCTGACGTGTTTATTTATCATGTTGATCATGTTGCTCTTGATTTTTAAATTTGCACACATAGCCAGATGGATCTTTTCTCCGGTGTCCTAGATAGTTTGGCGTAGCAGGGGTCGGTGTTCCACATGCTCTGGCTTATGGTGTCTGAGCATGCCGGGCCGAGCTGCATGGTCGGCCCTCAGAGGTCTTGGCAAGATGTAGAAGTGAAAATGTTCTCGTACGCAGTACTCTAATGACATCAAGGATATGTACAAGTATGGACGGATCCGGAAGCGTTATTATTTATTTTTTATATACTCAGTAGTCATATACGGCCCCAATTGGGGGGGCCATGATGGGCCAGCGGAAGCCGATCCGAAAGCATGCCTAAGCCTTCACCAATCTTCGAGTGGATACACGCCCTACTTTACAGCCTTCGATTTCAGCTTCATGATCTAATCAATTCTAGTTCAAAATTAAGCATTACTGAGTCAGGTTGTACATCATGAGGACCCCCCACTCTTTCTTTCCTTTCATGTCATGAGATCTATTCAGCTGTAGGCTGGAGGATCGTCGGGCCAGTCCGATCCAAAAGCAATAAGGAACCGATCTTCTGCATGGAATGTTTGCAGAAAAAACAAAGGCAAACATATTCGTGCTAGGTTCTTGAATTTCCTAAGGTGATTCTGCCATATCCCATTCAGGATAGCCGTTTGCAGGGGATTCATCTCGCTGTTGAGGGTAACAGGAAGTGCCAACGCATATCATGTGATTGACAGCTTACATAAACTATCACTAGCCTACGAGAATTCTCTAGTACCAATACATCAACTCTAGTTTAATTTCACCAATTTTCATCTATACTTAGCGCTCACTATTGCTAGGTGTGCTCTCAGTATTAGCACTAAGCAATCTACCGGTGGACACAAACTTCATTCCGAGTTGTTCCCGGCAAGTTACACTTACCCCCGTACCCCGAATCGATGGAGCCCGTATTTCTCAAGCAGTGCTCAGATATGTAGTGGTCTGTAAGCGGCCCTGTCGTTGACTGCTTCGGAGAAGACCTAAGGTCCGATTGCGAGTCCGCGGCTTTGTGATGTTAAGCTTACCGGGCATCGAAAAGGCGCGACTTGTGCCAACCAGACTGTCGAAAAGGAGACATACTTAAGTATGCTAATGGCTAGTGGCTACCTACTCTAACGTTTGGGGGCAACCAGACTACATTTGGGGGCGAAGGCTGACCATGAACGCCCGTACCGCTGCATACGCGGCCAGCCAGCTGCGGGTTCATATGCATGTTGGGTGGCGAAATTGATACCATGATGGCAAAACCCCAAAATCTGGAACTTGGCACCGTTTAATGCACATGCAGTGCAGACGTGGGGACCAGGACAGGGGTCGATCACCAGAAATCTCCATCTGACTTACGAAGCAGAATGATGTCCATGGTTCCGTGTGCTCATATTTTGGATTGGTCGGAGAGTTAGGAATTTCTGGTTCCGAAGCGCTATGCACGTGAACAATTTCTCCCTAATGGGAATCCTAGAAAATGGATCTGAGCATGACCGGACACATTTCCGTCTGCTCCTGCTGATGCCCTAGCCTGACTGGTCTGGAGATATTTGTCCGTTAGAAAAACCTTACTTAACCGTGCTTGACATTTAGCCGAATCTCCAACTTCGTTAAACATGTGCACCCTGAAACCTCTGAACCCTTGCACCCAGTGCCACCGAATACTGGTAACCATAACAAACCAGGCAATAAACTGAGACCTAACAAAGCAATTCATCCTGCCATCACAAGACCAGTCTAGCCTGCCCAGTGTCTCTTAATCTCCCGCAGCCCACCCATCCACACAACCCCCGGGCCCATCGATCTGGACTGCCATGCTCCCTCAAGCCACAGGCTGCCCAGATCGATCGAATCGGAGGTTACGGTTCCAAATTACGGGCTAGGGAGTGTCAATCAGAACTAAAACAAATAAAAAGGGAATTCTTGGAGTGACGGTGGTTGCCGAGACCGGCGGCCGTCACATTGCCACAGAGGATAAGTGGATGTTGCAGCTTGCATTCAGTGTACATATGGCAGTGCCACGCTGGAAGCAGCTTATGTCCGTACCAAGGTATACGTATACTTAGCTAGATGCAGTCGTTCTCATATTTGAACACATCCATACGGTAATTGGTCCATATGTGGTGAATGGAGGTACCTACAAGTGATGATTTACAGTGCATGTGCAGCGCAGCGCATATGTACAGGCCAGGGCACAGGCAGGACGAACAGCTTTTTTGGCTGCCTCTTTTTCCAATTCCCACCGCACCACTAAACAAACCCCTTGCTTACACATTCTGCTCCAAACATTCCCGGTTGGTAGGTGAACCCTGCTACGATCCCAATCATTGAGCATAACCAGGGCAATTTTCAGCTGAGATAGATCAAGGCCAGGAATGTTAGGTAACGGTCCTGATGCTGGGAGGTCACTGGCTTCAGGTCTCAGCCACGGATATATCCATCAATCTGAGGTTGAAATTGCATTTCCGATGGCGAGTGCTGCAATGGGTACATGCATCATCGGTGGAAGTCGTAGAGTATTGTAGGACGTTCCGGAAGATCAGTGGCACTCGCTACCTACGGCCCAATAGAACCCCGGTCACGGGTGCGAGCCATTTCCCTCTTCATCTCGTTTATGGTTAATCGCCGCTCCAGTCAAGCGTAAAAAGGCTTAATACAGTGTTTATCGCTCTGGGTATGCCATTGGAGAGGGCATCCGCGGGCGGTTTGGTTGGCTGGGTGTGGGCGAGAAGACCATTACCTAGTTCTGGGAATCCCCAAAAGCAAAAATAATTGCCCACCCAGGCGGTAGGTCCCCCCAAGTCCGCTTCGCTGATCACTAGCGTGGGTTGAATCCCAGGGTTCGGTAAACTGCGAGGGATAACAGACGCTCTCTCTTGTCAGCCCCTCGACACTTGCTCGTATCATTCACGTCACCGTCCCCATATCGCACCCCCATCGGACGCTTTTACCCCAATTGCAGCTACTCCGCTACTGGGTATGGAGAAGGGTCAATAGTCGGAGTGATGTGGATTTATAAATGGAGGGGGAGGAGTCCATCTCCACTCGACGGCATCGGACTAGTCCAGCAAAGTTGACGTTCTGTCTATGCACCACCGATTAGCATCAACTTCTTCACAGTCAACAGTTTAAGGTTTCCAGTTAGAGGTGAGTGCGGAGAGTTCAATGACCCAGCTGTTAAGGTGTTTGATGTTGACTTCTAGGCCTTCTGATAAAACCCTCAGCTGCAACCATCCCAAACCACCTCCGCTGCCTAAACTCCATTCATTGGTTCGCTGACCATATACTTCACCGAGCACCGCACCTGCGCTATTTCCCTTCAAGAGGCATATTTGAGCCAACCGCCGCAGGTTATGCAATAGGTGTCAGCAATATTGTTCATCTGTCCCTTCCATAAGGTCATACGGCACTCTCCTTCATTGGTTGGCGCAATCACAAGACTTTTAAACTAGCATCCGGCTGCGCATTCCACACGTGGATTCATATCAAACCCGCAAAACTATAATCCGGACCCGGGTTATAAACGCACGATCCTTCGGGATACCGCAGTTGTGCCGAAACGAAAGTTAAACGTTACTCCCCCATCTCCCAGGGCTGCCCCTGTTTCAAGAGACTCCAACGACAGGTCCAGACCCAGCAGTAAACAAGGAGAGCAGGAACAGGCGCGGTTTATTCACAGCAATATTTCTATGGACGAGGGATCTTCTTTCGGGAGGCCAGAGGCTTCCAGGAGCGGTCCTAGCGGTTCTAATACAGCACGGCCAGGAGGAAGCAGCAACCAACACTTTGAGCAGCGGGCCGGACCCGGGAAGAAAGTGTTTGACGTTTTCTCCTGGTATCCGAACTACCAGAGCTGCCAAAGATATTTCCTCGAAGTTGCCCAGTTCGACTACGCCTGCCAGGCATTAGCAGCATTCCTTAACATCAAGTTACCTTACCAGCGTCTTAGTGCTGCTGATTTCAAGCACTACCAGCTTGCATCAAACAACATTAGGAATGGTATAGGCTTACCGCCACCCTTCAGGATGGGGTTTCCACCTCCGCCGCCACCTCCACCATCCATGCCAGGGCAGCAGGGAGTACACCTCCAGCCAGTGGACCACTTGTCATTTGGAAATGTATCCCTCCTTCCATATATTCGAAGACTTGTTGTTACTGGATATGATGCAGATGGTATCATGCACGGATGGTTTGGAGACGATTGGATGTCAGGCTTAAACCCATTACTGGAATCTGAGAGGCAAAACTATATGTTTGCTGCCAAGAGTAGCGACTGGCTCACTCTCAAGAAGAGTTACGACACTGTGACCGAGGAATCTGTGCCATTTATGGTTCCCCTCCAGCGGTGTACCGAGGCTGAGATTGTTAGAGCAGAAGACGCCTGGTCATCAGCTCTTTCCATGCGGGACTGGACCATAGGGCCCAGGTCATTGGATGAAGAAGCAGACCAAGGAGATGGTGTTGCATAGAGAGGAGATACCTGTTTTCTTTGCCATTGGTTCATGGTTCTTGGGGTATATTAGCATATATGTGGGGGGAGTATATTATTGGGTTTGAAAAGGAGGCATTGAAGTAGGAGTACATTGGGTCTTTAGCTTGGTTGCATACACATGTTTGGGGATTCCCATAATTTGGTTATTTGGTTGGTCGGCACATTGTTTTTTATAGGAGCGAGTTTCTCATGGGAGTGAATTTGTGAGACACGCTTGTTACACACATTAGCGAATGGTTGATTTCCTCAGCTTACTTAGTAACATAGCTTTACAATATGATATATGAATAAAGATATGAAAGAACATACTAGTTTTCCGCTATGGGCATAAGCACAAGGTTGAGCGTGTTTGTTCTTTACTCGTGTCTCGGTTGGAATTTTATACGAGTTTCCCTTGGGCCTTCGTTGTGCATATAAATTACCCAGGCCTGGGCCGAGGAACGAGGAAATGTACTATAAATACTTGTCCGGAAATGGACGATGGGGGTGGTAATGAGAAGTTGTGATATGAAGATTGGAGCTGAATTCGGTGAAACAAACTCTGCTAGTGAATCATGTTTGTAGCCTGGTGAGTGGGGAATCTCTATTGCAAAGCCTGCAGTCATATGACCGCGCAGAAGCCGTCATATGACTGTCGCACAAGGACTGATGCCAAGTGTTTCATGACCGTTATATGCGCGGATTAACAAACCAAACTCCAACACCGCCAGCTATCCCATGTTTCCCAGGGAGCAGATATAGTCACTAGAGATGCCTGCACCTTCCGCCGCGTCAGCTACATATCAGAAACTATCCTACAAATGTCTGACATCCAGAGTCCCAATCGACCGTGTACAAATCCCCCAATTCATTTTCGGAGAAGCTTCATCAAGCTAATGCCTGTTAACTTAGTTTGAAAGCTTCACTCGTCAGCTATTCAGCAGGTCGCCGGTGTCCTCCAGTTCTATTGCAGCAGAGCTCGTCTCACCGTCAATTAGTGCCATATCCGATCCCCTACAGCTCCAATACATCCAACGGCTTATTGAAACCAACTTCTTGTCACTTGGTGAAGTTCTATATGCCGTGGCAACATCGTCGACAGAGCTCTTTTCTCCTACGGCTACGTCGCTCTACAGCTCCGATGATGAGCTCCTCGAAGCACGAAGGATGAGGGAGGATGTAGAGGCTGGGATGCTGCTTATGTTGGCTGGAACAGTGGGGTTCCAAAAACCAAAAAATCCAGAGAGTATATGGACGGCTATAGCGGCAGCTGGAAAATGGATGGAAATATTGATGGATAATACAAGAGGTAGCCCTTCCAAGGAGGGGGTCAGGGAGGTGATAATTGCTCTGGGACAGAACGAGGAAGTGATGAAGGTATGGACAGGGCTGATTGGAGCTCCACCGAGTAGAGGTGCGTGGTCGTTCCTTCGGTGCAGAGTCCATGTATTCACTGATACTGCTCTAGATTTGCGAGGACCCTTTGCAGCGGCTCTTGGGCAATTCACCCAGTTGCTATCAGCGGAAAGCCCCTTGATATCCTCACGGCTGGAGGGATTGTTCCAGTATCAACGCTCTCCGGGGCAACAACACTATGGGAAAGCAGATGCGCTTGGTCTGGTTGCGGGAGCTGGAACAGACTCAGTTGCGGGCGTGATGGGTCTGGCTGATGCCTCATCTAAAGTATGGGCACGAAGCTCTGGGGTAGTATTCATAGATAGCCTGGTGAGTGAGCATTTCTTAAACCCACCCTTGATAGTAAAACGCACTTACGCATAATAAACAACAGCTGGTCGGACTTCCTCTGACTGATGAGGATGCCATACTTTCTTACCTCACTTCTCGTTACCGAGACGATACAAAATCCATGGTCTCCGAATTCGTAACGGCTGCTTTCGATACCCTTGCGACAGCAATGAATTCTCTCCACCCAGCCTCTCAATCACAGACATTTCTTCTCCGCTCTTTCATTACAAATAAAGTGCCACTAATTCTTACCCGTATATTTTTACCTCAAGGGACTCTCAATGCTGTTTTGTCACAGGTTTTGCTACGGATTGACCCAGCAGTGCTGTCCGGAGCTTCAGGTAACCCGTTTGGCGGACCTGGGGATATGTTTTCCCTTCCACAAGATATACGGCAGGAGTTCCTCTTCGCTCTCGCTCTTCACGGCCTTGTAGAGGAGGCTGCCATCCAGGGAATACTCGGTGAGCTGCCAATGATGACACTCCCAGCGTCTGGGCGATACAATAGTGAGGATTTAGTTTCACAATGTCAGCTTGATCCTGATCGGGCCGAGCGGATGCTGGAAGAGCTAGAGGGTCTAGATGGCAATGCCGGGGCAGTTGCCCTAGCTGTGGTCGAAATAATTCGGGGGATGTGCGAGAAGAAAGATACATTGAGCTTGAAAAGCATTTGCGGGTTTCTTACTAAGAAACCAAGCTCCATTGATGTGATATTGATGTTCGTGAAGCCAGTGTATCTCTTGGAACCGTTATGTGTGCTACTGGATATATGGAGGTATGAGGAGGATCTAGGGGAATATCAGCCCGTTTACGAAGACTTCGGCTATATACTACTTCTAGTGCTTACAACTATCTATCGATACGATCTACCACTCACAGCATCAACCCTTGGAGAGTCGTCCGATCCTGTTGACTCGTTCGTTCCGCGCTTGCTCACGAAGGGATTAACAGCACAGCGCATTGAGGATATCGAATCTGCGGACACCCATGCTCAGCTCGGAGGATGGATTAAGGAGATATTCGAAGCAGAAGGCATATCCGACAGTCTTATGGCGACTTGTCGGCCACAGGACTTCTATATGCTCGTGCCTACATTTTTCTTCCAGTCTGTCATGGCTGCACACCGTGGGGTTCTCGAAATAGACACATTGAAGGATGGTTTTGCCTATCTGCTTGAACCATTCCTCATGCCCTCCCTCGTCTCCGCGTTGACATGGCTTGGGAACCACGTGTGGGAGAACTCTTCAGCGGGATCTGAAGACAATTTGATGACGCCACTACAAATCATGCAATCCCTTGTTGTGCCGCCTACCCCCCTCTCTGTTGAGAAAAGCGTTGTCCATCAGACTGTTTTATCAATAACGGCACGGCATCTTGAGCGAACCATGAGGGAGATCCTAACCTCTTTGGACCATGCAGCACCGCAGGCACCTCAGATTTCAACCATGGCAGAGGCAGTACTACAGGCAGTCAATCCACATCTAAGGTTCAAGCGAGCAGCAACCGCATCACACCAGGAGATGCAGGCATGGGTAAACAGCAGTGGTGCGAATCATCCACATGGCACCGCAGGGGGGCTGCTTCCAATATTTAGAGCCACTGTGGGAGCATCGGTGACATGGTCAGCAGCCAACTATGGCACCAATGTCAAGTCTGCTGCTAGCAATGGCCCTCCATGGTATACCCACCGCCTGACGCAATCCGTAGCACATGTATTCGGGAGTGGTAAAGTAGTATCGAAACTACTTGATATCATATACGCTCTTCACCAACAGCACTCCACCGGCGGTGCTCCCAACCCACAAACAATCCAAACTCCCGGCGGAGCAAATCCCATCATAGTTGACCTTGCCATTGACTTTGCAGCGACGCTTATCACATCCCCAACTAGTGTTTCTGTCTCCAGTCCCGCAGCTTTCAGTCCAAATACTGCGATTAGCACATCCAGTTCTGCCAATGGGCCGCCAACTTCCGGCCCCCGGCTATCTACAGGCATGTCCTCGTCTCCGCAGCCCCAACCACCATCAAAACCACAGCAAACTGTTCCCACAGCACCTCTTTCCCTTGTCGACTCACTCCGAATCGCTGCTTCCAGAGCCATTTCATCCCTCACCCCTGCAGCTACGACAACACCGACAAACCTCTCTAGTGCATCATCTCGTGGAACTACTAAATCCACGAAATCCACTGTCACGCCGAAGCCGATAACACCACCAGTGCCTAAAGTGAAGCTAGATCCCCGCACAGACATACTCACTCGCCTTGCTAGAAAAGTGGAGGTACTCTTGACTCCATACCAATCTCAGGCGATCCTCCCTGCAGGTACTGTCCGTGCTGTTGTTTCAACGACTGCCCCACCCGCGGCTTCTGCAGCACCCACCAGTGCAGTTTCCACGACCGCGCCAATTGCCGAAGCTAGTAGCTCTTCTACTGCTGGTGGCACTGCCGATGATATGATGCTTATGGGAATGGGCTTTGGTGGGATGGGCGAGGGATTTGGCGGCGGCTTTGGGGGGATGGGGATGGGGCTGGGGATGGGGATGGATATGGATTTTGGAGGAGTAGAGGGGGAGTTGGATTTATTGGGAGAGTTTGATGCTAGTGGCATGGACTTGGGTTAAGAACTGGGGTAGTGTTGGGAAAAGTGTTATGATGCAAAGGGGACCTCCGGTGAAAGCGACTTTGTATTTTGAGACCTATCGAGCCCTACGAGTTTAGGGAACGGAAATTTTCGGCACGATTAATGGCACTGACCTAGGGCTAAAATGGGCCTAAGGACTGTGTATGTTTTCCTGTACATATATATACTTATGAAGCGATGCTACGGCCATGGTGTACTGTGGAATTTGAAGTACCACACTATACAGTACTGGCATAATTCAGTGTTTATGCGAATGAGTATCGAGAAACCGACCTCGACCATAAATGTCTTAAATCTCGTTAAACCATACCTACATACGTACATATTTCGTTTGTGCATGTTCTGGTATGGAAGCAATAGCCGCACTGGGATATCCACATGGCTTAGAACCAGGCTTGGACCAGATGACTATGATTTTGATGCCAACCAGACTACGTTCGGACGCCCTCATATATACCTAAAGTATCATGAGTCGTAAGCGTATTCCACCCCAGTCAACCCCATCCTTCGTCAAGTCGCCCCCGTGACCCTCTTCTTCTCTGAGCTCTGCACATGCCTGTTGCTATTCGCCTTGCTCCTTAAGCTTACCAAAGACTCTTGTTACTTTGTTTGATTTTTCTAGCACCTTTCAAAAAACGTTTAACGTGCACGTGCAAGCTCCAGCCGCCCCACCGAGTGCAATTGAAGTTGTAATTGGCTGGCTGCCTTATCTCAGGAATCTTAGATCTAACAGCCCTGAGTGATATTAGCGCACGGCATCGGCAGGAAGCAAGGCGGGGGTTGAATTTGAAATCACTGCATCTCGGCACGGCCAGGGCCAGGGTACCTAGCGAACCAGGCTAGCTAGGCTTGGTCCGAGTTTTTAACGGCTGCTGTGTGTATTTATCATCACCGTGCATCTGCTGTACCCCACCATCCCCCATCTGATACCAAATTGCGTTTCATCATTACAGCGTCTGGCACAACCGGTAAGGCACAACAACTGGTCAGCGAACCTGACAGGGTCAAGTCGCTGTACTTGACATTCACATTTCGCGTGCACGTGCACTGACTGTCTTGATCTTTTTGACTGTCACGCCTACCTAGGTTAGCTGACCGGCTGTTGTTGTACAATACAGTATCATACATCACGGGGTAGTGCGTTATCACGGGAAAATGCATCGATTCGCGTTATCAACTTCTAGCCGACCGAGACCTAGTTACACGACGCACAGGAGATCCAATGCTTCTTCCAATAGTGATAGGAGATACATGACGAAGTCTGACAGGAGTTTGGGGCAGCAGGGGTGCTTGGTGCAGGGAGGTAGCCACCATATTAACGGACTCAGAGGAGGAATCTGGCTCCACTAGAGCCTCTAGGTCAGACCACCAACCCTCCATCTCATACCCGGACTCATCTGGTGATACCTCAGCTATAGTGGATCCCTCGGACTCTTCAAAGTGGACAGATACCTTCCGCAGCTGGGTTGCCTTGCCTTTTTTCTTCTTCTGCGCACTGGCCTCCCGCGCAGCTTCTTTCTTCTTTTCAGCACAATCTCTTTGCAAATAGAGCTGATTAAGGACAGCACCATCTAGAACCATACCCTCCTCAGTTGATAATTCCTTCTTGTTGGCTGGGGCGGCCAGCTTTTGTGCTTCTTACCACTTTTTGTGGATACCCCGTTCTAGTTGCAAGTCTTTATCTGTGCCAATGGCAAACCGCTCCAAAGAGTCAATTAATCCTACCAATTCCTCTCGATTGATATTTTGACCTCTGCGCTGTAGGAGGAGCTTGGCTTGTCTAGCTTTGCGCAGCATAGTAGCCGAATTTCGAGGGGTTGGCGGGACTGGTGGAGGAGAGGTCGATTTTTCCATTTCTGGAAGAAAGCTATTATTCCATCCACTCTTGCTATAAGTAAACTTCCAGCTCTTGCAGATAGCTATCAATGAATCCAAATGCTGATACCATACCATATAGTGTGCCGCACCTTTATAAATAACTAGCGGAGAAAGTGCCATTCCATCACCTGAAATAGTCTCTACCACTGTTATTAATTCCCGAATGCCATCAGTTGCCATCTTACTACTCATGCCTTGTTCGCGTCATTGACATATAACTCTAGCTCGATCTGATACTCCTTGTCGGAATCTTTTCTCATCCATATTGTAGGAATTTCCATCGGTAATCGAATATTTCTTCCGCACTTGCTGAACCTTGGTAAAGTGACGTTGAATAACCTCTGGATTGTTTTGCTTGATGCGCCACTTATCAAAGTTACTGCTGAGCTTCGAAACTAGCTCTGGATGTCGATCTAGGAAGCGAGTCAAATATATTTTCCCTATGCTTCCTACTCCAGGCCGAGCTCAGGATACTTCTGTAGCACAATTGCTTTCTTCACATGGCTCACTCGAGTTGGGAATCCAAACTCCTCCAATTGCACAATCCATCTCACGATTGCTCTCTGTTCTGCTGGCGTCTATAGCTGTTGATGCACATGTGCTAATTTCCGAGATTTTCCGCCATTTAGGCGCCTGCGTAGAGTGGGATAATGAACTCCATAGGCTTCCGCTGCCTTCCAAAGCGATGCAAATCCACCTTGTTAGCTTCAAACTACAGTAGATCGCTGCTAGTTAGAATTTGCCGCCAACCAGACTAAATTTGCGTTTTATTGTTTAAGCATCTGGTTGATATTTACCCCGCATGCGACCGCATAGCCGAGATACCTAGGGAGAGCGTGGGGGCTGACGCAGTTATTTGGAATATTTTTTTGGATTTGGTGGTAATTGCTTCTTCAATATCGAAGGCTGCAAAACTATCATTCACAACTCGCAATATTGCTTACTTATTCTGTCTGAAGCTTGATATTTTAGACCCCGCCATACCCCTCTCTCTTTTGTAGTTTACTCTCTCAAGTTGTTCAAGCTGTCGTCCCAACGCTTCTTCTGCCTCTCAAGCAGAAGCTCACCGCTCCGTGTTCTTCGCGCAGTAGCCGGTACTTCGTTCACGCCCGCCAGAATATTATACAACTCGCCTGCAACTTCCGGTAACAGACTCACTACCAAAGCAACATTGTCGTCCTCACTCACACGGCTTTCTGTTCTCAACCGACACTTTTCGTCAACGACTAAAATCATGGCGCCTATTGCGAAACATTATGATTACCTCGTCATTGGAGGGGGCAGTGGTGGTCTTGCGTCAGGGAGGAGAGCTTCTGCAATGTATGGGAAGAAGGTGGGGGTCATTGAGAGTGGACGTTTGGGTGGAACATGTGTGAACGTGGGGTAAGCTCAAGCTTTTGGTTGTAGAAGTGAGCTTTTGACTAATATTTTTCTGTTCCAGCTGTGTACCAAAGAAAGTTACCTGGAATGCTGCTGACCTCGCAGAACGCATTCATGATGCCAATGATTACGGCTTCTCTATTCAGCACACTGCCGAGTTCAACTGGCCCTACTTCAAGAAGAAACGTGATGCCTACGTCCACCGCCTGAACGGTATTTACGAGCGTAACCTTGCAAACGACGGGGTTGATTACATCAAAGGCCGTGGCTCATTTGCGGGACCAAACCAAGTGGATGTCGTTGACGGCTCTGGCGGTGCTGTTTCGTATACCGCGGATAAAATTCTCGTTGCCACCGGAGGTCGACCATTTTTCCCCAAGATTCCAGGTGCGGAGTACGGTATCTCCTCCGATGGATTCTTTGAGCTTGAGCAACAACCAAAGAGAGTGGCACTCGTGGGTGCCGGCTACATCGGTGTTGAGATGGCGGGAATGTTTGCCTCCCTAGGTAGTGAAACTCACCTCCTCATCCGCGGAGACACGGTTCTACGTAGCTTTGACCCGATGATTCAGGAGGGCATCACCTCCCACTACGAGAACTACCTCCACATCAACGTCCACAAGCGCAGCGGGATTACTAAGGTTGAGAAGACTGACTCTGGTTCTCTCAAGGTGTATTTCGCCACCAAGGCAGCCCCAACAAAAGGCGACCCTGTCACGGACAGCACCAGCAGTGACTCCGTTATTGAAGTCGACTGCCTTCTCTGGGCTATTGGCCGTACCCCAGAAGTCGAGGACTTGAAACTTGACAAAGCCGGACTTGCCATCGATATTCCCTTGGACAAGCCAGCAAAGAAACCCTTCATCCCCGTCGATGATTTCCAAAACACTTCTGTCCAAAGTGTCTATGCCCTTGGGGACGTCGCTGGAAAGGTCGAGCTCACCCCCGTCGCTATCGCGGCCGGCCGCCGCCTTGCAGACCGTCTCTTTGGCCCTCCACACCTCTCAAATTCCAAACTCAGCTACGAGTACATTCCCTCCGTAGTCTTCTCCCACCCCGAAGTCGGGACTATCGGATTCTCGGAGCCTGAAGCGAGAGCGAAGTTTGGCGATGAGAATATCAAGGTGTACAAGGCGGAGTTTGTGGGAATGTATTATGCCATGATGGAGCCGGAGAGGAAGGCAAAGACGAAGTATAAGTTGATTGTGAACAAGGCGGATGACGAGAGGGTGGTAGGGATGCATATTATGGGGGAGGGCTCGGCGGAGATTTTGCAGGGGTTTGGGGTGGCAGTCAAGATGGGTGCTACAAAGAGAGATTTCGATAATTGTGTGGCGATTCATCCGACCAGTGCGGAGGAGTTGGTGACGATGCGTTAGTGCTAGGTGAAGTCTGAGGGAGCGGAGGTATTGGGGGGTGTAGTTATGTAGGCATGGTTGACGGTTTTATGGAGCGTTAATAAAGCGGGTTGAATGATATTGATATCTCGGGAGATAGAGGTATAGGAATAAGTGGACGACTTTTGCGCTTTGTTCCTTTTTTCTCCTGGAAGAAGGTATTTATAAAATGTTTCTATCAGATTAATTCATGCTCCAGTGATTCACTACACCTTGAACTCCATGGAATTTTGGCAAACTCCAGAAGGCTCTCATTGGCTTGGGTGATTCACCTGGGATCATTCTCATAATAGGTGTAAGGGAAGGTACACCATGAATCCAATCGGACTTTACAAGACCCCAGACTTAGTTGAGCAGCTCCAAATCTAACGTGGGGTCTTAAAGCTTAACTAATATAAGAGCTCTAATACGTGAATTTGCATGTACATTTGTATACTAAACTATCCATATAGTAAACTCAACTAGCGTCTAGGTAATTTCCAATCAATCCAGTCCATCCAGACTTGCGAAGACGAGGCTTGAGAACTGATCTCTCTACGTGCATAAAAAAACAAGTTTGATAACTGAATGCTGTGAGAAAAAAAAATTAAAAAAAAATTAAAAAAAATACCCTCGGTTAAAAAAAAGTTGGCCCAAATATCAAGACATTAGAGTACAGAAGTATATAACCATAGGTAATAATATATCTATATATATATATAATATACCTTGTGCGGTATCTAGCTTAGAGAGATATTTATGGACTTTGTTGTTTTGAGAAAGAGGGTTCTTTTATTTTTCTTTTCTTTTCTTTTCTTGTTTTTGTATTTTTGTATTTTTGTATTTAGATCAAGAGACTTTTATATTCATATTCACATTCAATCAAGCCCCATAGTACAGTATTAGATAGATAGATATCAGAAGTCCAGGCCTTTTATATTTTCACTACCTTTTATAGAAATACGAGAGCAAAAAAAAAAAGAAAAAAAAAAGAAAAGAGGCTATCGATCGATCGATCGGTGCTCGATGGGGGGGTATAAATAGTTACTCACAGGGGACAGAGGAGATAGAAGGGGCAGGATGAGGGAGGTATATACCAATGGTCAAGGTAGACTTATACTTTCTTATAACCTGCTCAGTTTGCAGAGTGGTGTGGAAGCTTCATCAGTATTTTATTTTTTTCTCTAGTGACTATAATACAGTACAGTAGGTATATATGTATGTAACTGTATCGTGAGACTATATTATATTGCAGTGTAACGGAAGATATGGACTTTTTCCTATTTCCCTCTCTAGAGAATGTTCAACTACCTTCCTTCTTTCCTTCACTTAGAGTCAGAGTTAGAGTCAGAGTCAATACCAGTGTTATATTGGATGTGGGAAGATAACTAGACTAGACTAGACTAGCAGCTCAGCTCGTTTGAAAGCAACGCGGTCTCTTCTAGATCAGTATTGCGAGATAAAGTGAACTCTGTATATATTACTACTTAACGGTAGTATGTAAAAAAATGAGAATATATTAACGGCATATTTATAATAACGATATCTTTGACCATAGGATGAAAACAACGAGACATCTCAGTCTGCTTTGCTCTAAGCTTTAGATCGCTAGGCAAGTACTACTGCTGCAGTGGGTCACTACAAAAGGTAAACAAAGAATTAAAAAAGGGGGAGGGGGAATCTGACAAAGGCATTGTCTGAGAAGCCGCACCTTCCAAGAGGTTGCTTCTATCGACTTGACAGATAGTGAATTCAGCATGAGATAAACGGTGGAAGATTGGTTAGGCATGGGCAAGCGGTAAAGAGAGAGAAACATGGGATTGTTATCATTGGTATTGAATGAGAGATATATTGTACACAATAACCAACACTCCGAATACCGTTCCGCACAAGACATTCTGATATGATCATTGGTAATACTACTGCACATCTAAGATCTGGTTGTAGGGACAAAGATCAAGCAACAATAACCGAATCCACCCCATTTCTACCGGATGGAGTCACATTCACTTATAGATTCACCATCAGCCTTCCAACATCATCACCTTCCTTCCGTGCCACTCAACTTCCCATACCTCTATTTGATGTTCCATAGTAAATTACTAACAAGCCAATCCATAAAGCATCCACAAAGGAAACAAAAATAACATAGATTGCATGCGACTAAAAGTAAAAAGGAAAACAATACCTGGATGTGAAATACGTAGGTTAGTAATTATTCCAAAGTTCCGGAAGATTATAGATTACCTCTTACATGATTGTTGAGTCTGGATCGTGACAGTCGAATACAGCCTTCACCGCCTCCCTTTGGCCAACAACTTGTTTGGAGGACGATTCGCCTATTTATGGAATTACTCGGCGTTGCTCTCTGCGATGATCCCGAAGGAATGGCTCTAGTTTGGGTCTAGACTGGATATTGCGACGTATTGGGTTTTTATGATGTTTTGGTTATTGGCTAAAATACCTCGAGTAGTTCTACCGGGTGTTAGAGCATGGGGTCCTGGTCATTACCCGCACCCCCGCCCCTCCACAAGAACCATTCAACCACTCACAAATCCCTAGATCCCTCTCCCCCTTCTCCTCCTCCAACCACCTCCTAACATACTCATCCTCCGCCCTATATATCATCGCCAACTCTAGCATCGGACGTCGAAATTCCTCCTCTTCTTTCATCTCCCTGCCCCCTGCAAGACCATGCATAAGTACCCTCAAGTCTAACCAGAGTGGTCACGATAGAGAGTGATGAAGGGCGAATGACACCTCAAACATGCCCCTGGGGTGACTGTATTCTTCCGGAATACACAACATATTGGCTATTGGATTATTGTAGTAGTTGTTGTAGGGGAGAAGTTGGAGGTGACTGGCATATGTTTGTAGTCGGTATAGGTCCGACGACGTAGCCTGTACGTCGGGATTAAAACTCTTCCAGATTCCCTCGGACAGTCTGCTCCTCAACTGCTATCCAACTTGGCACTCGATTGAGATACCTCTGTCTATCTGCATACACGGGTCTAACTCAGCTCTTCAAACCCCTCCGGTATAGTATTGATATACTCATCATCCTTACCACCGATATAGGGCATGGGGTATATGTTGGAATATGATAATCCTGCATCACGGATCAGGGATCATCTGTAGGGATGTTTCGGTTGTAGGGATTCATATGTTGGTCGGCATGTTATTGAGCCGCATGGATAAATGGATTAGGGGGTATATATGTCGGGGAATTCCCCCCATAGTTAGATCATCATCATTAATATTATCATGGAACATATCATCTCTTCACTCAGCCAACGGGCATGACTTTATAGTGAAGAACCCTTATTTCTAACACACGCAAGATGAGGCAGCGGAGGCGGATGTCATTACGGCTGGAGACGACAAGTGCGGAGTGGTACTTATGCTTTGTGGACCGGTGGGGGTGGTGGTGGAGAGGTGAGAGCTGCCAGAGCCAAGGAGGAATTTCTCAAGGCGGATTTTGGTTATTTGGCCAGAGGAGGTGGTCCTGCCATAACTTGCGAGTGGTTAAGGTGGGTTTTGAGGTGTTAAGACTGCCGGAGTTGTGGATATACTCCGGGAGATCTGGACGTTTGTTTGAAGGTGATGCTGCTGGAGTACCGTAGCTTTCGACATGATTGTAGATTCGTATAGTCAGAAGGCCCATCATCACAGTCAATAGTCTAGTCTGTATACGGGGGCTTTGGTACCGTAGGTATGCGTTTGGTTTTGATTTTAAGCTGGAGTGAAGTCGCGGGAGAGTACGGAGTATTTGACTGCAGAGAAAGATCATGTAAGCTCGAGGTTATGTGAGCGGGAAGTATGTTACATAGATAATACTATGGATGTGTAGTCGATTACATGCAGCGACTGTAAATACCTAGGCATATATGCCAGTGCCAACCAAAACAACCTCTCCTAGTACTTTAGCACCTACATATGTACATATGTATGTATGTATGTATGTATGTATGTATGTATATATGTATATATGTATATATGTATGTAGGTACAGTACGGTATCAAGCTGAGCTACATGGTTCCTAGTCTGGTTGGCACAACATGATTCCACCTCATCGGCTCTCCATTAGGACCGCATATGAGTAATGAATATGTGCCAGCCAGACTAATGAATATGTATAAAATAAAAAATAAAAAAGAGAGCTAGTTCCACTTTGGTAGTCTCGGCACCAGGATAACCCTAGCCCTATAGCCCACCGCTGCGCGTGTGCCTATTACAATACTCATATCTACACTGATTACAAACTGACTCTTGTATGTCACATTCTGCTCGTGCACGATACCAATGCCCAAACCAAACAAGAAAGGAGCGCGCTCTAGGTAGGTAGGGCTGCACAAGAGAAGACGAACAAGTCTGGCCATGTGCAGAATCCCAACGAGCTCTGCGAGCACGGGACAACAACGTACCCTCGACCCTATAAATACCTGGCGGCGTCAAAGGTCCAGAAATCGACTCTGCCCATCACCATCGCGTACGTGATAACTTCACTGTCTCCGACGCTGGTGCAGACAATTCCAGCATGCAAATCAAACAACCCAGAAACGAAAAGCATCCCAAACAGCTTCTTCAAAGTTCATCTCGTGCACTACGCATTCCAAGTACTACACTTCAACATCTCAGGGTGATGCTGGACCCCACAGTCTTGCAGGTGGAAGATGTCCTTGCGGGAGGGTACACCCACCAATAGCTAGAGCCGAACCTGTCTTACTGCATCTCATCTAAGCGCATATCCTGCGAAAGTGCATTGTAAGCACGAATTTCTTGGTTAGGGCCAGGATTCCTGGTCTTACCGCATAAACTTCCATTAGTGCATCAAAAGAGTAAGACAGGTTCGACTGTATTGGCTTTCAAGGCAACCCCTATCCCCGACAGCCCGAATCGAGCGGCTTCCGTTCCCTCCTCACTGTCATTGAAGTCAGGCTCATAACCCTCTCCCAAGAACGTATTGTCAGGTACTCGCATACACTGTATGGGCGGGAAGCAGCATGAACATGAACCGACACTTCAACCTATGGGGTTAGTACGGATGGGTACCAGTGGCAGTTTTTACGCCTGGCGCCAGCAAGCATTATATCCTTATAGTAGATACATACTGACATGGAAACATTAGGACGGCTACAAAACCATTGTCTTTGGTGGCCTTGACGTGTTTGGAATTGACGGAAGGAGTCTTGATTTGTTTGCCATGGTCCAGCGAATATTCATAGGGTTTCAGACGAACTTCTCCGCTGGCATTTTCGCCAATCAATCCTTGCCAACATGAGAGGCGAGAACCATTCTTAAAACACGATTTCCCTGGAAGGACCGATGCAGTCGCAGAGATAGGATTGGGGCCATGTGGGAGTGAGAGGTTAGGGCTGCGGCCGCCGCAAAGGATATCATCACGGTCGCAGCCACGCACTCCTCCAGGGGCAATCATAACCCTCACCTCGTGTGGGAAGCGTCATCGCATGGGCCGTCCGCGACGATGACAACGAATTGAATCAGCATTTGTCTTTAGATAGAGTTCCGGAGACATCATGTCTCCCCAGACTACAGGTCTCCGTACCTAGAACCTCATCGGATATCACATTTCTGATCCCGAGTTCCATCAGCTTATACACACTGAGCCTAGCCTACAGGCTTGACAAGCGAGGGCTTCTACATCAAGCTCCCTAAACCACGTGACCGAAACATACTTCTACACGTGCAAGCCGAGAAGACCAATGCAATCGTTAGGAAGCACCAACGAGGGTGAAGAGATAGCAGTAGTTTGAGTTGCAACAATGGCAAGCAGCAATACCAACACCCCAGCTCCAGATGCAGGCAGCGAGCTGTTTGATGAGGCTGTCGCTTGTATTGCTCAAGAGGGACGGATTTCATTTGAACCATTAACCATACTCCGCCGCAGATTGGGGAGTATATGTCGGAGAGCTGATAAAGAGGTGTCCACGATACGGGTTCTTGTGACAGGGGTCAAAGAAGAGGCTCTCGGCAGGGCCCTATCGAGCTTTCGGTTTGGACGAAATTTACGTGTTTGGCTTGAAGATGAGAGTGGCCATGGTGCAGCAATCTTGACGTTCTCCCCGAGCGTCACCCACGAGGTGGCAAGGCGCCAATTTTTCATTGAGATATTAGAACGCGTTTCACGGATTCCTAGTCATGACCTTCACTGCCTAGGTCGGCGATCGAAGGAGGGAGACGATGGTATTATATGTGCTACAAGAGCTGGCGGGAATGCTTGGCCCAATGTGATGACTGAGGTTGGATATTCGGAACCAGTACAGCAATTACGACTTGACGCCAAGTGGTGGCTACTGAACAGTGGTGGGAGGACGAACTTTGGTGATTCTTGTTCATGTGAAGAAGGACCCAAAGAGCTTAGTGATCGAAGCATGGGAGCGGGCTCCGAACCCAAACCAGAGAACTAGAAATGCACCAGCTACCATTCCGTCAGCAACTACCATCCTCACTATTGATGAAGCCGGAGCTGTGGCACCGGCGAACGGGTCCCTGATTATCCATACAATGCACTGTCCGAACTTCGACAACCCACACCCCAATGCTACACCTATTATCTTCACTGCAGCCGAACTCACAAATATAGCTGGTTATATACGTTCTTACTTTTGATCTGGCATCTTTTTATATCGCTTCCTATATGTCTTTTTCATTGACTTGCTTTTTTTCCTTTGCATTCTCCATATGCAATACTGTCATGCTATGAGCTGAAGTCCTAGGACCTATGCCTTGTAAACTCTCAATACCCCGCTTTTCTCGATATAGCAGCGCCTCCAGCTGCTCGGCTTTCTGTGGATTGAGATGGGATTTTGAAGTTGAAGGAGTAGTATGGGTATGTACTGTAGGGCCGGACCGCTCACCTGCTGTGCGCCATGGCTGCGTAAGTAGTGTCAGGCCGAGTAAGCTAAAACGTCTACAGACCTCCCCCTGGTTTCGACGAGCCTGACGACCCCGTCAGGTATTCCACTACCCACCACCATGACCACTACTATCAGACCGACTGAGCCTAAGGGAATCGCGCCCCACCGCTCACGTCTACAGTTGGTACCGGTAGCCTAGGCTGGTTTTCCGAGTAAACTGTCATCGATCAACCAAGACCCACCGCACCCAACATTCATACAATATCACCTCACTCTGGGTTCGTTGCAGCAGCCACACCCTAACTAACCCCCCCCTTCTTCCTCGGCCGGCAACTCCTCGGACCTCTACGCCCTTACCCGACAGCGTGGCGTAATGAAATCAACTGACGGACAGGTTGCAAGCTGGCCGCGGCATTCCAATTTCTCGGGCATTCCTTGCGTTGTGCAATCTGAACCTTCTCGAATATGCCCCTCCTGTGGACAGCAATCATATTCAGAGGGCGTTGCGAAACACCACCGACAGGCAAATCACAAGTGCAAGTGTATGCAGGGCAATACGCCAGCTCATGTGTGTATTTCTATGGTTCAGTTGACGTTCATAGATCTGACAATGGGTGGACGGGTAAGCTCGAGAGTGGCCGCAAGTACTGCTGGAGTGCTAACCCCACCTATAGGAGGCCGGGGAAGTACGGCCCCGTCCCCGGCGTCCAACCCTACAACACGATCCTCCGCTGCAGCCTAGTGGGTATTGACGAGCGAGGGAAATGACATGTGAGGATTTTCTGGTTGAGGAAGGAGCGAATGTCTGGCATGGGAAGGATATGGTGTAAGTCCGGAGGTCTTCTCTTTCTTACCATCATCGGTTTTATCATCATCACTTTTCAATACATATGCAGTTTTCCTCACGACTGACTGTGAGTTGAGTTTTATTCTGAGTGTATTCTCTTTATATCTGTTTCAGTGGGGGCGAATTCTATAAGCTGGGTTAACGCTGTGGTGTTATCGTGGTGAGACTGCTGCGGTATAGCCTGGTTGGCACTCCTTTACTCTCTATACTATCGTCCTTTACTCTCTTCTCTTTACTAGTCTGGTTGGCACAACCCTCCCCCCGGGTCTGGAACAAAAATTTTTTTTGAGCGTTTCTCTCACTTTTAAAGAGACTACTCACTCCACTTCCTACCACAAACCCCCCACCCTCATCACTCTCCATCACCCTAAGCTTTCAAAAACCCAACGCGATATCTTCATGGCTCGTAAAACTGGGTTGCAGCTCCTGCCGCTGGTCGGGGAAGGCGCTGCGCCCAACAACCTCCGATCGAGCACTCACCAGTAGTGGCTATAAGCCCACAAAACGTCGAGACAGCGGGTGGTCCGAAGCGGACCCAATCGAAGATGACGATACCGAAATGATTGAGCTCCCAGAAAGCCCGGTCGTCGAAGTTCCGCAAAAGCGTGTAAACACGGCGACATCTTCCGGGAGCCCCATATTGAAAAGGTTGAAAGCTGGTCCTTCTACACCAGTGAAAAACAGCTACCTCTCGCAAATCAAGTGGATTCATCCTGATTTTCAATCAACGAGCAAGGCATGTCTAGATACACGCAGATAACCCCCCTGGAGAATCTCTTATGTCTCAGTTCCACCCACCACCATGAGTTTGTACATGGATCTTTCGTCTTGGAGCCCGTTGGTGATCCCTTGGATGGTTTAGGCCCGAATGGTCGGTTAAGTCGGTATGATGTTAGGTTTTCGTGGGCCTGGTGAGTTGTGCTGTCATAATTGACACAGTCCCAATTCTAATAAAACAATGTGTTGCAGCTCCTGGAGGCAATGAAGTCAGTGCGATTGGAAAGGGGATATCCTGGTGAAGTCTCGATATAAGAAACCCTCTCGGACTAGCAAGAGGTATCTTATGAAGCGAAGGTTCTTATAACGAGATATATCGTCTCGTACAAATTCTGGCGGGACCGGGCTCCTGTTGCTTATATCGACAGGTCCCTTATATCGGGGGTTTCTTATATTGAGACTTCACTGTAGTGAAGACGCTGGAGAAGAGGGCGGTAATAATGGAGAGAAAAGACTAGTTGAGCTGGAAAGCGAAGGTGACTGGGACCTGGTACAAGTTCTCGATCCCGGAGTGCCTATGGAGGAAGAAGGGGATCCAGTACTTGTCAACAGGGAGGCTCACAGAGGGCCGCGACTGATCCGCCACTCAGGACTACGCGGGGAAAGGGGAAGGGAACCGCTCAAAGGTTTACTTTCAGTTTGATCACGTTTGATTTATTTGACTACCTACTTCCCCATCCCGACCTCCTCAGTATACATCTATCTCTCATGCGAGTTGCCCATGCGGCTGGAGCGGCAGCACTTGAGGAGAGCGGGTTCGATCCGCCGGGTGAAGGAGATCTTGAGCAGGAGAGGGACGAAAGAAGTCCAGATGGGGATTTGTCCTATACCCTAAGGGTCAAGTCTCTAGTCACTACTACTACTTGATAAGAAGTTGCAACGAGTTTGAATGTTTTATGTAACGAGATCAGCATTAATAGAGTGTTTTGCCAAAAGATTTTCAGCTCGGGTGACTTGGCTCGCGATCTCATGCTTATGTCAGTCAAGATATTTGCCGGGTTGCCAATTTATTTGCCCCTTGGCTAGCCCCCAACTTGTCAATCCTGGTCAATTCAATCCCTAGATCTTGTTGTAATTCCTGTGCAACTTCAATTTATCTCATATAGCAAAGAAAATCTAGACTTTTGGGAGATGCTGGTAGTTGGTAATGGGTGCTCCCCTCAAATAGTGCTGAAAAGTAGCCTCACAAACGGGAAGCCGGGATGGGAGAGTAAAAGGGATTAATGTACTTGGCGTATGCAAGTTCGGTTCTAGGCAAGGTAACCTATGATATTAATTTATACTGTAACATAACCCAACCAAGGTCGGCTGTGAGTACAGGCGTTGAAAAAGGCCCCCAAAATAGCGAGAAGTAGTTCATTGCTTTATATGTACATAACTACTTAGGATAGAGGTTGTTTTGCTTTTGTCTAAGCTCTATATGGAAGGGAAGGTAAGTACAGTACTTGGAAAAGTAACCTATGTCACAACTGCTAAAATGCTTTTCTGGTGGTGTTGTATCCCAGATGTTGAATGCTATAGCCCTGTTAATTGTTCAAATGAAGCTATGGTTATGTCGGAATTCTCATTAATGTGGGATTGGTCTTTGAGTCCTTCATATCATGTAATGGTTTAGCTTGCCGTAATACGTAAGAACACAGGAAGCTTAACTCTTAAATACCATACTCTCCTCAAGCCTCAAGCATAGTAGAAAAAAAATACATAAGAAAAAGATCTTTCCCAAGAGTGATTTGGGTGAGTACATCAATAGAAACACATAAACGGATATGTAAAGGGACAGTACCATCCATTACATCACGCCCTTCTCAGATATCCACCAGTCTCTCCATCTCCCAATAAGGTGACATCCTCCTCTGCCTTTCTCTATTCTAATATCTTGCATCCACCTACCCGTCTTTCTAGAACTACTAGATGATACGGGGTAAGCTAGTTTGATGGGGGATGTTGTCGACTGTATCTTCGGGATATGTGGGGCAGGACTCTTCAGCTCCAAGGTTTATCAGGCTCCCCAATGAGCTGTCGCTATATGACCTGAGCTTTCCCTTTCCCATGGCGGCCCAGCGTTCGCAGATGCCACGACTCATGCTGTCTGCCAAGTCATTCAAGAACCCAGTACTCCCCAATGTTGGGGCTCCCCATGGATAATAGTATTTTTCATGCCCCCCGGCGGTACAGTATGTGGTATGAAGGGAGTTGTTAAATGCTTGAATATACAAGCGGCATGGTTCACATGATAGCTTAGAGACTGCTATATAGTTAAATGGAGGGGTTGTTCCTTTCTGCCTTTTGTATTGTTCTAGCAAAGCGAGCTCACAATGTACCATTACTCTTCCTGGCTCCGGGTTGCTATGCCTCTTCATAGCCTCTTCTGCGAGGTTGATCAAACTTACGTCCGTTGGTTCAAATTTTGCCCTCTCCATCACATCTTTGATAAGTGAAACCCACTCCTCTTCGGTGGCTGGTAGGCATATAGGGGACTTTGTCTTGGATGCGATTGTGGTGACGAGTACTGGCTCTTTAAGTGTCGGGCGAAGACGTGGAGATTCCGCCCATCGAAGAAGCACGGAAGTAGAACAATGGAATATTGAAAGCTTGCGCACGTAACGCTCTAGAGGGAAGCCTATATTTACAACAGCATCAATTCCATGTCCAAGTATATCTAGTGAGAGCCAGATCACCTACCAACACTACCAACCAGACTTACTAAGAGGTCAACGACGTCTCGATCCTCAATCTGGTGGTACAACTTTGCGATTGCTTGCAGGTTATTGATTACGGGTATCGCAAATGCATCTGTAATATCCTTATCGGCCCTGACTACCTCCACCACAGGTGCAACATTCTCGGCTAGCTCGACAATCTGACGAGATATTTGTAGAATGATCGGTAATATCCTTGCCGCCCTGGAACTAGTTGCTAGGGATTCTGCACCCGTAGTAAGTAGGTATCGTCGGAAGGCAAGAAAACTATGGTAACGCTTTCGGAATCGGAAATATAATTTGCGGAATGTATATTTGAAAGCAATTATATTTAGTTTGAGGATTAGATGGGAGATCTGTGACTTGTATGGTGTATGCGGAGGTGACTGGTACATAGGTGACGTCAGTGTACACCTCTCCTGACCTCTTATCCTTGAAATTTGTTGCATGACTGTCCACAACCTACGGATATAGGGCTCAATGGATTGTAGTTGAGGTGTCATGGTATTTGATGACACTGTAAAGTGTAGTTGGGCGGAATCGTGGGCATCGGGAGGATAATCGACTTGACAACCAATGGCAACCACCTGCTTCTGAGGTTCTGAAACACACAGGAGTGCAAGGGCATCCATGGGCGCTTTACTTCTCTCCTGTTGTGTCTGGTCTCGAAGCATCCTATGCGACAATACGGGCAGGCAGGGAGTTCGTTCAGTCGTATCAGGGCTAGTCGGTACCGGTTGGGGACATGTTGCCGCACCTAGCGCTGCCAGCATGCTGAGCATGTTCAGCTGATCTTTTTGCTCAGCCATAATCGAATGAGGTTTAAATTTTGGCGATGGGTACTATGAGATGGGTGTAGTTTTAGGCGGTGTCGGAGCAACTCTGGAGGCTTGGCAGGGTGGAGAGATTAAGTATATAGAGAGGAGCGAAGACTCCACAGAGGCGAGACTGCCTTCACTCAAGCTATTTGCCACAGTAGCTAACCCAGCTAATGGGAGCCTCTAGACTTCCAAGCGATTTCATAGCAAGTATGAAGGCTGTGGGTATCTTTCCTTTAAATTTCAGGCTACTATAATACTAATCCATTGTATTGAATATATTAAACATTTATACTATGAAATTTTTCTGGCTTTTGTGATTGACGATATTCAGTGTTTTTAACATTGAGTTGCATAGGAATATCTTTTTTTATTTTATTGTAAAGTCTGTCCTCGGGTTCAACCCAAGGTTATGCTGAGGCCCCGATGCCTCCTCCCCTTTAAAGGTTCCACTTAAATGCCTTGGGGACAACAGGCGCACAAAGATTCCCGCCTCCCAAGCCTAGGATATCACAAATAAAATTGCACTCAAATAAACCTTCAATCTTCCGCTATCACACCCCTCTTAGCCGGGACTCTCCCCTCATAGGCTCAGGTTGGTGAAGAAGGTTTCCATCAGGTCAACCACCACCTCTTTGTCTCCCTCCTCCTTTTTCTGCATCCACCTCTGCTTTTCATCTACTTGCTCCCATGAGCTCCACCTCCTCCCCAATCCATTCTCCGGTATTACAGGACAAGGCCATATATCTGCCAGATTCCAGCTACAAACCGTATCCCCGACACAGCGGCTCCTCCCAGGGATGTAGCCATACTCTCAGCCCCCGCTCCCTACCCCCGCCCTCTCAGCCTTCTGCTTCTTGATCCAAGCTTGTTTGAGACCGCCTTCGGTAATCCGAACTTTAGCGTGTGCGTTTGTATACTAACTTTCATGCGTTGAGTCCAGTTAAGTCAGACGGCGAGGCGAGATTGAGACTGATCTACGTCAGGGTTGGGTGGTCTCCATATCAGGGTAAAGCCGAGAGGTATATAAGTCTGTAAGTACACATATCCATACATCGGGAGACATTGCTTAAGAAAGAAGGCCTTGTATTAGATTAGAGATTTTATATCCAGTGAAAGTATCGTATCGGGCGGAGGGCTTTCATATTTAGTTGCTTTTTGAGGATGCGAGAGAAAGAGAGGAAATATAAAGTACCTGAAGGGGACAGGGATAGGAAGAATAATTTAGCCCAGAAGGCAATGGTCAACTAATATACTCAATGGGGGGTATAGTGCACCATAATCGTGGAGCTGGAAGCAAGGGCTGCTTGGTTGGTTGTCATAGTCTCTCACATGTACGGATGCCTGTTACTTTTCTACACCTTGGGTTCAACCACACACCTGATGAGGCTACAATATGCACCAAAAATATGCATCTTCCACCCCAGAGAATTTACGACCACACCCTTAGTGGGATTATTTAATGCAGGAAGCTCAGGGACGAGACAAGAAGCTCAGTTAGTCTGGTTAGGCTCAGCTCGTTGAAAGAAACACACATTCACCCAGATCGCTATCACGATATAAGAAACTCTGTATATTACTACGGAACGTAGCATGTAAAAGGGGAATATGTTGGAGCAGGTTTATAAAAAGGACATCTTCAACCATAGACTGAAGAAAACGAGGCATCCAGGCTAGTCTATTGGTGACCACATGGGAGTCCCTTTGCTTCTGAAGGTTTATTGTTCTCGCTATGGCTCAGATTGACAAATCCGTTGTACAGAGGTGCGGTTGGAGTACAGCAAGTTCAGGGTAACAAGTGGCACTATAAAATTGTTAATTTTTTTAATTTTTTTAATTTTTTTTATATACTCAGATAGTCATATGTAGCCGCACATAAAATTGTTGATGGGAAGGTGCAGGGCGATTTATGGTCACGGATAGGGTGTAATTTAGATGTGGGGCGGCGGAGGTGGGGTGGGTGGCTAGGGTATACAGAGCGCACCAATAGACAAATTGATGCGATCATATTCTACTATGATTGTAATAGGTATTTGCTTGGAGGGGGCCATCGGAATTTTTAGCGAAACAAATATTTTGTTTTTGTTAAAGAAAAACCCATTAATCACGTATAAGAAGACCATGGCAAGCCACTCGGAAACCTGTGGGGTAGGCAAGTTAATCTGCCAGCCCTGCATACAGATTGATTACAAGAAAACAAAGGTGATTACAAAAGGACCTCGTAACAGCGATAATAAAGAAACAGGTACATCATTGTAGGAATATTCACGCCTCCAACACTCCCATGATAAGCACTACTGGTACCCCGAACCACGGCCTCAGCAACGACATCCACAGAATCACAATATCTGAATCTCTTGTCTGCACGTTATATGGGTCGATTTTCCAACAGCCGCACAACAGCCTCATGCCCATTCTCAGCCGCCCATGAGAGGGCTGTCTGCCCATCATTGTCCTTCGCATTGGTATCAACATCATCTCTCTCGACCAGCAGCCGCACAACAGCCTCATTCCCACACTGAACCGCCAATGAGAGGGCTGTCTGCCCACCATTGTCCTTAGCATTGATATCAACGTCATCTCTCTCGGTCAGCAGCCGCACAACAGCCTCATGCCCATTCTTAGCCGCAAATGAGAGGGGTGTCCGCCCATAAATGTGCTTAGCATTGATATCAACACCACCTCCCTCAGCCAACAGCCGCACAACAGCCTCATGCCCATTCTCTGCCGCCAATAAGAGGGGTGTTCGCCCAAAACTGTCTTTAGCATTGGTATCAACATCACCTCTCTCGACCAGCAGCCGCACAACAGCCTCATGCCCATCCTGAGCCGCAAGTAAGAGGGGCGTCCGCCCATAATTGTCTTTAGCATTGATATCCGCATCATCTCTCTCGACCAGCAGCCGCACAACAGCCTCATGTCCATTCCCAGCTGCATATGAGAGGGGCGTTTGCCCATAACTGTCCTTAGCATTGTTATCAACATCACCTCTCTCGACCAGCAGCCGCACAACAGCCTCATGCCCATTCTCAGCTGCCCATGAGAGGGGTGTTCGATGAAATTCATCTTTCAGCTGTATATCCCGCTCTATGTTACAGACGTAGGTCATATCTTCACTCAATCCGAAATATGCGGCTACATGAATTCCTGAAAAACCCTGCGCAATGCATTGCTTCCACCAACGGCCAACTTCCAAATATAAGGCCTGTATGGCACAAGGTGGGCGCTTGCTTTCATGGTCCAATATCATGGCTGCAAGCTTTCTGAGGCCATCACTACATTGCTGCTTGACATAGGTGCCCCAATAGCACGCCGCATAATTCAAAAATACATATGTGCTAATTTTCTTCCGCAGAGTATCAAGATTCGTGCAATGAGGTCTCAGTTCGCCAAAGTTGAGGTAAGTCAAACAGGTTTCCGCGATATCATAGCACCCGTTAGGGAACTCTGTCTTCGTATATTTGCGAAAGTACTCTTCAAGTGTGTAGTGCACAAAACGTATTGTCAATGTCTCTTCATCAACTATAACCATCCCAAGACAGGAGTCTAGAAGGGCTTTTCGGGGAGGGATATTCTCCATATCAAATTCTGTATGACTCTTCTCAACTGCCAGTGCGTGTTGAAGTTCCTCAAGCTTTAGTGGTCGGTAGGCAAAGTGGAGCCACATCAGTACTCGCACACCCAACTTAGCCTGGCCCGCGCGGGGGCATTCCCGAATTCTAGTAATAACACCCTGAAATGAATCATAGAGATCAGCTGGTAGTGCTTCTAGTGCTTTTCGTCTTTGTGATATTGTTGTCATCTCTAGGACCGTTTTGATGTGCAAGGTGGGAAGGAGAAACCTGGAAAATTAAATCAGTACATGGCACTCCAGCTATCTTAGCATTCGGATTCTATGACTTACATTCCTTGCGACTTTTCAGTAATTGTAACTATAATGTCCTTTGCCAATGCCTCAGTCATTGCATCTGGGTTCAGATCGTCTTTAATTTGTTGCTCTAAGAATTCTTGAATATCCTCCTTACTAGCACTGATAGTAATTTTATATTGCTGTAAGACTTGGAGGCGCTTCTGCACTTCACTCTCAATATGACCTCGCCCAGTGAGGAATATCGAAGCATTATTAGTGCCCAACTCCTTAAGAACATCAAGAAGCTGCTGTTGAACCCTTGGGTCAAGCTCATCAACGGCATCTATACAGATAAATGCGCACTTGAGCTGCTGTAACCGTATCTTAAGCAGGGCCAAGATATCTTCACTCCCGGGTTTCCCGTTCCGTTGCTTAATGTCATTAAGCTTTTTAATCACTCCATCCGGTATGGGGATTAGCGCAGTAGTCAGAAGTTGGTGCAGGAAGCTTTCAAGAATACGGACTAGGGTTTGGTTGTTTTGGTCCTTATAGTCGGCGTACAAACAAGCAATCCCTATGTTGGGATCAACTTTGCAAAATCGATTATTAAGATCGTCAATCACAACAGAGCTATAAATGAGTTATTATACATATTAGTTACCCTTATATTCAATGCAATTATAGATTTGACTATACCAAATCACAGATTTTCCGGCACCAGGTATCCCATAACAGCAAAAATAACGGCTACCCTCCTCTACCGGTATGGTATAGCTAGCTCGCCATTTGCAGAAAGACTCGAGCCTTAAGAGCCATGTAGCAGCGTTTTTGGTACGATATAATTTCACATCCTGATGTCGCTTGAGTGGCTCCAATGTGGTTAACATTGCCAATAGTTCAAGTAACTTGCTATCTGCCGAGGTCAGCCTAACCCTATATAATTATGGGAGATTTAAACATACCCTCGGCGCTATTGCGGACTTGCTCGGCCATTTTGAGGGTGTGAGTAGCTGTAGTTGATATATCTGTTCCAGACTTGTCAGAATCCCTTATTTAAATACCGTAAAGGCTTGCGTATAAGACTCTGGCAACGCCCTGGCCCAGACAGGGGATATATAATGAAGTCTCTACCAACCATCCAACTTGGCTAAAGGCTTCAGATCTGACGTAATATCCCGCAGGGCACCTTCGATATCTGTATGCTTTCATTAGAATTATCCGATTATATCCAACACTATATGAGGAACCATACCCCTAATCCTTTCCATGGTAGCAGCGTCTGCACATTCTCGAATAACCCCCTCTTTTGCGTTGATTTCCTCAATAAAAGGTCGAAATTCGATATCGAATGACTGCAATGCGCTTGCAAATCTTTTGATCCCTGATTCAGGTTTAGCATACTATACTGATATATTATATATACTCCACATATGAGATACGTACCTCTAGCCTCAAAATAAGCACGAGCCTTGACTGAAAACACAATGACAGCAGCATAGAGCTCCGGTAAAGCAGAATCTAGTATGCCCTGACTCTGTAGACTCTTCGCTATTGACCGTGAAGACAATGGAACTCCAACGTATATCCCAGCATAAAACTCGCATATGGACATCTTCTCCAGAAGCGCCGCTATGGTTTCCTCAAACCCTTCGATTGCTTCAACGTGATTCAGCGCGACCTATTCAGTGAACAAGTTTAGTTCCTGTAAGTCGACAGCCAAAGAGAAATCGATATCTAAAGAGAGTACATCATACGAACCCGCATGATAGCCAAAATACCAGCCCAAACTAAGCCGCTCACCTGCGGATTGCTCGATATTGCAGCACCCACAACCTTTGTATATTTTTCCACGCTTTTCAGAATTTTCCCCAAATGCTCCACAAATATAACTTCCTTCCCCCGCCAGGTATAGCTCCACCTCTTTTTCTTATCATCTTTCTGTGCAGTGGTCAGGGCTTTGACAACAGCCTCAATATTTTCCTCCGCCGATTGTGAAGTTAGGTTCGTGAGATCAAGCGGCGGGAGGCTATTACCGCTCAGTTTCTTCTTAGCTATTTCCAACACCTTAGCCCAAACCTGTGGTGAATGCTCCGTGGCGTCTGAATCTGGGACATCCGTTTGAGGTAGAACTGCTGCAGGTATATCGACTTCAGCCGAGGCCTGTGCTTGAGAGGTGGAGGTTGGAATATGGGGTGAAATGGTTGAAGGAGGTGCAGGATTCCCACTGGCTATGGATTCAGACTGCGAATGCGATATCTGAACGATATCGATGGGTGCGCTGACAGGTATGGTGGAACCCTCTATGCCAGAGGGAGGGGAACCATGGCTACCCGAGGGCACTGTAATTATATTAACTGACAGTCTATGTGTTTGTAGGGTGGAGGAATCTGAATGCGAACTGTGAGGTCGCGCAAGTACACCTGCTGGGACGGCGAGCGAAGCCGTTGCAATTGGCTGGTCGGGGGAATTGTTGCGGCGCTCTACCCTATGGCCAGGAGCCGGAGATGGTGATGCGGACCTCCACCCCCACTTGTCCCAAAAACGACCAGTGCGACTTGTATTGGGTGGGGATAGTGCTGCTTGTTGGGACTCTTGCTCTCCCGAAGATTGCCCCAGCTGCGGGTCGGAAACGGACTGTCCACTGGCAAGGCTTCCGGGAGGATCCTTGACAAGATTCTGGCCTCCAGAGCCTGAAGCAGGACCAAAGCGTTTACGTATACCAAAACGGGAATCTTTCTTCTTCCGGTCGCCCATATTAGATATCCGCTTGGGGTTGGAATGTTATTGCTGAAATTGGTGACAATGGTTGTTTGGTGTTGAGATCTATCTGTAAATGGAGTCGCTTGAGGAACAATCTAAGTCGATGCGACGACACACGGCATGATGGGAGAGGGAGGCTGAAAAGTGGGGTAACGTACATGTCCGTGTCCCTATCAGGACGAGAATGACCCCCACGAAATTAGCTAAACAGCGTCCAACGACACACTGAATAAAACGACTTATCCAGGAAACTTGTTGGAATGTTAACCGTGCTGCCACAGCAGGTGGTTCAAAAGTATTCTGTTTTTTCAACCAGGTACAAAATTCAGACCGTAGGAAATATTCAAATGTTTCAGCAAATATATCAGTAGACAAATCAATACATCACGTACGGCAATCGCTGTGTATAGGGGAATACAGTGCAGAAAGTCTGTAGTGCATGCGCAGGCCGCGGCTACCTGACTCTTTAGACGACTATTCCAACCCTCTGGGTGTATTAATTGATCTCATCCGACATACATAATGCTAACACTTTGGTAACCAGACTAACGCTTTGGCAGATTCAGACGGGCAAAGGCATGAGTATCTTGGTGTTTGAGCACTCAGCTAGCCAGGGCGTATATAATAGCCGCAGCTTGCACGTGCGCGCGGCTGAATCTCGAAGACTTTCCGCAAGGCAGTGTACATTATTTTTCTTTTTCTCACCAATCAGTGAAATTCGGCAATATGTAATCCGCTGCGGATAGGACTCTGTGTAGCATACCACAAAGTTATCGTAGCGTAATAAATCCACAATCACCATCTGCAGCTGCGCCACTACTTCAGAGTATTAGACTCGAGGTACTTAGTATACTAAACCAGAAGCGGGAAAGCCCGAAACCAACGGAACATAGATCAATGAACAGAATCCATCAAAGCCAGTATAACGAATCGAATCCAACATGACAACAGCACAAAATCCTGGCACTACCTATATGGCGATAGACAAAACGCCGGTTTGAATCAGATTACCCAACTAATGAACTTATATAGTGCCAAAACAGTAAACCTCTCAATCCAGTAAGACCCCGAGGGCCTTCAGATATACGTAGATCCAGGGCACGTGCAAAAGCTGCAGCCTGATAGATTCTACATGAATCGGAACTAGCAGTGATAATGAATTGGAGGGGGCCAGAAGTCAACCATGATATTGGGAACAACTTTGCAAGTGTGGATATCAATGATTTCGAGCGCGAGCAGGAGCTCAACACCCTCGATACTCTCCTGCATGTCATTACGGATGAGTTGATTTGGGGCATCTATACTCAAACGTCAATATCGTGTTGCCTCATGCCGCCCCATAAGCAGTGGCAGTTTGTGCAGCAGAATGGCCAGGTGGTAATTTCTGTATTCACGTTGCAAGAGAAGGAGACACTATTGTAGGTAAAGATGCCTATCTTTGCTCATTTAGTAATGCCAAAGGTTTTGCAATGCTTATTAGGTAGATTTAAGAAGCAGGATAGGATCAAACAGTTTGCGTTGCATGGAAACTCAGAGGTATGTAGGTGATGGAGAAGAAACAGCAATGTTAGTGAAAGTAGTTTAGGATATCCTGTAGGATTATGAACGGAATCATAAATATATATATGTGGATTAGACAGGATTATATTGGAAGGGGGGCCACCATATTGTACATATGCTACACAACAACGAGAAGGGATTAAACAAGATAAGAGTCAGCTTACAGCCTTCATGTGTGGTAATACAGATGGAAGTGAAAAACTCCCGTATGGTTTGTTGGATACTGTGAAAACCTATGGTGGAAACCGATGGTGTTTAAGGGAATTAATCTAGTATAGTACAGCTTGGGACATTTCATTTATATGCGGGAATGGTTAATGCGGTTTCAAGAGCAAGTTGGCTTTACAAAAAGAAGATGGGCTTGGGCAGGCAGCAGTACACACGAGCCGTGAAGATCGGAGGTGCGTACGTGATTCACTCAGATATGTATTGTCAGAGAGTAAAGAGACAGAAATTAGCTGTATGTTGGCAATTGGTTTGCAATCGAGAACTATACTAGATGAAAAGTGGAGATTATCACTACCACCCAAAGCTACCATAATTGCCCATCAGCAATTAACAGTGCAGAACAGCAGCCTCATCCCATGCTACTCCAGCAGGCGGCTTCAGCAGAGCTGGGGCACTCTGCAAACTAAATTGAGAGAATTATGCATTAATCTCCAGATTATCAAGAAGAAGGCTCGGAGAGTGGCTCATCGAATCAAGTGGTAAAACTTACCTTCCTCATAATTAAGGCAAAGGCTTCTTCCGCACAACGCTCTGAATCACTCTGTACTCCACCTGATTGGGCTGTATTGGCGCCTAAACGTGCCTTTAATAGGACCTCCTTTGCATTCCCAATTGCGAGTCTCAGACTGTCATCCCCTCTCAGTCCGTGGCTTGGTCTTCCCCTAGGCTGGGCAGTGACCCCATCGATGAAAACTTGTAGCATGACGTCAAGGAATACCTCCGCGACTATGAGTGAGAATTATTAGTCACTATCTCTTGAAAGCCAGAGAAGACCTTAATATACTCTTTTTGGCAAAGATCACAAATTCCGTATCATTACAGGATATGATGTCAACACCGTGAATGAGGTCTGATTCAAACCAAGTCCGTATGTCTGATTGATATTCGACAAAAATTAAATTTCGGCATCAGTTAGGATTCCCCGCATCAAGACCCACATGCCATGACTACCATTAAAGACATCACAGGCTAAAATATAGATTAGCTTAAAGTACTCACCGTCAACTTCCGCCATAACTTGTGCCAGTTGATTCAACCCACCTTTACCACTTGCTTTATCTCGATGAACATTATAATTACCGAGTTCAATGCCAAGTGTTGGTACTCAGCCTGCCCTCGGCTTGCAACTCCGCCAACCAACCTGTACCGGTATTCCGGTCGACTGATAATGCGCTTTTGAAAAAAGACACGATAGACCCGAAAAGGGCGTTTAAATAACTGCATTGCGTAGCTTCATTGTCATGCTCGCTCACACCTCCAACATGACAATCAGCAATCCTGAGATTCTCCATAACTTCACGAAACTTGTTAATTGGCAACCGAGACCTGTGGATGTCCAAAGCCTGAATATCAGAGGCTCGGGCAAAGGAACATAGCCTAAACTACGCACTGTACGTATGGTGACTAGCGAAAACATAAGAATATTCTTGTATCGCTTGTATTGACAGTACTCTGTAACCCACTCATAACTCATGCAAAAACAAAGCCTTCCAATGCGAGAGGTACTCAGTGTAACTAAGCATAGAATACAGTCGAACCTCTATAATAACATCCTCCATATATGCATAACCTCTCTGTTAGCATAGACCTCGCCGGCCCGAGCTCGGGACTATGGTGATAATAGCATAACTCTCTAATAGCATGCATAGCGTTTTGCCGGTCCCAAACCTGCCAAGCACTAACAATTAAACCTGCATAACTAGTGCCCTGGTGGTGGACCTATGAAAATTGGTAAATGTACTTCTATCCCATTTACGACAATCCTACAGAAATTTACAGCCGGGCTGAGTGGAGGTGAGCTGAAGCCGAAATGAGACAAGATGAGATCAGAAAGGTGAAGAGACTATGATCTCAGCACCCCCCCATGGGTTTTATATAATACTGCCAGCGTGCATGTGATGTCAAGCACACCTCTTTAAATGCATACCTGTCTATTAGTATCGACTGTCCTGTTCCCGACCTTATACTATTATAGAGGTTCGACTGTAGTACTGAGGTAAGAAGTCTGTGATCCTCCCCTGGGGTTTGTTGGCCTTTCCTTGATACAAATAGCCGTTGCCGCTCAAATAATGCTGCACCAAGTTCAGGAAACTTTCCAATTCTAATACGCTTGGATGTAGGTAAGAGCTTCTGAACTTGACATCCATATCAGAGGGACCTCGCGGTCGTTTCGGATTGAGGATTCGGCTGATTTGCGACTGTGTAATTGGTTTATTGGGATGAGTTCCTTCAAACCAGCGCCTGATCGTACGCCATGTTGAGCCTGGGTTTGCTGCCGCATAATCTTTAATCTCTTGCCGCTCACTTCCCGACCATGCCTGGCGGACTGGCACCCTTTGTGAGCTCTCCAATGTCACCATATTCCAAACTATATACAGTCTGGTTCAGAATGTGTCCGGGACGCATAAACTAGGCTGAGCTGCATGCAGGCTGGGCACGGCTATTCTGTATATTGATGGTGGACTTGGCCAACCAGACAAGGGCTTGGCCTAGTCTTGCCTGCTCAGTGGTCGGCTATATTGTACAATTGCGTCGCCTGGCCTGTATGCCGCCCAGCCTAGTTTTATGCGTCCCGGACACTTTCTGAACCAGACTGTATAACTAGGCAATATATGAACGCAATGGGTTTCATACAGTACATACAGTGCCAAGGAGAAAGTTATAACGCACTCATATTTTTTTTCTTTTTTTGTCTAGGCATAATATTGCATAAACCCACCAAAATAAAGCTTTTGAGGGCCACTAAATTGTGGAGGAGGGCTTCACATTACGGGGACTATATTGAAACCTTTTGACGGCTATTGAGCCTGAAATATAATTGCTATGTTGAGGTATACGAAGGACCCTTGTTGCATATCTGAGCCTGGGCATGCATGCCTCATGCATGTCTGAGGTGCGTTATAACTTTCCCCGAGGCACTGAACTACACGTAAATTTAGTAGGATCTGAGCCTAAGGTGCTGGCGTGATTCTCGAGTTATTGCAAAATAGTGGTGATTTTCACCCGCTTGGAGGTTTGTTATCGATAAGAACTGCTGCTAGCGCATATTCGTTACAAGCATATGTACAAATAGTCTGGTTGGCACGACCGCTCCTATGGAGATGTACAAAGTCTTTTCCGCCTTCCTATTTGGGAATAGTGCATATGCAGGCCAAAACTTGGCATATACGGGAGATAAACGCATAGATCTAGTATATGCATTGTTACTGCAATAGCCTTGGCATGGTATGCAAGACACATTATGGAGAGCAATTCAGGCAGGGTATGGTCAATAGCTAGTCTGGTTGTCAATGGCAATAGTATATGTAATCCATCACTACATAGCAGATGTGAATAGCACAGGCATTATCCACCACTGTAACCCGATGTAGTTGTAAAGAATGCCTGACCGATACACTACATCGGCTTTGCATATGCCAAGTTTATACCTGCATGTCTTGACTTATGCACTCATCCCAAATAGGAAGGCGGAAAGGACTTTTGGTGTGGACCTCCGTATGTGAGTAAGCCAGAAAATAGCATGCATATGCGAATTGGTGAATTTATGCCTTTAAAGTTACGATTTTGTATGGGGAACCTGTGGGGGTACTGTATGCTTAATACGAATATATCCTTATATCGGGTATGTCAATATCACAACCGGGGTAGCTACAGACAAGCGGACGTCACCACAAGTTAGCCCTCACTGCCCACAACACGAAAATCTAATCAGACAACGATCGCGACCATTTCCCCCTCGTCTGAAGTTTTTCAACTCTTCTTCGCCGCTCTTCGGCCCTTTTCCCACGAGAAACGTCCTCCACGAGCATTGGTCCACGAGCCCCACACCTCAAGACCCCGACACTCCAGCGAATAAGGGATTTTATCACTCCCACACCGACGCCGGGCCAGCGACATCGGAGTATCACGTATCACATCACGGCGTCACAAAGCGAAGGCACGATCCTAGACGAACATCGGCTCCGGTGCCAATCAGTCTTTCCCACACCGGCACGACAACCAATAGAAACTATACCAGCCAAAGGAAAGAGGAAGAGCAAGGAAGATAAACTCTGCCCTCCACTCAAGACCCGGGTGCCGGTCACCATGCATCCACAGCCAACGACGCCCCCGCCACAATGGCTATCGACTCCCCCACCTACACCACCGCCACCACCAACGTGCCCAGAGCTACCGCCGCTCCCAGCGCACCAGCACCGCCGCCCAGCAATCACCCCCTCCAGCCACAATGACAGTTACTTGCAATCATAGACCCCTTGAACATCCAGCATATGACTGAGGTTTTCCATGCAGTGGCCGGAAGAATCTGTCTCATGAGGGTCAAGGGTTCGGGCATCAGGGAGGAATTCGAACAGGCGGCATGGTGTCTGCGAATCCTGGCGGCGCTTACACGACTTCCGGAATTGGCCGGCTTGGACTATGCTTTCAAAGGCAGCGCCCTGGCCCACGAGGATAGATTGGAGGCACAACGGCGCGAGCTAGCCATGCAACCCACGGCAACCCAAGAAGCGGAGCTAATCAGTCAACAAGCGGAGATAACCAGACAGCGAGGGGAGATCAGGTCGATGAACCAAGACTTCAACGCGCAACAAGCCGCATGGAGGCGGCGAGACCAACGGAACTGGCATCTTCACCACCACTGCCGCAACAAGTCGACGATGCACAAGCACTCAGGCCCGCCCGCCGACACCCCCACCTACCCCACCAGCATTCAACAGCGTGGCAACAGGCAACCCCACCATGCACCTACGCGGAGGTGGCCATCCAAAGTCCAACCCGCCCACCACCGCAGAAATTAGAGAAAGGAAAGCAAAGAGCTGACCGAACACCACCCCCACCACATCGAACTCCATCCCCATCTCAGCCGGCAGCAATACAGACGGTAGTATTGCACGGCCCACCCCTCCACTACAAACCGAGGACGATGAAGAGGTGGAAGAGGAAGTTAACAAAGGGGTGGAGGTCCAGGGCATTCGATGGCTACTGAAGGAGTTCGCACCAAGGACTACAGTGTCCTCCCTGGTCATCCGCATGAAATAAGGGAAAGAGATAGGGAGACTAAATATGGGTAGAAGGCTCTTCCGAACAACGACCTACGGCTGGAAGCGCCCCTCGGTACTGGCGGAACAGAAGGAGTCTACATGAAGTGGAACGGAGGAGATAGAGGGTGCCGTTGTCGCCGGGATGTTTCGCATTAACTGTCCTGCTTTTATCGCCGATAGAACAAGGGGGGGCGGAAGGGGCGTGGCGGCGGAGGAACCTTTTCACACTGTCACACTGTCACTCCCTTTGAACCTGTTGAGCTTGGTACCTATTTGAGAACTTTTGGGAACACTCGTTTTGGTCGAACTTGAGAACTTTTGGAACAACTGTCATTTCTTTCAACTCATTTTGTATTTAACAGCGTGGGCAGGCCAGATTAACTTGGTCGCCCTTGAATCCTCTCGGGTTTCCGAGGGCACGAGCCGACTCGTCATTTTTCAAGGCTGGCTCGAGCTTTTATCATATATTTAGGGCTCATGCCCAGGCGTAGGCTCATCATGGCCGTCCTACAGGCCGCATGAGTACTGAATATGCAAAAAAAAAAAAAATAACCACCCCCATGCCAGCCAAGGGGAAAAGAAAGAATAACCCCGGGAAGTCAGACCCGCTTTGCCCGCTTTGCCCTCCACTCAAGACACGCCTGCCGGTCGGCCACCCAGAAAGTTGGGGCGCCATCCTGGAGGATGTTTAGATACCGGTAGGCCTTACCGGTAGTGCCCGTTGATAAACGTTCGTAGGTTCGAATCCTGCCTCCCCCAAAAGCTTTCGCCTGTTTCCCCCTGTTCGCTGCGTCAGTGAAGGTATCCTGAGACTTAGCGCCGAATGGCCTTGGATGAATCCACACCAGGTTTTTGGGTGGCCCGTCAAGGCCCTCCTATTAGGGCCGCATACGAGTACTGAGTTTATTAAAAAAGTCTATGCCCAGCATTTCTGCGTCCATCACTTGATGACGTCCAGACCGCCCAGCCGGCTTCGTGCTGTCTGGCATATGCAAAATTCCTATCTATGCAGCACACATGAGCCGGTTACGCGCGCCCTCATTTATGCATCCCGGACAGTTCCTGAATGGGACTGTATAACCTATCGGCTCTGAAGACACATCCCCTACCCTACTAATTATTCCATGTATCCCAAGAACATCAAGCAACCACCAGAGCTACCAGAATGTGTAGGATTGCATCAGTATTTCAGGCTGTTCCGATGATTTGGATATGTTATTGGAGATCTTCCGACATTGGTATTTGGCTACTACGGGACTTAATCCGCATCTACTACCCCGCCCAACAACTGGCCATGGGAAGCGAGTTCGGGAATGATACCGGTACATACAGTGCTGGTAGCATTACATTGCGTCCCAGCTATCATGGTGGTATGTACTCTGTGTACAACGAGCATGAGCATGAGAGGCAGGTTCAAGGTGGGGCGGGGCGGAGGGCACGGGGATTAG
>Ga0307511_10000336_pt1 | contig 50015 bp, 52 predicted proteins | sample 13_EM_MG_FD_200266 | JGI IMG/M metagenome (GOLD analysis project Ga0307511, IMG submission 200266) | Populus trichocarpa ectomycorrhiza microbial communities from riparian zone in the Pacific Northwest, United States - 13_EM | ecosystem: Host-associated > Plants > Roots > Unclassified | place... | reverse complement strand
ACGTTGAACGTCAGGAAGGACCCCTTCACAGCATGGGAGACGGCCTTGCTACGCCGGTTCCTCGGCGGGGCTGGGCTCCTCGACGGGCTTGGACTCCTCGGCGGCCAGCTGGGCCAGGCGCTTGTCGGCCTTGCGCACCGCCCAGACCGTGACGCCGATGGCCACCGCGGTCAGCGGGTAGCCCATGGCGATCCGGGCGATGCCCAGCAGGCCCACGTCGTTCTGGTCGTACAGCCACTGCTGGACCACGAACTTGGACCCGAACACCAGGATCCAGACCAGGGTCGCGACGTCGTAGTAGAGGCGGGCGGTGCGGTCCGCGCGCCACTTGAAGCCCGAGTTGTTCAGCGTGGACCAGATCACGCCGGCCAGCGGCCAGCGCACCAGCGCCGAGATCAGGAACGCCGCGCAGTAGACCAGGCTGCTCCAGATGCCGAAGGCGAAGAAGCCCTTGGCCGAGCCGGTGCGGATGGTGATGAAGGCGCAGACCGCGATGCCCAGCAGGCCGGAGATCGCCGGCTGGAGCGGCTCGCGGCGGATCAGCCGCAGCAGCGCGATCGCCACCGCCACGCCGACCGCCGCCCACAGCGCGGCCTGCCAGTCGAACAGGTAGTTGGCCAGCACGAAGACCACGACCGGCACCGAGGAGTAGATCAGGCCGCTGATGCCGCCCATCTGCTCCAGCAGTGTCGGCATCGGCTTGTCGTCCGGCTCGTCCTGCGCCTCGGCCCGCGTGGCCGGCTGTTCGCTCATGAAGTCGTCTGCAACTCGTAGTAGGGGTTGTAGAGCACCTTGCGGCCGTCGCGGACCGCGAGCCGACCCCGGGCCTTGAGGGTGCGCCCCGGTTCGATGCCCGCGATGCGGCGCCGACCGAGCCAGACTAGCGTCACACCCTCCGTGCCGTCGTACAGCTCGGCCTCCAGGGTCGCCGCCGCGTCGCGCGGGCACAGCTCCACGCTGCGCAGCCGGCCGAGCACGGTGACCTCCTCGCCGGACTGGCAGTCGCACGCCCGCTGCGCCCCGACGGCGTCGACCTCGCGCGACAGGTCGTCGGCGTCCAACTCGGTGACGTCGCTGGTCAGTCGGCGTACGAGACGGTTCCAGTAGCCGCCCCTTGAGCTCGCCATTTCTCCGCGCTCCTATGCGCCTTGTGGCCCCCACGCCGGGCCGTTCACTCGCCAGGGTAACCGCGCGGAGGCCCCCTCAACCGCCCCCGAACCGGCAAGATCTGACGTTGTGATCGACACGGCCGTGCTGTTGCCCGGAACCGGATCGGATGACGTTTTCATCCGATCGGTCTTCGCCGCCCCCGTGGCCGCCGCCGGGGTGGCCCTCGTCGCTCCGGAACCGGTTCCAGGCCCGGATCTGGGCCGCCGGCACCTGCTTTCCCTGGACGCCGCCTTCGAGGCCTTCGGTCCTGTGCTCGCCGGCGGCATCTCCTTCGGGGCCCACCTGGCCGCCGAGTGGGCTTGCGCACACCCCTCCCGCTGCGCCGGGCTGCTGCTTGCTCTGCCCGCCTGGCACGGCTCCCCCGCCGGCTGCCCCGCCTCCGTCGCCGCCCGCTACTCCGCGGCCCTCGTCCAGCGGGACGGCCTCGACGCGACCTTGGCCGCCACCGACGTCTCCCCCTGGCTCGCCGCCGAACTGGACAGGGCCTGGCGCCGCCACGGCCCCGGGCTGGTCGACTCGCTGCTCGCCGCCGCGGACCGCCCCGCCCCGACCTTGGCCCAGCTGGCGTCGCTCGACATCCCCGTCGGCATCGCCGCCGTCCGCGACGATCCCCTGCACCCCGCCTCCGTGGCCGCCCAGTGGGCCGCCGCCATCCCCGGCGCCGAACTCCGCTCCCTGTCCTTCGCCGACTTCGGCGCCGACCGTGCCGCCCTGGGCCGCACCGCCGTCGAGGCCTGGCAGGCGTCGGCGGCTAACGCGACGGCAAGTCCTTCGGGCCAGTGAGCGCCCCGTACAGCAGTTCAAGCGCCCGCTCGCCCGTGATCAGCGAACTGCCGTAGGCGGCGAGGACGGCGCGCTTCCAGGCCGCGCCGGTTGTGCCGACGGCCAGATCCTCGACGGGGACGGTGCCCAGCTGGGCGAGGAAGTCGCCCCGGACCGGCACGGCGGCGGCCAGCGACTGCTGCTCGGCGGCGTCGATCAGCCCGAGGTCACCGGCGCGCTGGACGACCAGTGGCCAGGAGACGCGGTAGGTGCCGGCCACCCGGACCAGGGTCTGCCGGCGCTGGTCCGGGTCGGCGGGCCATTCCTGCCGCAACGCCGGCGCCGGCAGCAGAAACGCCTTCACGAACGCGTCGGCGCTGTGGGCAGCACCGAAGAGACGGCGGCCGAGTTGACGCACGGCCCGCGAACGGCGACATCCCGGATCGGCCTGACTCCCGATGACGGCCGCGCCGATGCCGTCCACCCCGTCGAGCACCATCGAGGCACCGTCGGCGTCGCGGTCCACGGCAAGTAGGTAGAGCCCGAACCGTTCGCAGACGTCGGCGAGTGCCGGCAGCGGGCCGTCGACGCCGAGCCGAGCCCGTGCGTCACGGGCCAGCGCCTCGGCCTCGGCCACATCGGTCGGCGGCGGCACGTCCATGCGTATCTCGGGAGCACCGATCAGCCGGTGCCCGACCAGGAGGCGGATCGACGACGCGTGGTCCATCAGGTCGGGATCGAGCTGCCGGGCCGACTGTGCCATGGGGCGATCTTCTTGCATCCGGGGTGGCGGGTGCCAGGGGCGTGCCCGTTCAGGCAAGGCTCTCCGCCAACTGGCTGAGCATGGGGGTGCTGGCGTCCTGCGCGCCCCGGCGGACCTGGGACATCAGCAGGAGCACGGCCATGGCCCGGGACCATTCGAAGGCCCGGTGCTCGTCGAGGACGTTCAGGGCGGCGATGCGGGCGTGGAGGGCGTCGACGGTGGCGACGTCGAGGAAGGCCCAGTCGACGACGTCGAGGTCGGGGTCGCCGAGGCAGGGGCGGGGGTCGATGGCGACGAAGCGGCGGCCGGCGGACAGGACGTTGGCGGGGTGCAGGTCGCCGTGCACGAGGCGGACGACGGAGCCGGTGTCGGCGAGGCGGCGGGCGGCGGCGTGGGAGGCGGTGACGAGGACCTCGGGCAGGCCGGGGTTGCGGCGAAGGGCCAGGTCGTACATGAAGTCGACACGCTCGGCGACGGTGCGGAAGCCGGCGGCGGGCGCGGGGACGGAGCGGAGCTCGGCCAGCAGGAGGGCGGCGGGACGCCAGTCGGAGAGCGGGGTGCCGGGCTCCAGGGCCTCGATGAGCAGGGCGTTGTCCTCGACCACGGAGCCGAGCACGGAGACGACGGCGGGGCAGTCGGCCCAGGCCTGGAGGGCGGCGAGCTCGGTGGCGAAGACCTCGCGGTCGGGGGTGATCTTGAGGTAGGCGAAGGAGCCGTCCGCCCGGCGGCAGCGGAAGGTGCACGAGGTGCTGCCGGTGCTCATCCGGGCCACCACCGACAGCCCCCAGCGGGCGGCCAGCCGCTCGACCAGGGCGGGAACCCCGTCGAGCCACGGCTGGACGTCCGGACCGAAGCGCTGGCGGAGGCGCTCGGTCGTCTGGTCGGACAGCAAGGGTCAGCCCTGCTGCTGGGCCTGGATGTGCTGGGCGATGGCCGGCGGCAGCTCGACCGGCAGCGGCGTGCGCACGGGCTGCGGGGCGACGCCGCGGACGACGACGGTGCCCCGGACGACGCTGCGCAGCAGGTCGGAGGCCATCACGTTGTGCTCACCGGGCCCGGCCACGACGCCCCGCAGCATCCAGCGCGGACCGTCCACGCCGATGAAGCGGAGCACGACGTTGTTGGCGGTGGCGGCGAGCTCGGTCCCCCACTCGCCAGCCTCCTTGATCACCCGGGCCCCGTCGCCGCGCAGCTGGGTGACCAGCTCCTCGCAGATCTCGGGCCACAGGTCGCCGCTGCGCGGCGCGGCGTACGCGCTGACGGTGATCTGGCCGATGGGCGTCACGAGGTGCACGGCGCGGACCGGACCGGACGGGTCGACCTCGACCTGCAACTGCGCCCCTTCGGGCACGGGCACGCGCACGGACCCCAGGTCGAGCCGGGACAGCCCGTCCTCGGGCGCGTCGGTCTCGTCGAACGGGCCGCTGGTCGACGCCCCGTCGTCGGCGAACTCCTCGGCGTCCTCGTAGTTCGGCACCCCCATGCGGCCGGAGTCCTTGCTGACATGGTGCCGCCCGCGCTTGCCGCGCTTGCCGAACATTCAGTTACTCCTTCGTCCCCTGCTGGGCCCCGGCGCCCGCCGCGGCCGCGAGCACCGCGTGCCCGCCGGTGGATCCGTAGCCGCCGACGCCGCGCTCGGACTCGGGCAGCTCGGCGACCTCCGTGAAGACCACGTGCTCGACGCGCTGCACGACCAGCTGCGCGATCCGGTCGCCCCGGCGCAGCTCGATCGGCTCGCGGAGATCGTGGTTGATCAGGCACACCCGGATCTCGCCGCGGTAGCCCGCGTCGATGGTGCCGGGCGTGTTCACCACGCTCAGGCCTACCCGGGCGGCCAGCCCGGAGCGGGGGTGCACGAATCCGGCGAAGCCCACCGGCAGCGCGATCGCCACGCCGGTGCCGACGACGGCGCGCTCGCCGGGCTCGATGACCACGTCCGCGGTCGTCACCAGGTCCACGCCGGCGTCGCCGGCGGTGGCATAGGACGGCACGGGAACGCCGGGATCGGTTCGGGAGAGGAGGACCTGCACGCTGGACACGGCGCGTGACACTACCCTGGTGCCGTGACCGAGAGCGTGAGTGCGGTGGCAAAGACCAAGCCGGTGTTCGCGGAACGCCTGTACGTGCCGTGGTGGGGCTGGCCGCTGCCGGTCATCGCGGCCGTGCTGATGGCCGCCGAGGTGCACATGGGCTACCCCGGCGTGCGGGCATGGCTGCCCTATCTGATCACGATCCCGCTGGTGGTGGGCGTGATGCTGTGGCTGGGCCGGGCCACCGTCAAGGTCGTCGACGACGAGCTGTGGGTGGGCGACGCCCACGTGCCGCTGCGCTTCGTCGACGAGGTCGAGGTGATACCGGCCAAGGCCAAGCGCAAGGCGCTCGGCCCGGACCTGGACCCCGCCGCCTTCGTGGCACACCGCGGCTGGGTCGGGCCGGTCCTCCGGGTCTACCTCAACGACCCGGCGGATCCGACCCCGTATTGGCTGTTCAGCGTCCGCAACGCGGACAAGCTGGCCGCCATACTGCACAACTGACCCCCAGAACGCCTGAGCTCCGCGCCGACGGCGCCCGGCGCCTCCGCGCGCCGTCCGGTCGCGTGTGCTCAGGCGCAGTCCCGGCAGATCAACTGCCCGTTGTGCTCTTCGGCCAGTCGACTCCGGTGGTGCACCAGGAAACAGCTGGAACAGGTGAACTCGTCAGCCTGCTTCGGCAGCACCTTGACGGTAAGTTCCTCGTTCGACAGGTCAGCGCCTGGCAGCTCGAAGTTCTCATCCGGTGCATCCACATCGACGTCGACCACGCCGGACTGCGTCTCGTTGCGCCGCGCCTTCAACTCCTCGAGGGAGTCCTCAGCCAGGTCGTCGTCCTGGCTCCGGCGCGGAGCGTCGTAGTCGGTCGCCATACTTCTTTCACCCCTGCGTGCAGTCAACATTCAGACTGTGTTCGTGCCGCTGGTCAACGTTCCAGGGCCCCAATTTGTGCCCGCCGTCGGAAGTGACGGTGGTCTCGCTCCGTGCCGGCTGCCACCCAGTGATCGTTTGTCGATTTCAGCCGCACCCGCAGTGGCCGGAGCGGAGGGATGATAGCCCACCGCGCAAGGGTTCACGCACACACTCACCCATCCGTGGGTCTACCAGGTGGGATCGACCCCGTTCGCGGGGGAATTCCACCGGGAAACCCCTTGCCTGGGACGCGCGGGCGTGATGCGATCGGCCCTGAGCTGTGCTGACAGTGCGCGCACGACCGGTAGCGGGACGCGACCGCGGGCGGCGGCCGGACACGGACCGGACACGGCCGGCGGAGTCGACCGACGCCGGTCAGGTGTAACGCCTAGGCTGATCACAGGCGACGGTCCGGACACAGGGGTGTGCACTCACGGCGCGTCGCGTCGGTCGGGGTCGAGGAGGGCGGGGACGTGACTGCGCCAGTCGGGGTCAGAGGGAAGGGGAAGCCGCTGTACCGGAAGCGGCGGCCGTGGCCTGCCCTCGTCCTGTTCGCGATACTGGTGGTCGTCGCGGGATACGTCTGGGTGAAGGTCATCAACGTCGACGAGGACGTGGACGCGGCCGTGCACTGCAACGCGCCCGGGCCGCTGCCGGTCGGGGCGACGCCGCCGGCCACGCCCGCGCCCAAGCTGGGCGCCGTGGTGGCCCACGACGCGCTGGACAAGACCGCGCCCGCGCCGGCGGCCCAGGTCCAGGTGCGCGTCTACAACGCCGGCGAGACCCGCAACCAGGCGGCGATCGTGAACTCCGCGGTGCTGCAGGCCGGCTTCGCCACCGCCGGCGCCCCGGCCAGCGACCCGGTGTACCCGGCCAGCGACATGAACTGCCGGGCCCAGATCCGGTTCGGCCCCAACGGCGTCTCCGGCGCCCGCACGCTGAGCATCCTGGAGCCGTGCGCGGAGCTGGTGCGCGACGAACGCCAGGACGGCACCGTCGACCTGGTAGTGGGCAAGAAATACGACGAGTTCCGGGTCAACGCCAGCGCCAAGCAGGTCCTCCAGGAGCTGGCCGCGTGGGCCCAGAAGCAGCCGCCGGCCCAGGGCGGGCAGCTGTCCCAGCCGACCGGCCAGGCCCCGGTGAGCGCCGACCTGATCAACACCGCCCGCAGCGTGCACTGTTAATTGCCGCGCGTTCCGCGCGGAGCTCGGCCCCTTTGGGGCCGATGCCTCGCCCTTGCTGAATTTCGATCGGCCGCGTCGGCTCGGTGGTGGGTGCGTCGGGTGGCGGCCGATCGAAATCCAGCAACCGTGCGAAGCATCGGCGGGGCCTCGCACTCTCCGGGGTAGCGGCGACATGGGCCTCGCGACGATCGGCGTCGCTGAGACGCGGCTCACACCTTTGACTGCCCGTTCGGACGGCTCACACCTTGCCGAAGCCGCTCTCCACGAGGGCGGCCCTGATCTGCTCGGCGACGCCGGGCGCGGCCGCGAACGTGGCCTCCGCGCCCAGGCCGTCGTCCGTCACATCACCGGGGAACCGGACCACCGCGCCCGCCTCCTCGGCGATCAGCCCGCCGGCGGCCCAGTCCCAGCGGTGCAGGCCGTGCTCGACGTAGGCGTCCTCCCAGCCGGCAGCCACCGCGCACAGGTCCAGCGAGGCCGCCCCGCAGCGGCGGATGTCCCGCACCCGGCCCAGCATCCGGCTCATCGCCTCGGCCTGCCGCAGCCGCCGGGCGTGGTCGTAGGAGAAGCCGGTCCCCAGCAGCGACAGCTCCAGCCGGGTGGTGGCGGCCACGCGCAGCGGCCGGCCGTCCAGGAAGGCGCCCCCGCCCCGGGCCGCGGTCCAGACCCGGCCGGAGACCGGCTCGATCACCGCGCCGGCCACCGACACCCCGTCCAGCTGGGCCGCGACCGACACCGCGTGCCAGGGATGGCCGTAGAGGTAGTTGACGGTGCCGTCGATCGGGTCGACCACCCACACCAGGCCGTCCAGCGACGAGGTCCCGCCCTCCTCCTCGCCCAGCACGGGCTCGCCGGGGCGCAGTCGGGCCAGGCGGTCGCGGACCAGCTGTTCGGACGCGCGGTCCGCGGCGGTCACCACGTCGGTTTCGCTGGACTTGGTGTCCACCTGGGTGACAGCGTGATCTCGGGCGTTGCGGACCAGCTCGGCGGCCTCCGCCGCGACGGTGACGGCGATCCTGACGAGTTCCTCGGATTCAGCGGCTAGCACGCCGTCAACCGAACCACACACGTTAGGGTCTGCGCACACTCCCGAAGACCCGCTCGCTGGGTCGAGGACTGACAGCGGACTGAATCGAGTAGGAAGGGTCCGACGGATGGGCACAACCCGCGGGTTCGGGATCGACATCGGTGGATCCGGCATCAAGGGCGGACTGGTCGACCTGGAGACCGGCGAGCTGGACGGCGAGCGGCTGCGCATCGTCACGCCACAGCCGTCCACCCCGGACGCGGTGGCCGACGTGGTCGCCGAGATCGTGGAGAAGTTCGGGTGGACCGGCCCCATCGGGGTCACGCTGCCCTGCGTCGTCAAGCGCGGCGTCGCGCTGACCGCCGCCAACGTGGACAAGGGCTGGGTCGACACCGACGCGTCGGCCCTGTTCGCGCAGCGGCTGGGGCGGTCCAAGGATGACGTGGTCGTGCTCAACGACGCCGACGCCGCCGGTCTGGCCGAGGTCCGCTTCGGCGCCGGCAAGGACCAGTCCGGCGTGGTGGTGCTGCTGACCTTCGGCACCGGCATCGGCAGCGCCGTGTTCCTGGACGGCCGGCTGCTGCCCAACACCGAGTTCGGCCACCTGGAGGTGGACGGGCACGACGCGGAGAAGCGGGCCGCGGCGTCGGTGAAGGAGGACAAGGACCTGTCCTGGGAGGAGTGGACCCACCGGGTCAGCCGCTACCTGAACACGCTGGAGAACCTGATCTGGCCGGACCTGGTGATCGCCGGCGGCGGCGTCAGCAAGAAGGCCGACAAGTGGCTGCCGCTGCTCAAGGTGCGCACCAAGGTGGTCGCCGCCGCGCTGAAGAACGAGGCCGGCATCGTCGGCGCGGCCGCCGCGGCCGCCCACGGGATCGGCCACTAGTGGTACCTCGAAAAAACTGACCGAATCGTGTTCCGGCGATCTACCTGCGGGAACACGGAAAATGGGCCCGTCGGAGGCCGTGTGGCGGCAACGCGGCACGGCCTTCGTCGTTACAATGGAACAGTGCCCGCGGTCAGCACCGCAGGGCGCTCCCCCGAAACCCCTTGGCGGCCGAGGTTCGCGCCCTTCGGTCTGCCGTGAAGGACCGTCGCGAAAGGGCGTACGTGGCAGCCGCAGAAACCGCAACCCGACGCTCCGCCACCCCCGCGAGCGCCGCCGCGAAGGCAAGCAAGCCGGTCGACGCCGAGGAGGCCGCGAAGGCCACCCCGGCGCGTGGTGCGGCGGCCAAGACTGGCGCCGCGAAGACAGCGGCCAAGAAGCCGGCCGGGCCCCGGGCCGCCGCCGCCAAGAAGGCGGCGACCGGCAAGGCGGCGCCGGCCAAGGCCAAGAAGGACGGCGACGGCGACGAGCCGGACCTCGAGGGCGAGGTCGAGCTGGACGCGGCCGAGCTCGAGGACGTCGTCGTCGAGGACGTCGTCGAGGAGCCCGAGGAGGAGGAGCCCGAGAAGAGCTCCGACTTCGTCTGGGACGAGGAGGAGTCCGAGGCGCTGCGGCAGGCCCGCAAGGACGCCGAGCTGACCGCCTCCGCCGACTCCGTCCGCGCCTATCTCAAGCAGATCGGCAAGGTGGCCCTGCTCAACGCCGAGGAGGAGGTGGAGCTGGCCAAGCGGATCGAGGCCGGGCTCTACGCCGCCGAGCGGGTGCGCAAGGCCGAGGACGAGACCGAGAAGCTGCCCCCGCAGATGCGGCGGGACCTGCGCTGGATCGTGCGGGACGGCGAGCGGGCCAAGAACCACCTGCTGGAGGCCAACCTCCGCCTGGTGGTGTCGCTGGCCAAGCGCTACACCGGCCGCGGCATGGCGTTCCTGGACCTGATCCAGGAGGGCAACCTGGGTCTGATCCGCGCGGTCGAGAAGTTCGACTACACCAAGGGCTACAAGTTCTCCACGTACGCCACCTGGTGGATCCGGCAGGCGATCACCCGGGCCATGGCCGACCAGGCCCGCACCATCCGCATCCCGGTGCACATGGTGGAAGTGATCAACAAGCTCGGCCGCATACAGCGCGAGCTGCTCCAGGACCTCGGCCGCGAGCCGACGCCGGAGGAGCTGGCCAAGGAGATGGACATCACCCCGGAGAAGGTGCTGGAGATCCAGCAGTACGCCCGGGAGCCCATCTCGCTCGACCAGACCATCGGCGACGAGGGCGACAGCCAGCTCGGCGACTTCATCGAGGACTCCGAGGCCGTGGTGGCCGTGGACGCGGTGTCGTTCACGCTGCTGCAGGACCAGCTCCAGTCGGTGCTGGCGACGCTGTCCGAGCGGGAGGCGGGCGTGGTGCGGCTGCGCTTCGGCCTCACCGACGGCCAGCCCCGGACCCTGGACGAGATCGGCCAGGTCTACGGCGTGACCCGGGAGCGGATCCGGCAGATCGAGTCGAAGACCATGTCCAAGCTGCGTCACCCGTCCCGGTCCCAGGTGCTGCGCGACTACCTGGACTGACGGCCCCGATTCACCACAGCGCCCCGCTCGGCCGAAAGGCCGAGCGGGGCGCTGTTTCTATTCGGTCACGACAGATTCGGAGTTCCCGACCATTTCGGGCACAGCCCCATCGGGCGCCGGCGTGGAGATCGACTCGAGGGTGGGGCGTTCACCTCGCCGACGGGCGTTCGTGGCCCTCAGTTGGCCCGTGGGACGCCGTGACGCCGTCGCCGGGGGCGCAAAACCGGAGCGGGGTCTCCGAAGGCTCACGGAAGCCGAAGCGGGTCGGTCCGACTGTTCGCCAGAAGCGAATCTTACGCTCTGTAGTGTGACTCATCCCACAACAGGGGTGGCGATACGAACCCGGTCGTGGTTCGCTGACGTAGCTTGAGTACCTGAGTTCGTTGCGGTGAGTCATGTTGGACCCGATCCGACGACAAAACGTAACCTGCTCGGGACCTGGCGAGGGCTTCGGCAACGGACCATCGACAGGGTGGGATGTCACGGAGTGTGGCTTGCTGCATCCGGGTACATCTCACGTGACGGGCGTCGCCACGACGGTCGGGAACACCGACGGGGCGCCGAACGTCTGCAACAGTGATGGCAGCGAGCACCAGAGAGACCGACGGGCGGCGACCCGGAGGCCGGTGGTCGCAGCTGTAGTAGGCACCGGAAGCACCCGGTGCCGGGACGGAGGGAGATTTCCATGACGACCTTGCTCACCCGCCCCGAGCTGACCGCTGTCGACCGCTGCGACCGGTGCGGCGCAGCCGCTCAGGTACGCGCCATTCTCCCGTCCGGAGGCGAGCTCCTTTTCTGCGGCCACCACGCCCGTGAGCACAGCGCCAAGCTGCGTGAGCTCGCGGCCGAGATCCAGCAGGGCTGAGAGGCCGGGGCAGACGAAGTCCACCACTTCCACAGGCGAACAAGAGGCGCGGGCCAGGTGTGGGCCCGCGCCTCTTCGCTACCCAGCTCAAACCCCGCTCAACGCTTGGAAGGGGGCTTTCCTGCACTCGGAGTGCAGGAAAGCCCCCTTCCAAGCACAAGGGCGTCAGCCGGAGAGGGCCTGTTGGAAGGCCAGCTCGGCGGCGCCGATGATCTTGGCTTCCTTGCCGAGCGGGGAGGCCACGATGCGGATGCCGCCGACGGCCCGGCTGACCAGGCTGCGCTCCCGCACGGTCTCGGCGGCCTCGTTGACCACGGCCTCGGGCAGGGCGGCCAGCAGGTCGCCGAGCACCACGAGCTGCGGGCCGAGCAGGTTGACGATGTTGATCAGCCCGATGCCCAGCCAGTCGGTGAACTCCCGCAGCCGGCGCAGCGCCTCCTGGGGCTCGCCGGCCAGGGCGCGCAGCTCGTTGACCACGGCCTCGCGGGGCGAGCCCTCGGGCATGCCCAGGGCCCGGCACAGGGCGTCCTCGCCGACCTCGGTCTCCCAGCAGCCCTGGCAGCCGCAGTAGCAGGGCCGGCCGCCGGGCCGCACGACCATGTGCCCGAGCTCGCCGACGTAGCCGCCGCTGCCGCGCAGGGCGGCCCGCTCGGAGATGACCCCGCCGCCGACCCCGACGTCCACCGACACGAACACCATGTCGGCGGCCTCGGTGGCCACGCCCCGGGTGTGCTCGGCCAGCGCCCCGAGCTCGGCGTCGTTGCCGACCAGCACCGGCCGGTGCAGGGCGGCGGACAGCCGCTCCCCCACTGGCACGCCGGCCCAGTGCAGGTTGGGCGCCTCGTGCACAAAACCGTCCCGCCGGACGACGCCGGGCACCGACACCCCGACCCCGACCGGCTCGGACCCGATCCGCTCGGCCAGCCGCCGGCAGGCGGTGCCGATCTTGGCCAGCAGGTCGTCGGGCGAGCCGGCGCCCCGGGGCAGCGTCCAGCCCCGGGTGCCGAGCACCTCGCCGCCAAAGCCGACGGCGGCCACCGTGGTCTGCTCCACGCCGACGTCGACGGCCAGCACCCACAGCGACCGCGGCTGCGGCAGCACCAGCAGCGACGGCCGGCCGGCGCCGGTGCGCTTGACCGAGACCTGCTCGACCACCACGCCGGCGTCGGCCAGGCCGTCGACCAGGGCCTTGATCGTGCTCCGGTTGAGCCCGAGCTCGGCGGCCAGTTCCGCCCTGGTGCACGGCCCGCCGACGTGCAGGCGGCGCAGCAGGGCGGTCCGGTTGTGCCTGCGGACCTCGTCGGGACGTGTACCCGCGGTTGGCGGACCGCTCACCGCACACCCCCTCGTGCCCCGATGGGACTGCTAGTGACCGGTCGCCTTGGCACGTCGTCGAGACACCGCGTCGACGCTGGCCGCCAGCAGCAGGACCGCACCGGTGACGATGCTGACCACGGCGGCGGGCGCGCCGACCAGGCCGAGGCCGTTGCTGACGATCTGGATCACGAAGCCACCGATGATGGCGTTGGACAGCCGGCCCTTGCCGCCGAACAGCGACGTGCCGCCGATGACCGCGGCGCCGACGGCGAACAGCAGCACGTTGCCGCCACCGGCGTTCGGGTCGACCGAGCCGACCTTGGACGAGTAGACGATGGCGCCGACCGCGGCCACGGTGGAGCAGATCACGAACACGCTCATCCGGATCTTGGGCACGTTGATGCCGGCGCGGCGGGCCGCCTCGGCGCTGCCGCCGACGGCGTAGATGTGCCGGCCGTACTTGGTCCGGTCCAGCACGAACGTGCCGATGACCAGCAGCACCAGCATGATCGGCACCACGTAGGGCACGCCCTCGATGGTGATCCGGGCCGGGTTGGGCGAGCGGTTGAGCGTGAGCAGGTAGGTGGCCACCGCGCCCAGCACGACGACCGCGCCGACCTTGACCAGCGTCAGCGTGGTCGGCTGGGCGACCAGGCCGCGGCGGACCCGACCGGAGTGCCGGAACAGCACCACGGCCGCGTAGCCGCCGGCGAAGATCACGAACAGGATCCAGCTGCCCAGGATGTCCAGGTTGTTGTTGGCCACGCCGAACAGCACCGGGTCGTTGCTGATGGACAGCGTGCCGCCGTCGCCGATCAGCTTGAGGATCACGCCGCCCCAGGCCAGGAACAGCGCCAGGGTCACGACGAAGGACGGGATGCCGATCTTGGAGATCATCACGCCGGTGAGGCAGCCGATGACGGAGCCGATGCAGATCGCCAGCAGCATCTCGAACCACGGATTGGCCGGCACGCCGATCAGGATCAGCAGCAGCGCGACCGCGGACAGCACGGCGCCGGGCCAGATCCGCTGCCACACCGCCACCGCGATGGCCAGCACACTGCCGGCGATGAACGCGTAGAAGACGGTGTCACCCATGCCGGCCTGGAGGTTGCCGCCCTTGACCAGGTGCAGCGCCATCACGGCGGCGGCCACGCCGGACGCGGTGCCGGCGGACAGGTCGATCTCGCCCAGCAGCAGCACGAAGACCAGGCCCATCGCGATGATGATGATGCCGGTGGCCTGCGCGATCAGGTTGGCGATGTTGTTCAGGGTGAGGAAGGTGTCCGACAGCGCGGCGAAAAGGATCAGCAGCACGATGAGGCCGGCCAGCGCCGGCAGCGAGCCGAGCTCGCCGCCGCGGACGCGGTCCACGTAGTCGCGCAGCGCCTGTCCGGTGGAGCGCCGGGTCGTGTCGATGCCGAAGTCGGCGATGGCGGCGGCCTGCACCTGCGCGGCCCGGTCGCCCTGGGGGGTCTTGTCACCCGAGGGCGTCTGGTCCGACGGCGGGGCGGCGGCGGGTGTGTCAGTCATTTCGAAGCGATCCCTTGCAGTTCAGACCGTGGCGACTTCGGGCTTGGCCAGGCCGATGTCACCCGACCGGCCGGCGGTGATCAGCTCGACGACCTGCGTGTTGGTCAGGTCCTTGGCCGGCAGCTGGGCGACCATGCGGCCCAGGTACAGGGTCGAGATGGTGTCCGCGACCTCGAACACGTCGTTCATGTTGTGGCTGATCAGCACCACGCCCAGGCCCTGGTCGGCCAGCCGGCGCACCAGGTCGAGCACCTGGCGGGTCTGGGCCACGCCCAGCGCGGCGGTCGGCTCGTCCAGCAGCACGACCTTGCTGTCCCACAGCACGGCCTTGGCGATGGCCACGGTCTGCCGCTGTCCGCCGGACAGCGACGCGACCAGCGTGCGCACCGACTTGACCGTGCGGACCGAGAGCGAGGCCAGCGTCTCGCGGGCGGCCTGCTCCATGTCGGTCTCGTCGAGCAGGCCGTACTTGCCGCGCTCGCGGCCCAGGAACATGTTCTGGACGATGTCGAGGTTGTCGCACAGCGCGAGGTCCTGGTAGACGACCTCGATGCCCTTCTCGGCGGCCTCACGCGGGCCGTTGATGTGCACCGGCTCGCCGTTGAACAGCACCTCGCCGGAGTCGATGCCGTGGATGCCGGCGATGCACTTGACCACCGTGGACTTGCCGGCTCCGTTGTCGCCGACGAGCGCGGTCACCTCGCCGGGCCGGATCACGAGGTCCACGTCGTGCAGCACGTGGACGGGCCCGAAGCTCTTGTTGATCCCGCGCAGTTCGAGGATCGGCTCGGTCATGGGGATGTTCTCCAGACTGTCACTCGCCCGCCCCGGTGGCGGCGGGGTGCTGGGCATGGGAAGCCGCCGCGGCCGGCCCGGGTCGGGGGTCCGGGCCAGTCGCGGCGGCGGCCATGGGTACGGCCGTCAACAGGTCAGCTGATGCCGTTCGCGGTGCACAGCGCGGCCACGTCGCCGGTGCAGACGTCTTCCTTCTTCACGGCGCCGGCCGAGATGACGTCCTTGACCTTGTCCTTGGTGATCGACTGCGGCGTGAGCAGCAGGGACTTGACCGAACGCTGCGTCTTCGGGTCGGTGACCGTCTGGGTGGCGATCTTGTCGGCGTCGGCCTTGCTGTTCTTCAGCAGCGCGGTGGCCAGCTGGGCGGCCGCCTTGGCCTCCTGGTCGATCGGCTTGAACACCGTCATGTACTGGTCGCCGCGCAGCACGGCCTTGAGGCCGTCGGCGGTGGCGTCCTGGCCGGTGACCGGAACCTTGCCGTTGAGGTGGTTCTTGGTCAGGACCGTGATGACCGCGCCGGCCAGGCCGTCGTTGGCCGCGAGCACGCCGTCGACGTTGCCGCCGTTGGCGGTCAGGAAGTTCTCGAAGACCGAGCCGCCGGTCTGGTTGTCCCACTTGTCGATGTACTGGCTCTTGACCAGCTTGAGGGTGTTCGCGTCGTACAGCGGCTTGAGCACTTCTTCCTGGCCCTGGTGGAACAGGATGGCGTTGTTGTCGGTCGCCGCGCCCTCGATCTCGATGACCTGCGCGCCCGGCTTGCTCTTGAGCGCGTCCGCGAGGGCCTGGCCCTGGAGCTTGCCGACCTGCACGTTGTCGAACGAGACGTAGTAGTCGGCGCTGCCGCCGGCGTTGAGGCGGTCGTAGTCGATGACCGGGATGCCCGCGGCGGCGGCCTTCTTCTCGACCGCGGCGCCCACGTCGCCGGTGGTGGAGGCCAGGATCAGCACCTTGACGCCCTGGCTGATCATCTGGTCGGCCAGCGACGAGACCTTCTGGTCGTCACCCTGCGCGTTCTGGATGATCGGGTCGAAGCCCTCGGCCTTCAGCGCCGCCTCCAGCAGCGGGTGGTCGAACCCCTCCCAGCGGGCGGACGTGGCGGTCTCCGGCAGGATCACGCCGACCTTCGCGCCATTGCTGGCCGCACTGCTACCCGACGTCGGGCTGCTGCCGCTGCTGCTGTTGGCACCACACCCGGTGACCGCCAGCGCGAGCCCGGTGCTCGCGGCGAGCACGGCGAGAGTTCTGCTGCGCATCCGGCTGTTCCCTTCATCGTGGCGCGGGTCACTCCATGAGCCCGCGAAAATGTTGTGGCGCAGAACATATGCCCCCTGGGCACCCGCCGAAAGTGGGGTGAAGCGGTTAAGTTCAGTTCTGGCGACACGATGCGGCAACGGCTCGGTAACCGGAAGGCCGCCACTACACCGAAAGGCCGCCTGTCAACTACGCATTGTGACTAAATCGGGGTGAACTCGCGGCGACACCTTGCACGGTTGGCCGCCGGGCCTGCGACAAAAGGATCACCCACCCGATTACGGACAGGCATGAGAGCGCTACCAAACGCCCTGCCGCCAACCGGTCGTGCGGTCTAGACCACACGCCGGTGTGACCTCACCAGGAGCGCAGGGTCGCGATGCGTTCCTCGAGCTGCTCGACCGAGGCCATCGCGGTGGGCGGGCCGCCGCAGTAGGCCCGCAGCTCGCTGTGGATCTTGCCGTGCGGCTTCTTGGTCCGGTGGTGGTGCATCGACACCAGGGTGTTCAGCTCGCGCCGCAGCTCGGCCAGCCGCTCCTGGGTGGTGCGGGCGCGCGCCGGCTGCTTGGCCGCCGGCTCCGGCTCGGCCGCCTTGCGCGCGGACACGTCGGCCAGCTGCTTGGCCTGCCGCTGCCGCAGCAGGTCCCGCACCTGGTCGGGGGCGAGCAGGCCGGGCAGGCCCAGGTAGTCCTGCTCCTCCTCGGTGCCGACCATCGCGGCCGTGCCGAACGAGGAGCCGTCGTAGATCAGCTGGTCCAGCTCGGCCGAGGCGCCCAGCGAGGTGTAGCCCTTCTCCTCCTCGCCCTCGTCCTTGGTGCGGTTGGCGTCGGCGAGCAGCTCGTCGTCCCAGCCGTCCTTCTCACGGTGGGGCTTGCCCAGCACGTGGTCGCGCTCCGCCTCCAGCTCGCTGGCCAGCTGGAGCAGCACCGGCACGCTGGGCAGGAACACGCTGGCCGTCTCGCCGGGGCGGCGGGACCGCACGAAGCGGCCGATCGCCTGCGCGAAGAACAGCGGCGTGGAGGAGCTCGTGGCGTACACGCCGACGGCCAGCCGCGGCACGTCGACGCCCTCGCTCACCATCCGGACCGCGACCAGCCAGCGGGCCTGGCCGGCCGAGTACTCGGCGATCCGGCCGGTGGCCTTGGGGTCGTCGGAGAGCACGACCGTCGGCTCCTCGCCGGTGAGCTGCTTGATGATCGCCGCGTAGGCCTTGGCCGACTCCTGGTCGGAGGCCAGCACCATGGCCCCGGCGTCCGGGATGGACTGGCGCACCTGGTTGAGCCGCTGGTCGGCGGCGCTGATCACGGCCGGCATCCACTCGCCGGTCGGGTCCAGCGCGGTCCGCCAGGCCCGGGCGGTCTGCTCCTGGGTCAGCGGCTCGCCCAGCCGGGCGGTGAACTCCTCGCCGGCGCCGGTCCGCCAGCTCGCCTCGCCGGAGTAGGCCAGGAACAGCACCGGCCGCACCACGCCGTCACGCAGCGCGTCGGCGTACCCGTACGAGTGATCCGCACGGCTGCGCATCGCGCCGGCGCTGTCCGGCTCGTAGTTGACGAACGGGATCGGGCTGTCGTCGCTGCGGAACGGGGTGCCGGTCAGGGCCAGCCGGCGCACCGCCGGCGTGAAGGCCTCGCGGATCGCGTCGCCCCAGGACTTCGCGTCGCCGCCGTGGTGGACCTCGTCCAGGATCACCAGCGTCTTGCGGTTCTCGGTGCGCACCCGGTGCAGCGTCGGATGGGCCGCGACCTGGGCGTAGGTGACCGCCACGCCGTTGTAGTCGTTGGAGGTCTGCCCGGCCCCGTTGCGGAAGTTGGAGTCGATGGCGATGCCGGCCTCGGCCGCCGCCTTGGCCCACTGGTGCTTGAGGTGCTCGGTCGGCGTGACGATGGTGACCCGCTCGACCGTGCGGTCGGCCAGCAGCTCGGCGGCGACCCGCAGGCCGAAGGTGGTCTTGCCGGCGCCGGGCGTGGCGACCGCGAGGAAGTCCTGCGGCCGGGTGGTCAGGTACCGGGTCAGCGCGCGGCGCTGCCAGGCCCGCAGCGGCCGTGCGGCGGTTGTGGTCGGGTTGAGGGTGTCCGTCAACGCCGTTCACCCTCCCTAGCTGCGACAACCTGCCGATGACGTGCGAATGCCCTCACGGTGGCGTTCCCTGAGGGCTGGCAGCAGCTTACCGAATCGGCCCCGGGCGCACCGCCCGATGGGCTGTGCGACAGGCCACGGGTTGGCGTTGCGGGGGTCAGTCCAGCCAAGATTCCGGTGATGCCGCATGCTTTGAGGTGCCATGGGTCAGCAGCCTGAGCAGGACACCGGCGCGGTCGCACCCGTCAAGCGGGGGCCGTGGCGGCTCACGGTGCGCACGGTCACCAAGGCCTGGTTCGGCGACATCTTCTCGGAGGCCGCGGAGGCGGCGTTCTGGCAGACGCTGTCGCTGCCGCCGCTGCTGCTGGGGCTGCTCGGCCTGCTCAGCTTCGTCGGCGACTGGTTCGGGCCGCAGCTCGTCACCGCCGTCGAGACCAAGATCCTTTCGTTCTGCCACACCATATTCAGTCAGAACGTGGTTGACCAAATCATCGCCCCGACGCTGGTCAGCATTCTCACCGGCGCGCACACCGAGGTGGCCTCGATCGGCTTCCTGCTCTCGCTGTGGGCCGGCTCGTCGGCGATGGCCTCGTTCGTGGACGCCATCACCGCGGCGTACGGGCAGCACGACGTGCGGCACCCGGTGTGGCAGCGGATCTTCGCGCTGTTCATGTACATCGTCGGGCTGATGCTCGCGGTGATCGGGCTGCCCGTGCTGGCGCTGGGGCCCGACCTGCTGGCGGCCGTCGTGCCCGGCGAGTGGCGGCCGCTCGTGCAGCAGCTGCTGACCACGTTCTACTACCCGGTGATGGCCGTGCTGCTGGTGCTGGCCCTGGCCACGCTGTACAAGATGGCGCTGCCGCGCAAGCTGCCGTGGCACCGGGGGCTGCCCGGCGCGGCGCTGGCCATGGTGATGTTCCTGCTGTCCAGCATCGGGCTGCGGCTGTACATCGGGTGGATCACCACCACCGGCTACACCTACGGCGCGCTGGCCACGCCCATCGCGTTCCTGCTGTTCACGTTCTTCCTCGGCATGGCCATCATCGTCGGCGCGCACTTCAACAGCGCGATCGAGGAGCTGTGGCCGGCCAAGATGACCCGGCGGCAGCGCCGCCGGTGGCGGCGGCTGGAGCTGGAGCGGGCCGCGGTGCAGATCCGGGCCGGCGAGCAGGCCAAGGCGTGGCTGGACACCCAGTCCGAGCAGGAGACCGCCGAGCTCAAGAACGGGTCGTCCGTGCTCAGGAACGTCACCGAGAAGTGGCAGGCTCCGTCGCCCGCCGACGTCAACGACACCGAGAAGTTGCCGCGTCCGTCGGCCGGGCGTCAGAGCAAGTAGTTCCTCAGGCCTTCATCGCTTCGTAGAGGCGCTTGCACTCGGGGCACACGGGGCTGCCGGGCTTCGGCGACTTGGTGACCGGGAACACCTCGCCGCACAGCGCGACCACGTGCGTGCCCATCACGGCGCTCTCGGCGATCTTCGCCTTGCGCACGTAGTGGAACATCTTCGGCGTGTCGTCGCCGGTGGTCTCGTCGGCGTCCCGCCGGGTGTCGGTCTCGGGCAGCGTCTGGGTCATCGGGCTCACTCATTCATGATGCCTGATACACGCTGGACGTCGAAACGGGAGACGATGGGTACACAACCGCAGGTCAGCCCAGAGGTCGCGGCCGCGCTCGCCGAGGGCGGGGCCGTGGTGGCGCTGGAGAGCACGATCCTGGCGCACGGGCTGCCGCCGGGCCGCAACCGGGAGGTGGCGGCCCGGGTGGAGCGGGTCGTGCGGGACGCGGGGGCGGTGCCGGCGACGATCGCGGTGCTGGACGGCCGCCCGGTCGTGGGCCTGGACGACCGGCAGCTGGACCGGGTGTGCGACCCGGCGTCGGGGCTGGTGAAGCTGTCCCGGCGGGACCTGGGGCCGGCGATCGGGCTGGGCCGGGACGGGGCGACGACGGTGGCCGGCACGGCGGCGCTGGCGGCGGCCGCGGGCATCGGGGTGTTCGCCACCGGCGGCCTCGGCGGCGTGCACCGGGGCGCTGGCGAAAGCTGGGACGTGTCGGCGGACCTGGGCGTGCTGGCCGAGACGCCGGTGCTGGTGGTCTGCTCGGGCGTGAAGTCGGTGCTGGACATCGGGGCGACGCTGGAGCTGCTGGAGACGAACTCGGTGCCGGTGCTGGGCTACCGCACGGACCGCTTTCCGGCGTTCTACCTGCGTGAATCCGACTTCGACGTGCCGTGGCGGGTGGACGACCCCAAGCAGGCGGCCGCGGCGGTGCGGGCGCACCGTGAGTTCGCGCCGGGCCACGCGGGGGTGCTGCTGGCCAACCCGGTGCCGGTGGAGTACGAGATGGAGCGAGGGCTGCACGACCGGCTGCTGGCCGAGGGCCTGGAGCTGCTGGTCACGCGGGACGTCCGCGGCAAGGACGTCACGCCGGTGCTGCTGGAGCACTTCCACACGGCCAGCGACGGCGTGAGCCTGGACACCAACGAGCAGCTGGTGCTGTCCAACGCGCGGCTGGCCGCCGAGGTCGCGGTGGAGCTGGCCCGATGACGGTGATCGTGGTCGGCGACTCCGCGCTGGACGTCGTGGCCCGGCACCACACGCCGATCGTCAGCGGCGGCGACTCGCGGGCGGACATCGCGCTGGCGGTCGGCGGGGCCGGCGCGAACACGGCGGCCTGGCTGGCCTCGTTCGGCGTGGACACGGTGCTGGTCGGGCGGGTCGGCGACGACATGGCCGGCCGGCAGGTCCGGGCGGAGCTGGAGGCCGTCGGGGTGCGGTGCGCCATGGCCATCGACCCGTCAGCACCGACCTGCTGCGTGGTCGTGCTCGTCGACGACGACGGGCAGCGCAGCATGCTGGCCGACCGGGGCGCGAACGCCCGACTGGCCGGCTCGGACCTGACCGTCAACCTGCTGGAGACGGCCAGCCACCTGCACCTGTCCGGCTATGTGCTGCTGGACCCGAGGTCGCGGGAGGCCGGGCTGGAGATGCTCGCGGCGGCGCGGGGAGCAGGCCTGACCACTTCGGTCGACCCGCAGGCGGCGCTGCACATCACCCAGCAGGGGCCGCAGACGTTCCTGACCGCCGTCACCGGCGTCGACCTGCTGCTGCCCAACGCCGACGAGCTGGCGGCGCTGACCGGGTCGCGGGACCCCTCGACCGCGGCGGAGCTGCTCGACCACGTCGGCGCGGTCGCGGTGACGACCGGTCCCGACGGCGCGAGCTGGATCGACCGGGTCGGCCGCTGGGACGTGCCGGCGGTCCGGGCGAACTGCGTCGACTCCACCGGCGCCGGCGACGCCTTCGACGCCGGCCTGCTGGCGGCGTGGCTACGCGGCCAGCCGCCGCTGGACGTGCTCCGGGCCGGCGTCGCGGCCGGCTCCAAGGCCGTGTCCCGAGTCGGGGCCCAGCCACAGGCCTGACACACACTTCGACGCCGGCGGCTGCGACCTACCCCTCGATGGCGCGGGTCGGGGCCGTCGGCGTCGGGCCGTCCTGGGCGGCCTCCTCGGCCGAGACCTCGCGCTCCAGCGCGCGGCGGGCGGCCTTCTCCGCGTTGTAGCGGTTGATCTCTTCCTGCTTGCGCGGCGGCCGGTCGTTGGCGATCAGCACGGCCACCCAGGGCAGCGGGATCGACAGCACCAGGAACAGCAGCGCCAGCCACCAGATGTGGATGAACACGCAGGCCAGGATCAGGCAGGGCACCCGCAGCCCCATCATGATCATGTACTTGCGCTTTCGGGCGCGGGCCTGCTCCGCGTACGAGGGCGCCGCCCCGGTGATCAGAACCGGTGTGTCGTCTCGGTCAGAGCCCTTCACGACACCACCTCCTCCGGTAGATGCTAGACGCCCCCAAGGGCGTGCAAACATTTCGGTCGTGTTTTCCGACAAGTTCTGTGACCAGCTGCGGGACGCCTTCCGCGAGGCCCGCTACGAGCCGGACGCGGTGGTTGACCTGCTGGGCGGGCCGGCCCACGCGGCGTTGGGCCGCGGCGAGCCGGAGCCCGCCCGGCGGGCCAGCGCCGACGGCGGTCCGCTCGGCACCCTGATCCGCGTGTTCCTGCTCGGCGACAGCGCGTCGCGGTCCGAGACGCAGGCGGCGCTCGGCACGCTGTCCGTGGCCGACGCCGTGGCCGAGGGGCTGCTGCGTGAGGACGGCGGGAACCTCCGCGCGGACCTGGACGTTCGACCGTACGGAGACGATCAGGGTTCCTGGTGGGTGGTGTCGGACCAGGACTCCGATCTGCGCGGCGCACCCGTCCGCCCGGACCACGTGCTGGGCGTCGGACACGCGTCTCTGAGCCTTGCTCGCGCTACGGCCCGACGGCCCGTGGACACGGTGCTGGATCTGGGCACCGGCTGCGGGGTGCAGGCGCTGCACGCCGCCCGGCACGCCAACCGGATCACCGCGACCGACCTGTCCGAACGGGCGATTTCCCTTGCCTCCGCGACATTCCGGCTCAACGAGCTGGACGTGGAGCTGGCCCGCGGCGAGTGGTTCCAGCCGGTCGCCGGCCGGCGCTTCGACCAGGTCGTGTGCAATCCCCCGTTTGTCGTCGGACCCGCCCGGGTCGACTACACCTACCGCGACTCCGGCCTGGCCGGCGACGACGCGAGCGCGTTGGTGGTGCGGCAGTTGCCGGCCTTCCTCAACGAGGGCGGGGTCGGCCAGCTGCTGGCGTCGTGGGTGCACCGCAAGGGCGAGGACTGGACCGACCGGGTCGCGTCCTGGCTGCCGCGCGGCGGCGTGGACGCGTGGTTCGTGCAGCGCGATGTGGCCGAAACCTCGCTGTACGTGGGCACCTGGCTGCGCGACGCCGGCATCGACCCGCGGTCGGCGGAGGGCCGGGTCAAGGCCGCCGCGTGGCTGGACTGGTTCGAGGCCAACGATGTTCTCGGTGTCGGCTTCGGTTTCGTCACGCTGCGTCGCACCTCGGCGTCACACCCCGAGATCGTCTGCGAGGACCTGCGGCACGCCTTCGACGACCCGCTGGGGCCGGAGGCCGCGGCCTGGCTGGATCGAGTGAGTTGGTTGCGACAGCACGGATCCCCCGAGGAACTGCTGGCGACGCGCTTCCTCGTGCCGCCGACCGTGATGCTGGAAGAGGTGTCGCAGCCCGGCGACGAGGGCTGGGAAGCGGTGGTCCGACGACTGCACCGCACCGACGGACCCGGTTGGCAGCACGAGGTCGACGAGTTGGCGGCGGCGCTGCTCGCCGGCTGTCGTGGCGCGTTGCCGCTGGGTGACCTCTTGCACCTGTTGGCGTACGGACACGGCCAGTCGGTCGACGACCTCGAACGCGCCGCGTTGCCGATCGTGCGGGATCTGGTGCGGCACGGGATGGTTGTGCCGGCATGAAGGCGGTTGTCATGCGGGTGACAAAGGCTTCCGTCACGGTAGGCGACGAGGTCGTCGGCGAGATCGAGGAGCCGGGTCTGTTGGTGTTGTTGGGCATCACCCACTCCGACGGCCCCGAGCAGGTCGACACGATGGCCCGCAAGCTGCACGAGCTGCGGATACTCGACGACGAGCAATCCTGTGCCAGCACAGGGGCTCCGCTGCTCGTGGTGAGCCAGTTCACGTTGTACGGCGACACCAGGAAGGGCCGCCGTCCAACGTGGACGAAGGCCGCGCCCGGCTCGGTCGCCGAACCGTTGGTGGACGCGGTCGTCGCCGCGCTGCGCGCGCGGGGCGCCACCGTGTCCACCGGCCGGTTCGGCGCCGACATGGCGGTGGAAAGCGTGAACGACGGTCCGTTCACGGTGCTCGTCGAAGTGTGATGATTCCGGGTTTCCTGGCTTTGGAAACGTGTGCGCGGCGGATTCGGTTCAGTCGTCCAACATGGACTTCACGTTTCACCGGGACGGTTGCCCGCTGAACGGGTGGAGGTGGCCCTCTCTCAGGGAAACCTCAGGTTCCAGGGGCAACCGCTCGGGCCGCGGACACGTCATGAGGGGTGTGAGAACACGGGAACGATTTCGCGATCGCTCGCGTTTTCACCAGTGTCCAGCCAGCAAGCGCCAGGCATTCCCAACCCGGGTGCCTCGCCCGAAAGGCTCGCCGCGCAACGCAGCGCCGGTGTGTGACGCGACAACACACCAGCCCGCGACCGGGGAGGGAGTCACCGTGACCATCCCGCAGACCATCGACCAGGAGATCGGCCCGGAGGCCGATCTCGACGCCCAGGGGCCCGCCGCCGACCTGGTGCGCGTCTACCTGAACGGCATCGGCAAGACCAAGCTGCTGACCGCCGAGCAGGAGGTGGGGCTGGCCAAGAGGATCGAGGCCGGCGTGTTCGCCCGGCACATGCTGGAGACCGCCCGAGTTCTGGACGCCACCAGGAAGACCGAGCTCACCCAACTCGTGCGGGACGGCGAGCGGGCCAAGAACCACCTGCTGGAGGCCAACCTCCGGCTCGTGGTCTCGCTGGCCAAGCGCTACACCGGCCGCGGCATGCCGCTGCTGGACCTGATCCAGGAGGGCAACCTCGGGCTGATCAGGGCCGTCGAGAAGTTCGACTACACCAAGGGCTTCAAGTTCTCCACGTACGCCACGTGGTGGATCCGCCAGGCCATCACCCGGGGCATGGCCGACCAGGGCCGCACCATCCGGCTGCCCGTGCACCTGGTGGAGCAGGTGAACAAGCTGGCCCGGATCAAGCGGGACCTGCACCAGCAGCTCGGCCGCGAGGCCACCCACGAGGAGCTGGCCCGGGAGTCCGGCATCGCCGAGGGCAAGATCGCCGACCTGCTCGACCACTCGCGGGACCCGGTGAGCCTGGACATGCCCGTCGGCACCGACGAGGACGCCCCGCTGGGCGACTTCATCGAGGACGCCGAGGCCACCGACGCCGAGAGCGCCGTGATCTCCAGCCTGCTGTCCGACGACCTGCGCCGCGTGCTGGCGACCCTGGACGAGCGGGAGCAGTCCGTCATCCGGCTGCGGTACGGCCTCGAGGACGGCCAGCCCCGCACCCTGGACCAGATCGGCAAGCGCTTCGGCCTGTCCCGCGAGCGGGTCCGCCAGATCGAGCGCGAGGTCATGTCCAAGCTCCGGCAGGGCGACCGCGCCGAGCGTCTGCGCGCCTACGCGAGCTGACCCGAACGGCCGTCTTGACTTGTGATCTGTGTCACGGCACAGTTCACCGCACAACAGCTTCGCGGTGCGAACCACCACCTGAGGTTCGTGATCGCATCCGACGGGAGGTCGGGACGGCCGGGGGCCGCCCCGGCCTTCCGATTTCCGTGCCTCTCGGTTTCTGTGGCGGGTGTCCCGTCATCCGGCCGCGGCGTCCTCGGCCTCCCAGCGCAGCAGGTCGCCCGGCTGGCACTCGAGCGCCTCGCAGAGCGCGGCGAGCGTCGCCAGGCGCACCGCCTTGGCGCGGCCGTTCTTGAGCACCGCCAGGTTGGCCGGCGTGATCCCGACGCGGTCGGCCAGCTCGCCCACGGACATCTTCCGCCGGGCCAGCATCACGTCGATGTCGACGGCGATCGGCATCAGATCACCTCGTCCAGTTCGGCCCGCAGCTGCGCCGCTTCGACATCGCGGGCGACGGCCTGGGCGAGCAGCATCCGCAGCACGAAAACGATGAGCGCGACCCCCAGGATGGCCAGGCCGATCCCGCCCATGATGAGGGTGACGCCCGGATCGTCCCGCTGGCCCGGCGCATTGATGATCGTGACCGCGAACCAGACGAGGGCGGCCGCCACGATCGCGCCGATGATGAGGTCCACGTACCGGAAGGCGGCGTGGGAGAACACGGTGCCGCGTCGCACCATCGTCACCAGCCGCCACACGCAGACGAAGGCGACCTCCACCGTCACCAGACCCAGGATCGTGATGACGCGCAGCGCGGTCAGCGGGAGCGACCCGTCCTCCGGGTCGCTCCCGCTGACCAGCGCCCACACCATCAACGCCTGCACCAGCACGGTGCCGGCGAGCACCACCACGAGCACGGCGCGCAGCGCGTGCACTGCCAGCTTTCCCATGGCCATCCCTCCATCGATTTTCGATGGGAATCTATCGAATGTCGATAGATGAAGCAACGGTTGGTTTCGCACCCCGGCGGCCGGACCGATGTGTGATGTCCGCCGTCACACCGGGGACGGCGCTGGGCTCCACCTGGGCGGCAGTACCGTAGGGCGGGTTACCCGAATTGCGTGTGCAAGGGAGCCCGCGTGTCCACCACCACGTCGTTCCAGTACGTCGATCCGCTGCCGCTGGGCAAGGACACCGAAACCGAGTACCGACTGGTCAGCCCGGACGGCGTCCGGGTGACGGAGGTGGCGGGGCGGCGCTTCCTCGAAGTGGAGCCGGCGGCGCTGCGGCTGCTGGCCCGGGAGGCGATCCGGGACATCCAGCACCTGCTGCGGACCAGCCACCTGCGGCAGCTGCGGGCGATCATCGACGACCCGGAGGCCAGCGGCAACGACCGCTTCGTGGCCACGGACCTGCTGCGCAACGCCTGCGTGTCGGCGGGCGGGGTGCTGCCGATGTGCCAGGACACTGGCACGGCGATCGTCGTCGGCAAGCGCACGGAGACGGTGCTCACCGGCGGTGACGACGAGGCGGCGCTGTCGGAGGGCATCTACGACGCCTACCAGCAGCTGAACCTGCGCTACTCGCAGATGTCGCCGACCACCTTCTGGGACGAGAAGAACACCGGCACCAACCTGCCGGCCCAGATCGAGCTCTACCACAAGACCGGCCAGGAGCCGGTCTACGAGTTCCTGTTCATGGCCAAGGGCGGCGGCAGCGCCAACAAGACGTTCCTGTACCAGGAGACCAAGGCGCTGCTGAACCCGACGCGGCTGGCCCGCTTCCTGGACGAGAAGCTGCGCTCCCTGGGCACCGCCGCCTGCCCGCCGTACCACCTGGCGATCGTGGTCGGCGGCACTTCGGCCGAGTACAACCTCAAGGTGGCCAAGCTGGCTTCGGCCCGCTACCTGGACAACCTGCCGACCGAGGGCTCGGCCGAGGGCCACGCGTTCCGGGACACCGACCTGGAGCAGCAGGTCCTGGCCATGACCCGTGAGTTCGGCATCGGCGCGCAGTTCGGCGGCAAGTACTTCTGCCACGACGTGCGGGTCATCCGGCTGCCCCGGCACGGCGCGTCCTGCCCGGTCGGCATCGCGGTGTCCTGCTCGGCCGACCGCCAGGCCAAGGCCAAGATCACCGCGGACGGCGTGTTCCTGGAACAGCTGGAGCACGACCCGGCCCAGTTCCTGCCCGAGGTCCACGACGAGCAGCTGTCCGACGACGTGGTCCGGATCGACCTGAACCGGCCGATGGACGAGATCCGCCGCACCCTGGCCGCGCTGCCGGTGAAGACCCGGCTGTCGCTGTCCGGCCCGCTGGTGGTGGCCCGCGACATCGCCCACGCCAAGATCAAGGAGCGGCTGGACGCCGGCGAGCCGATGCCGCAGTACCTGCGCGACCACCCCGTCTACTACGCCGGCCCGGCCAAGACCCCGGAGGGCTACGCCTCCGGCTCGTTCGGGCCGACCACCGCCGGCCGGATGGACTCCTACGTCGAGCAGTTCCAGGCGGCCGGCGGCTCGCTGGTGATGCTGGCCAAGGGCAACCGGTCCAAGCAGGTCACCGACGCCTGCCAGGCCCACGGCGGCTTCTACCTGGGCTCCATCGGCGGCCCCGCGGCCCGGCTGGCCAAGGACTGCATCCGCAAGGTCGAGGTCCTGGAGTACCCGGAGCTGGGCATGGAAGCGGTGTGGAAGATCGAGGTCGAGGACTTCCCGGCGTTCATCGTGGTGGATGACAAGGGCAACGACTTCTTCTCCGAGACCTCCGCTCCGACGCTGCAGATCTCCTTCCGCCGCTAGGGATCCGTGCCTCAACGGGAGCTGATCGCCCGCGTGCGGGACAAGTGCGCGGGCGATCCGGGGCTCGACGCCGCCCTGATGTACGGCTCGTTCGCCGCCGGTGAGGCGGACGAGCACAGCGACATCGAGTTCTGGCTGTTCTTCACGCCGCAGCGGCGGGCGGCGATCGAGCCGGCCTCGTGGTGCGCGGACATCGCGCCGGTCAGCCACGGGCTGGTCAACGAGTTCGGCACCTATGTGGCGTTCTTCCCGGGGCTGGTGCGGGGCGAGTTCCACTTCGTGACGACCGCGGAGATCGCCACGGTGGCCGACTGGCCGGCCCGTGGGGCGGCGGTGGACCGGATGGTCGTGGTGGACCGCCACGGGGCGCTCACGCCCGTGCTGGAGGCCCTGCCGCGGCGATATGCGCCGCCGGACGGACCGGAGGCCATCGCTCGGTGCTGCGACCCCTTCGTGAACTGGCTGGTGCTGGCCCATCACCTGACGGCCCGGGGCGAATTCCTGCGGGCCTGGGACGCCCTCGGGCATCTCCAGCGGCACCTGGTGTGGATGGCCCGCCTGGCCGAGAACACGACCGAGCACTGGCTGACGCCGTCGCGACGGGCCGAGGTGGAGCTGTCGGCCGAGACCGTGGCGGAGCTGCGGGCGGCGACCGCCGAGGCCACGCCCGAAGAATTGGCTCGGGCCCTACGGGCGGCGTTCGGCCTGGGCCGGCGCTGCTGGACGGTTCTCGCCGACCGTTACGGCACTCCGCTGCCGACGGCGCTGTTCGCGGAGCTGGATGCCGCACTGGGCAAGGGCTAGCAAGGCGCCGATGAGCAGCAGCCACAGATAGTGGTCGGGCGTCTCGATCCTGCTCTGCGCCAACGGATCCGGGCCGGCGATGAGGGGAACGAACCGCGCGGGGCCGGACGTCAGCAGCAGCCAGGCGAAGCCGGTGACGCCCAGCACGGCTGTCGCGGCGGTCTGGAGAGACAGGGCCGCACTGTGCGTGATCCGGGCCGTGCCGAGGACGCCGGCGGCGGCGAAGACCACGGCCAGGCCGATGGACGACGGCACCGGCGGCACGATCACCACGAAGTCCAGCCACAGCAGCGCCGCGGCGAACCCCATGGCCACCGCCGAGATATGCGCACGGGCGTAAAGGAAAGCAACCAGGTAGGGCGCCAGCACCAGCAGCGCCCACCCGCTCGGGAGGGCGATCACGGCCGTGCCGAACACCAGCAGACATCCGAGCAAGCGCGCCATCGCCTACGCCGTCCTGGTTGAGGAAAGGGCCTCGTGCGGTCCCGGCCCGACCCCTGCCGCCGGGGCGGGACCGCACGAGGATATTCGTCGGCGGCGTGCCGAACGTTGCGGGTCGGTTTCGACCAACTAGCGCTGCGTGCCGGTCTCGGTGGTCAGCACCACCTTGCGGCTCCCCAGTGGAGCGTCCAGATGGGCGGCGATGGGGATGTTCCTGACATAAAGCGGACAAACCCGATGCATCTGGGCGACGCTGAGCACGGTGATGTCGACCTCGGCGGCGGTCTGCTTGGTGACCTGGGCGTCCACCTTCATGCAGCCGCCCTCCTCGGCCATCACCACCAGGGTCTTGCCGCCGTCCTGCTGCCACACGGTCTGCGGCACGTTCTCGGGCGCGGCGGCGTAGTTCACCTGGCTCGGCGGCACGGTCGGGCCGGTGGCCTGCACGGGCGGCGAGGCCGGCGGCGGGGACGTCGAGGTGGACGGCGGCGGGACCACGCCGGAGGTGGTCGTGGGCGACGTCGTCGTGGTGGTGGCGGTCGGCGAGGAGGAGCCGGCCGGCGCGGAAGCGGCGGTGTTGCTGGTGGCGACGGACCCGCACGCGGCGAAGGCCACCAGTCCGGCGCCCGCGAGGCCGACGCCGACGAGTCTTCTGAGGTAGGGGCGGCGCCCGGCCGGCTGGGGCGAGCCGGCCGGACGCCCGGGGATTGGCTCTGTCATGACCGCACCGTCCTCTGTTCCAGCACAACCTTGCGGTCGGCGAGTGGCTTGTCCAGCTGCACGGTGTGCTGCGTGAGCCGCAGCTCCTTGGTGCAGACCCGATTGGTGTCGGCGAGATTCCGCGTCAGCAGCACATGCACGGACGCCGCGTCCTGAGAGCTCAGCTCTGCGGACGAACGCTCGCACCCGCCCTCCTCACCCTGGACGGTCAGCACCGCGCCGTTGTCGTCCAGCTGGACGCGCGCAGGGTAGCCGGCGGGCAGGCGGGAGGCGTCGACCTGGCCGGCGGGCACGTCGCGCAGGCTGCCGCCCTGGCCGGTCGCGGCGATGCCGTTGGCGCCGGTGTTGGCACTGCCGGGCAGGGTCGTCGTCTGGGTCTGGCCGCAGGCGCTTATCGCCAACACCAGCGCGCCCGCGCCGACCACTGTCGTCAGTCCCTTCATGGTTGTCGGACGGAGCGACCACCGTGACGGGTTGCATCACCCAAATCGGATAGCGCGACTGCCGACGCCCGGCGATGATCCGTGGCGTGAACAACACGGTGCTGCTCAATGTGGGGCTCGGCGTGCTGGTGCTGGCGCTGCTGGTGTACCGGCAGCTCCAGCCGCGTCGGGTGCGCCTGGACAGTGCCGTCCGGTTGACGCTGATTCTGCTGGTGGCCGGCGCGGCCCAAGCGGCTCCGGTGCTGTTCCGTCACCCTCCGGCCACCATTGTGGTGATCATGCTGCTGGCCGGCCTGGTGTCCGGCGCGGTGTTCGGCACGCTGCGGGCGTACACCACCAAGTTGTGGATCAAGGACGACGACGTCTGGCAGCAGGGGACCTGGCTGACGCTGGTGCTCTGGCTGGTCGCCGTGGGCCTGCACTTCGGCATCGACTACCTGTCGGAGCAGCAGGGTGCGCCGGCCGGCCTCGGCTCGTCGACGATCGTGCTCTACCTGGCGGTGACGCTGGGCATCCAGCGCTTCATCACGCAGCAGCGGGCCGTGAAGGTCCGGTCAGAGGTCCAGTAGCTGGATCGGATCGAAGGAGGCCGGGAACGGCTCGGTGATCTCGAAGGTGCCGCCGGTGTGGGCGACGGCGACCTCCTGGTACTCGCCGTCGGCCAGCCGGTAGAACCACAGGGTGGCGGTCTCGGTGCGCAGGTCGACCTCGCCCCGCAGGTAGTACGGGATGCCCTCGCGGGCGCACATGGCCGGCTTGTCCAGCCGGTCGCGCTGCCGGGACGAAGGCGACACGAACTCCCCCACCACGACGGCGTCGGCGGCCTGGGCCCAGGTGCCCATCACCGGCGAGCGCATCACCGTGATGTCGGGCTGGATCCACCGCTGCGCGGTCATCTGGAGGTTGACGGTGGTGTAGACGCGCAGGCCGACGGTGCGGGCCGGCGTCTTGAACAGGCCGCGTAGCTCGTCGGCGGCGTACACGTTCGGCCCCGCCTCGTACGGGCTCAAGATCAGGTTCCCGTCGACGCACTCGTACTTGCTCGGCAACAGCCCGGGATCGGGGAGGTAGCGCTCGGCCAACTCCGTCGTCCACATGCCGGCCAGCTCGACGAGTGGGTCGAATGAGACCGAAGCGGACATGTGGTCACCTCCCAGAGGCCTCATGATACTGCCGCCCGGTGGCCGCCGAGCAATATCGGCGACCACCGGGGAGTCAATGTCACATGCGCGTCGTTGTTGCCTCCATGCGGCACGTGCGGACCGCATGTGACTCAACACCGGGCGGGGGTCAGGGCAGCCGGGTGAGGGCGTCCTTGATGGCGTCCAGACGGCCCTGGGAGGCCAGCCCGGGGTGGTACACGTGCAGCTCGGACGCGCCGGCGTCGAGGTACTGCCGCCATTCGGCGGCCAGCGCGGCGCCGTCCACGGGTCGAGGCGGCAGCGCCAGCACGTACGCGGCGAGGGCCTTGTCGGTGATGCCTTGCAGCGCCTTCAACACCGGCAGGGCGGCGTCCGGCCCGGGCCACGCGGTGAAGGTCAGGGTGTCCACGTCAGCGTCGACCCCGCCGGCCACGGTGGCGAACGGGCCGGTGGCCCACTCGTCGGCCGCGGCATGCGCGACGATCTTCGCATCGGGCAGCACGGTGCGGATCTTCGCGACCAGAAGCTGCCGCAGGCCACGGGAAAGCCCGGTGCGCACGCCGGAAACCACGTCGGCGAGCTGCTCCCCCAGCGCCGCGCGGACGCTGTCGGCCTTGCCGTCGACGCCGGCCTTCACGGCCTGCCGGAACTGCACAACGTCGATGCCGGCGTCGCCGTAAAGACCGACGCAGGCCACACAGAAGCACAGGGACAGCAGCTGCTGCTGCACCGGCGACCAGTCCGTGCCGTCGGTCTTCTCATGGTGCCCGCCATGAACGAAGCCCAGCGGCCCACAGGCCTCCAGCACCACGCCGTCCAACGGTCCACTTTGGACGATCTCGGCGACCAGGGTCTCGCAGTACTCCACGACATCCGACTGGGCCGGGCACAGCGCGTACGGGTAGCGGTCACCGAAGGCGTTCTGCACGGTCAGATCCGGGTTGGCGTCCCCGAGCCGACTGGAGTGCGTGAGCACGGTCCAGGCGTGCACCGGAAGACCCGCCGCGCGCAGCATCTGCGCCGCCGCCCCGAACGAGTCACCGTCCACCCAGGACGGTGCCGCCGGCACGAGTCGCTTGCCCTGCCACGCTTCCGGCCGCACCGGCACGTACAGCGCGGCGTGCCGGGCGTCGACCATCCGGTGCCGCGGGTGCAGCGGAGTGGCGGCTCGCGTGGTGTGGTACGACGCAGCCAGGGCGACCGCGCCGACGCCGAGGCCGGCGATCCGCTCGGCCGCGGCCTCGTCGCCGACCAGGTCCCACGGGTAGGCGTGGGCGAGCGTGGTCACCACCGGGGGTTCTTCCTCTCGTACGACGGATCGACCCGCCGCATGTAGCCGGTGTCGTCCCGGCTGCGGATGTCGGTGTCCAGGAAACGTTGATGCGCCATGGCAAGCGCGTCCCGATCGAGCTCGACCCCCAGGCCGGGCCCGCTCGGCACGGGCACGGATCCGTCCACGAAGGACAGTGCGCCCGGCTTCACGACGTCGTCGACGGCGTTCCACGGGTAGTGCGTGTCACAGGCGTAGCGCAGATTCGGAGTGGCGGCGGCCAGATGCGTCATCGCGGCCAGGCTGATGCCCAGGTGCGAGTTGGAGTGCATGGACAGCCCGATGCCGAAGGTCTCGCACAGCAGCGCGAGGCTTCGGGACCGGGTGAGGCCGCCCCAGTAGTGGTGGTCGGACAGCAGCACCTGGATGGCGTTCTGCCGGACCGCCGGGGCCAGGTGGTCGAAGGACACGACGCACATGTTGGTGGCCAACGGAATGTCCACCCGGGCGGCCACCTCGGCCATGCCCTCGATGTTCGCGGTCGGGTCCTCCAGGTACTCCAGCACCCCGTCGAGCTGTTCGGCGACCTTGACCGAGGTGTCCGGCGTCCACACCGCGTTCGGGTCCAGCCGCAGCGGGTGGTCCGGGAACGCCTCGCGCAGCGCGCGGATGGCCTCGATCTCCTCCTCGGGCGGGAAAACGCCGCCCTTGAGCTTGATCGAGCCGAAGCCGTACTCGTCGATCAGCTTGCGCGCCTGGGCCACGATGCCGGCCGGGTCGAGCGCCTCGCCCCACTCATCCGGCTCGGCATCGGGGTGCCCGGCCCACTTGTAGAACAGGTAGGCGCTGTACGGCACGGCGTCGCGCACCTTGCCGCCCAGCAGGTCCACCACCGGCCGGTCCTGGTGCTTGCCCTGGATGTCCAGGCAGGCCACCTCGAACGGGGAGAAGACCCGGTCCACGGTGCCGATGCCGGAGATCTGCCCGGTCAGGCCGTGCTTGTCGCTGCCGACCACGCCGCCCAGGGCCGCGGCCACCGCCGCGTGCAAACCGTTGAGGTTGTAGACGTCCAGGCCGATCAGGGACGGCACGACCTTCCGGGTGCGCTCCAGGTGCCCGGCGTCGCCGTAGGTCTCGCCGAGACCGCTGACGCCCTCGTCGGTGTGGATCTCGACGATCGTGCGCAGGGCCAGGGGCTCGTGCACGCCGACCGAGTTCATCAGCGGCGGGTCGCGGAACGCGATCGGGGTCAGGACGATCTCGGTGATCTTCATTTGGCGATCAGCTCCCGGCCGGCCTCCACGATCCGGTCCAGCTCGGCCAGGTGCTCCTCGGTCGGGTCCAGCAGCGGGGCCCGCACGCCGCCCACGTCCAGCCCGCCGCGCGTGACGGCCGCCTTGACCAGGGACACCGCGTAGCCGGGCACCTTGTCGCGCAGCTCGACCAGTGGCTTGTAGAAGCCGTGCAGCAGGGCGTTGACCCGCTTGGTGTCGCCGGCCGTGACAGCGTTGTAAAACGCCAGCGAGATCTCCGGCGCGAAGCAGAACACCGCGGAGCTGTAGAGCTCGACGCCGATGCCCCGGTAGGCCGGCACGGTCATCTCGGCCGTGGGCAGGCCGTTGAAGAACTGGAACGGCTTGTCGACGCTCTCCCGGACCGACAGCACGATGCGCTGCATCAGGTCGAGGTCGCCGAGGCCGTCCTTGAAGCCGATCACGTTGGGCAGCTTGGCCACCTCGACCGCGGCCTCGGGCGTGAACACGGCGTTGTTGCGCTGGTAGACGATCACCGGCAGGTCGGTGGAGTCGACCACCTCGGCGACGTAGCGGGCGACGCCGCCGGCCGGGCAGCCGACCAGGTACGGGGGCAGCAGCAGGATGCCGTCGGCGCCCGCGCGCTTGGCGGCGGCGACGAACTTGCGGGCCAGCGGGGCGGAGCCGCCCGCGCCCGCGAACACCGGCACGCGGCCGGCGGTGGCCTCGACGGCGACGCGCACCGCGCGCTCGAACTCCTCGGGTTCCAGGGCGTGGAACTCACCGGTGCCGCAGGCCACGAACACGCCGCCGGGTCCGGCGGCGACGCCGTGCTTGACGTGCTCGGCCAGCACGTCCTCCGCGACCTCCCCGTCCGAGGTGAACGGGGTCACCGGGAAGAACAGCACTCCATCCAGTTGCATTCCAGACCTCTCTGCGCCCTGTGACGGCATCCGTGACGATCGTTGCTCGCGAAAACGTTTACACGCCAGGACGCGGCCGGTCCTTGACCCCAAGGGTTGGTACCCGCGAGGCGGTGCGTCGGGCACCGCCTCGCGGGCTTGTGGACTCAACGACACCGCCGCCGTTAGCCGTCGAGCCCACGCCTGTCGGGACCGCCATCAGGTGATCCGTCGCGAGGACGGGGCCCGGGCCGCGTCCGCGATCCCTGGCGCGGCCGAGGTGGCCGTCGTCCTGGAGATCGGGGCTGCCATTGACCCTCTCCTCGCGGTTCACGTATCTGAATGCCGGTCGTACTTGTGAACGTTGGCACGGACTGTAAGAATCAGAACCACCGTGTGTCAAGGTCCTGGAGGCCGATCAGATGTCAGAGGCAGTCGACAACACGGCCCCCACCAGGCCGGCGGCGGTGAAATCCGCGGACCGAACCGTCGAGCTGCTGGAGGTCATGTCCCGCTCCGAGCGCCAGCTCACGCTCACCGAGCTGCACAAGGAGCTCAGCTACCCCAAGTCCAGCCTGTACATGCTGCTCCAGACCCTGGTCAGCCGGGGCTGGGTGGAGGTGGACCCCCAGCGCGGCAGCTACGGCATCGGCGTGCGGGCGCTGCTGGTCGGCACGTCGTACCTGGACCACGACCCCGTCGTGCGCACCGCCATCCGGGTGATGGAGCAGGTGCGCCAGCAGGTCAACGAGACCGTGCACCTGGCCCGCCTGGACGGCGCCGACGTGGTCTACCTGGCCAGCCGCGAGTCGGAGCACCACCTGCGCGTGGTGTCCCGCGTCGGCCGCCGGCTGCCCGCGCATTCCACCTCGCTGGGCAAGGCGCTGCTGGCCGAGCGCGGCCGGGCCGAGGTGGACGCGCTGCTGCCGGAGCGACTGGAGGCGCTGACGCCGAACACCGTGACCGACCGGGCCGATCTGCACGCCCAGCTGGCCCGGTTCCACGCCGAGGGCTACGCCCACGAGCGCGAGGAGAACACCCCCGGCCTCGGCTGCTTCGCCGTCGCGCTGCCGTACCGCAACCCGGTGATCGACGCGATGAGCTGCTCGGTGCCGCTGGGCCGGCTGGACGCCGACCACGAGCGGCAGGTCGTCAGCGCGCTGCTGGCCGCCGCGCGGACCATCACCGAGGTCTTGCGTCAGTTCGGTCGCTGAGTACCGTTCTGAAGCAATTGTAAACGTTTGCAACATGGAGGCCACAACCCGTGACCGAACGCATCCTGATCACTGGCGCGGCCGGCGGCGTCGGCACCCTGATGCGGCCGCGACTCGCCGCGCCCGACCGGGTCCTGCGGCTGCTCGACATCGGCGAGCAGCCGGCCGCGGCCGAGGGTGAACGCGTCGAGCTGGTCACCGCCTCGGTGACCGACCAGGCCGCGATGGACGCCGCGTGCGCCGGCGTCGACGCCGTCATCCACCTCGGCGGCCACAGCCTCGAACAGCCGTGGAAGGACATCCTCACGGTCAACATCGACGGCACCCACACCGTGCTGGAGGCCGCGCGGCGCAACGGCGTCAAGCGGGTCCTGCTGGCCAGCTCCAACCACGCCGCCGGCTTCATCCGCCGCGGCGCCGAGGACACGCCCGACTACGCGTTCCCGCGCCCCGACACGTACTACGGCGTCAGCAAGGTCGCCGTGGAGGCGCTCGGGGCGTTGTACGCCGACCGCTACGGGCTGGACGTGATCGCCATGCGGATCGGGTCGTGCTTCGAGAAGCCGCGGGACGTGCGGATGCTGTCCACGTGGCTGTCGCCGGCCGACTGCGCCCGCATGCTGGAGGCCTGCCTGGCCACGCCGTCGCCCGGGTACCGGGTGATCTGGGGCGTGTCCGACAACACCCGCCGGTGGGTGTCCCTGGACGAGGCCAAGGCGTTGGGATACCAGTCGGAAGACGACTCGGAGCGGTACGCCGAGGCGGTCATCGCCGAGCAGGGCATGCCCGCCGCGGACGGCCCCGAGCTGAACTACGTTGGCGGCGTCTGGGTGACTTCCGCCTGGGACACCGCCGTCAAGGAGACTGTCAAATGACCTCTGGGCAATTGGCCGCCATCCAGGGCTACAACCCGCGCACGGGAGAACCATTCGGCGCCCCGGTTCCGTCCACTTCGGACGCGGAGCTGGACGCCATCCTGGCCAAGGCCGTCGCTTCCGATTGGCCGGCAACGACTTCGGCCGTCCGGGCCGAGGCGCTCGAACGGGTCGCCGACGCCTTGGACGCCGAGTCCGAGCTGCTCGTGTCCACTGCGGACAGTGAGACCGCGCTGGGCGTGCCGCGGCTGTCCGGCGAGCTCAAGCGCACCACGAACCAGTTGCGGCTGTTCGCCTCCGTGCTGCGCGAGGGCAGCTACCTCGAGGCCACCATCGACACCGCGGACGCCAACACCGTGCCGCCGCGCCCGGAGCTGCGCCGCATCCTGCGGCCGATCGGGCCGGTCGCGGTGTTCGCCGCGAGCAACTTCCCGTTCGCCTTCTCGGTCGCCGGCGGCGACACCGCGTCCGCCCTGGCCGCCGGCTCGCCGGTGATCGTCAAGGCGCACCCGTCGCACCCGACCACGTCGGTCGAGACCGCGCGGATCGTCGCCTCGGTGTTGCCGGAGGGCGTTTTCGGCATCGTGCACGGCATTCCGGTCGGCACCCGGCTCGTGCAGCACGCGTCGGTCAAGGCCGTCGGCTTCACCGGGTCCACCGGCGGCGGGCGGGCCCTGTTCGACCTGGCCAGCGGCCGGCCGGACCCGATCCCGTTCTACGGCGAGCTGGGCAGCGTCAACCCGACCGTGATCCTGCCGGGCGCGGCCACCGAGGAGACCGCTGCCGGCTTCGCCGGGTCCTTGACCCTTGGTGTGGGCCAGTTCTGCACCAACCCGGGCCTGGTCTTCGCGCCGGCGTCCATGGTGGAGTCGTTGACCGCGGCCGTGGCCGGCACCTCCGGCGGGCCGATGCTCAACGAGCGCATGCAGCACGGCTATCAGTCCGGTGTGGACTCACTGGCCGGCAGCGACCTGGTCGAGCTGGCCGCCACCGGCACCGATCCGGCGCAGGGCTTCAGCGTCGCACCCAAGCTGTTCACCACCGAGCTGAAGACCTTCGCCGCCAACCAGGGCACCCTGACCGAGGAGCACTTCGGTCCGGCCGGCGTGGTCGTCACCTACACCGATCCCGAGGAGCTGCTGGACGTTCTCCCGCAGCTGCCGGGCTCTTTGACCGCCACCGTGCACGCTTCGTCGGCCGAGCACCAGCTGGCCGGCCGCATCGGGTCGGCGTTGCAGGCGGTGGCCGGGCGGCTGATCTTCAACGCCTGGCCGACCGGCGTCGCCGTGGCGTGGGGCATGCAGCACGGCGGCCCGTGGCCGGCCACCACCAACGCGCTGCACACCTCGGTCGGCTCCACGGCCATCCGGCGCTGGCTGGTGCCGGTGACCTACCAGAGCTGGCCCGAGGAGCTCCTCCCGCCGGAGCTCCAGGCCGGCAACCCCCTCGGCATCCCCCGCCGCTTCGACGGCGTCCTGGGCACCGCATAGCCCCCGGCTTTTGCCATGAAGGGCCCCATACTGGCGTTCAACGCCAGTATGGGGCCCTTCATGGCATCAGGCGGCCGCCGCCGGCTCAGGGGCCGGGACCCGTTGGGGTAGGGCCAGCAGGGCCAGCATGGCGACCACCGCGCAGCCGACGATGTACCAGCTGATCCAGGTGCTGGAGCCGGTGTTGGCCAGGATCGCGGTGGCGATCAGCGGGGCCGGGCCGCCGGCGATCACCGAGGCCAGCTGGTAGCCCAGGCCCGCGCCGGAGTAACGCACATTGGTGCCGAAGCTCTCCGCGATCAGCGCGGCCTGCGGGCCGTACTGCATCGCGTGCAGGACAAGGGAAACCACGATCCCCAGCAGGACAAGGCCGCCCACTTTGGTGTTGAGCAGCCCGAAGTACGGGAACGCGTACAGGCCGACACACACGACTCCGATGCCGTACATGAGCTTGCGGCCGATCCGGTCCGACAGCCAGCCGAACAGCGGCACGCACACCACTCCGGCCACCGCCGCGATCATCGTGTAGCCCAGCAGGTCGTCCGAACTCAGCGAGAGCTTTTTGGTGCCGTAGGTCAGCACGAACGTGATGAACAGGTAGAACGGCGCCTGCTCCGACATCCGCAGGAACGCCGAGCTCAGGATCTCCCGCGGGTGCTCCACGATCGCCCGCCAGACCGGTTGGCGCACCACCGCTTCCCGCTTCACCACCGTGTCGAACTGCGGCGACTCCAGCACCCGCAGGCGGACGTACAGGCCGACGCCGATCAGCACGATCGACAGCAGGAACGGGATCCGCCAGGCCCACACCAGGAAGCCGCCGCCCGACAGGCTCGACACCAGCCGGACCACGCCCGTCGACAGCAGCAGGCCGATCGGCACGCCCAGCTGGGGCAGGCTGGCCATCAGGCCGCGCTTTTTCTGGTCCCCCCATTCCATGGCCAGCAGCACCGAGCCGCCCCACTCCCCGCCCACCCCGATGCCCTGGGCGATGCGCAGGATCGTCAGCAGCACCGGCGCCGCCACGCCGATCGACACCGCGGTGGGCAGGCACCCGATCAGCAGCGTGCCGATGCCCATCGTCAGCAGGGTGCCGATCAGCGTTCCCTTGCGGCCGATCCGGTCCCCGAAGTGGCCGAACAGCGCTGCCCCGATCGGCCTCGCCGCGAAGCCCACGAACTGCGTCCCGAACGCCGCCAGCACCCCCGCGAACGGCGTGCTGCCAGGGAAGAACAGATTCGGGAAGATCAGTGCCGCCGCCGTGCCGTAGAGGAAGAAGTCATACCACTCGATGGACGTCCCGACCGTGCTCGCGACCGCGGCGCGCAGCCGCTGGGTGCGGATGAGAGCCACGTCACTGTCACTCATGCGGACACAGTGATCGCACACCGTTGCCCTGTCAAGAACGTGTGTGGTCGGATCCCGACGCCCCAGTTCAGGACGGCCGGCCGCCGAACTGCCAGTGGTGGACCTCGATGCCCGCGTACCGGTCCGCGGTCAGGACGGCGCGGGCCGTGTCCGGGTCCGGCGCCCGGAGCAGCGCCGCCGTGCCCAGCCAGGTCTCGCCGTCGTCGGCCAGCAGCGGCCCGTAGGCGATCAGTTCATCCCGGTCGGGCGGCGGGGCGAGGTCGGCGGGCGCCCCCGTGCCGAGTCCGAGCACCAGATACCGGTTGCCACCGGTCCGGCCGCCGGAGAACTCCCACATCGTGCGCCCCAGCGTGTTGCGCCACCGACGCACCAGCACGTCCCGGTACACGCCGGCCTGGTAGTTGGGCTCGTCGAAGGCGAACGCGCGGGCTGCGGCGGGATCGGGCAGATCGAGGATGTGCACGCTGCCGGTCGCCGTGTCGCCGTCGTCGGCCAGCGTCGGCCCGCGGGCGATCATCTCCGCCGCGTAGCGGTCCATGTAGGACCAGTGCTTCTCCACCAGTTCGTCACGCAGCGCCATGGAACCGGGCCGATCGCGGTGGTAGCAGAGGAACTCCATGCCCGCAGTCTCCGCCCTGCCCGGCAAGAACTCGATCGCTTTCCGCCCCGCGTCCGCCCTAGCCTTTGCCGCATGGCGATGACGACCGTGCCCGGGAAGCACGTGGATATCAAGATGTGGACGCGGGCCGACGAGGTCGAGCCCGCGGCGATGCAGCAGCTGCGCAATATCGCGGCGCTGCCCTGGGTGGTCAAGCACGTCGCCGTGATGCCCGACGTCCACCTGGGCATGGGGGCGACGGTGGGCTCGGTGATCGCGATGAAGGACGCGGTGTCGCCGGCGGCGGTGGGCGTGGACATCGGCTGCGGGATGACGGCCGTGCGCACGTCGCTGACGGCCAACGACCTGCCGGGCGACCTGGCCGGCATCCGGACGGAGATCGAGAAGGCGGTGCCGGTGGGCTTCGGGGCGCACCGGGACGCGGCGTTCGACGAGCGGGACGCGGGCGACTGGAAGCAGTTCTGGTCGCGGTTCGACGACCTGACGCCGGCGGTGAAGGCCCGCGCGGACAAGGCGGTCAACCAGGTGGGCACGCTCGGCGGCGGCAACCACTTCATCGAGGTCTGCCTGGACACGTCCAAGCGGGTCTGGGTGATGCTGCACTCCGGCTCCCGCAACATCGGCAACGAGCTGGCCCAGCACCACATCGGGGTGGCCCGCAAGCTGGCGCACAACGAGGAGCTGCCCGACCGGGAGCTCGCGGTGTTCCTGGCCGGCACGCCCGAGATGGCGTCCTACCGGCACGACCTGTACTGGGCCCAGGAGTACGCGCGCCGCAACCGTTCGGTGATGCTGCGCCTGATCAGCGACGTGCTACGCAAGCGGTACAAGCACATCCGCTTCGACGAGCCGATCAGCTGCCACCACAACTACGTGGCCGAGGAGAAGCACTTCGGCGAGGACGTGCTGGTCACCCGCAAGGGCGCGATCCGGGCCGGCAACGGGGACCTGGGCATCATCCCGGGTTCCATGGGCACCGGCTCGTACATCGTGCGCGGCCTGGGCAACCCGGACTCCTTCGAGTCGGCCTCGCACGGCGCCGGCCGCCGGATGTCCCGCACCAAGGCCCGCAAGATGTTCAAGCGCACGGACCTCATCGAGCAGACCAAGGGCGTCGAGTGCCGCAAGGACACCGGCGTCATCGACGAGATTCCCATGGCCTACAAGGACATCAACGAAGTGATCGCGAACCAGACGGACCTGGTCGAGATCGTGGCCAAGCTGAAGCAGGTCATCTGCGTGAAGGGCTGATCTCGAGCCCCGGCCCGGTGATGCCGGTGTCGGCGATCCGATAGATCGCCGGCATCGGCATCGCTTGGCTGAACGGCCAGTCGACCGGGATGCCGAGGCCGGCCAAGGCTCGCGCGACGAAGGTGCCGTGGCTGCCGATCACCACCGTGCCGGTGAACGAGCGGAGGATCGACACCGCCCGTACGGTGAGCTGGTTCAGGCTTTCCCCGCCGGGGCGGGCGAAGTCGGGGTCGGCCCAGCTCCGCTCGTAGTGGCGGGCGTAGTCGGGAGTGGGTTCCAGCCCGGAATCCCACTCCCGCAGCTCATGGTCGGTGAGCACTGGCAAAGCCAGCGCACGGGCCAGGGGCTCGACCGTCTGCACGGCCCGCAGATACGGGCTGGCGGCGATCAGGCTGGGCCCGATCGCCGCCAGTTCCTCGACCAGTCTCAAGGCCTGCGCGTGGCCGGTCTCGGTCAGCGGCCGATGGTGTTCGTCCGGGCCGTCCGGGGTGGGGATGACCGACTCGGCATGGCGGACCAGGATGATTTCCACGTCATACCAGTACCACTCCCGCCGGCTCACTGCTCAGGCCCAGGGCCGTGGTGGCGACCACCTTCAACGACGCGGCGTCGATCTTGCTGACGGTGCTGGAGGCGTTGTTGGTGACCCAGATCTGGTCCTGGGTGGCGGTGATGCCGGTGGGGATGTGTCCGACCTGGACGGTCGAGACCACGGCCCGCTTGGCGGTGTCGATGACCGACACGGTGTCGGAGTTGGCGTTGGTGACGTAGGCGAACAGGCCGTCGGGGCGGCAGGCGACGTTCCACGGGGACTTGCCGACCTTCAGGGTGGCGGCCACCCGATGGGTGTGGGCATCCACAATGGACACACTGTCCTGCCAGGTGTTGGCCACGTAGACGTTGCGGCCGCCGGGGCAGGCGGTGACGCCGTGGGCCTTGGCCAGGCCGGGCAACGAGGCCTTGATCTTGCGGCTGTCGGCGTCGATGATCCACAGTCCGTCCTGGCACGACACGTACACCGTCGAGCTGTCGGGGCTGACGGTGACCTCCTGCGGCGCGAGGCCGACGGTGATCTCGCCGATCACCGAGTTGGTCTTGGCGTTGATCACCGAGACCGACTTGGAGCCGCCAGGACCGGTGTCGGGACCGGTGTTGGCCACGTAGAGCAGCCGGCCGTCCGGGGACATGGCGATGCCGTGCGGGAACAGGCCGACGGTGATGGAGCCGACGAAGCCGCCGGAGTAGGTGCTGAGCACGGACACCTTGTCGGCCCCGGACTCGGAGACGTACAGGCTCTGGCCGTCGGGGCTGGCGGCGATGCCGTACGGGTTGGTCGGACCCTCCACAGTGGACAAGAGCTTGCCGGTGCCGGCGTCCAGCACGGACACGCTGTAGGCGACGATGCCGGTGACGTAGGCCTTCTTGGCGGCGGGGGCGGCCTCGCCGGCGGCCTTGTTGCGGGCCAGCAGCTGCGTGCCGGGGAAGCTGGTGCCGGCGACACCCGTCGGGAAGTCGGAGGCGTGCGTGGTGACGGTCTCGTCGATCCGGCTGCGGGTGCCCTGGTGCGGCGGGGTCTGCTCGGCGCCGGGGATCTTGGCCGGCGGCAGGTGCTTGACGTTGTACTCGGCCTGCCACAGCGGGGCCTTGGTCGGCGGCAGCGGCGGCAGGGGCTTGGCCGAGCCGCCGAAGCCCAGGGCGGAGGTGAGGTCGCCGAAGGTCTTGCGCCGCCAGTCGCTGATGTTGGTCTCCCGCACGCCGGTGACGGCCTCGATCAGGCGCAGCACCGAGGTGTGGTCGAACGGCTCGGTGGCGACGAAGCCGCCGCGCGTCCACGGCGAGACGATCGTGCACGGCACGCGGATGCCGGCGCCGATGGACACGCCGTTGACGAACTCGTCGGGCGTGCCGGCGGGCGGCATGGGCGGCACGACGTGGTCGAACAGGCCGTCGTTCTCGTCGTAGTTCAGGATCACCACGGTCTTGGCCCACACGTCCGGATTCGCGGCGATCGCGTCCAGTTTGCTGGCCACGAAGTCGGCGCCGGCGGCCGGGATGTAGTCGGGGTGCTCGCACTGGGGCGAGGTCGGGATGATCCACGAGACGGTGGGCAGCCGGTCGTGCAGGGCGTCGTACTCGAACCGGTCGGCCGGTCCGATGGCCAGACCGTGTTGGTGCAGCGGGGAGTTCGGCCCGGCGTCCTGATAGGCCTTGAAGAACTCCAGCGGGTTGCACCCGTAGTCGTCCTCCTGCTGGTACACGTGCCAGCTGACGCCGGCGGCGGTGAGCCGCTCCGGGTAGGTGGTCCACGTGTACGGGGACGGCACCACGTTGCTGATGATCGGCCCGCCGTGCTGGCCCGACGGGTCGATGGTGCCGGTCCAGTGGTAGAGCCGGTTGGGCCAGGTCGGCCCGAGCACGGAGCAGAAGTAGGCGTCGCAGAGCGTGAAGTTGCGGGCCAGGGCCCACTGGAACGGGATGTCGTCCTCGGTGTAGTAGCCCATGGTGTACGGGCCGTTGTTGTCGCCGTCGGCGGCCCGGTGCGCGGGTAACCAGTTGTCCATCTTGCCGCCGTTGACCGCCGAGTGCTGCACGGTGAAGGCGTGGCTGGTGGACGGGATGGCCTGGGCGCTGGTGCGCTGGGTGTCCAGGTGGAACGGCAGCAGATAGCCGTCCGGGTTGCGGGGGTCGGGCTGGTAGAACACCGACCGGCCGCTGGGCAACGTGACCGCGTGCGGGTCGTCGAAACCCCGAACGCCGGGCATGGTGCCGAAGTAGTGGTCGAACGACCGGTTCTCCTGCATCAGCACGACGATGTGCTTGATGTCGCGCAGCGTTCCGGGATTGGTCGAGGTGGCGGCGAGCGCCTTGCGCAGGTTCGGCGGCAGCACCGACGCGAGCGCGGACGCGCCGGCTACGCCGGCCGCCGATCCGAGCAGGCGTCGACGCGAGATCCCAGCCATCTTGGTTCAGTCCTCCCGAATCTCACGGTCAGGCGCGCTCAGCAGACACCACGCAATCCCCCTCCGCAACGGTTCAGGGGGCCTTCGGGCGAATCATCCCGGGAGCCCGGTCACAGCCAAGAGGTCTAGACCTTCCTTGACACCAGGCGAACCGGACGTCACCCTGATCGAGCCGCCGCTTAGTTAAGAAACTTTCCTAACAGGAGCGAGCGATGCGCGATCGATCCGGTCGGCTGGTGGCGGTGGCCGCCGCTGCCGCGACGATTTCCCTGTCCGTGCTGGTCTCCACGGCGACTCCCGCCGCAGCCGCCGGCGAGAGCCACCCTTTCCCCACCCACGTCACGTACAAGACGGGCGTGCTGCCCTCGGCCAGCCCGGCCGACCGCGACGCGGCGGTCAAGAAGCAGTACGACTCCTGGAAGAAGGCCTACCTGCGCTCGGCCTGCGGCGGCTACCTGGTCTACGCCACCGACGACGCGCCCAACAAGGGCACGGTGTCCGAGGCCCAGGGCTACGGCATGAACATCGTGCCGCTGATGGCCGGCTACGACACCAGCGCCAAGGCCGAGTTCGACGGGCTGTGGAAGGTGGTCCAGGACCACCGCGACAGCAAGGGCATGATGCAGTGGGAGCTCGACGGCAAGTCCTGCAAGTACGCCGACTCCGGCACCCCTGACTCCGCCACCGACGGCGACCTCGACGTCGGCTACGGCCTGGTCCTGGCCGACAAGCAGTGGGGCGGCTACACCGCCGCGGCCAAGGACTGGCTGGCCAAGTTCTACGCGGCCGACGTCGCGCCGGACGGCCACCTCAAGTGCGAGGACGACGGCCCGAACACCGACACCCGGCCGTCCGACTTCATGCTCGACCACCTGCGGGCGTTCGCGGCCTACGACACCGCGCACGACTGGAACAAGGTGATCACCCGCACCGAGGCGGTCATCCAGGAGTTCACCGCGGCCTACTCGCCGACCGCCAATCTGCTGTCGGACTTCGTGGTGAACGCCAACACCACCGGCCCGAAGCCGGCGCCGGCCAACTACCAGGAGAACCAGCCGGACAACATCGTCGGCTACAACTCGGTGCGCGTGCCGTGGCACATGGGCGCCGACGCGCTGGTCTACGGCAGCTCGGTGGCGCTGACCGTGGCCAAGAAGGAGTCGGCCAGCTACAAGGCGAAGTCCGGCGGCAACCCGGCCAAGATCTACCCGCACACCAAGCTGGACGGCACGCCGACCAACACCGGCGACCAGTCCGAGGTGGCCAGCGACCCGGTGGGCGTGGCCGCGATGGCCGCCGGCGACCAGGCCTGGACCGACGCGCTGTGGAACTACCTGGCGACCAACCCGTTCGAGGACACCTACTACGGCGAGACCGTGAAGATGCTGGTCTACCTGGTGATGGCCGGCGACTACTGGACCCCGGCGTCCTGAATTCCCCTCAGGTCCACCTCCCGGAACCCCTAGGGAGGTGGACCGATTCAGGCTTTTCGGCGACACTGTGCGCCCATGATGGGCGGCACGAACGCCGGCCACGCGCTGCCGGTGATCGCCGAGGCGTGTGGTCTCGGCTTCAGCAGAGTGAAACCCCTCTCCGGCGAGCACGGGGCCGTGGAGGCGACCGTCGCCGGCCGCGGCCGGTACGTGGTGAAGTGGACGTGGCACCCGGACCTGTGGCCGTGCGAGGTGGCCGAGGTGACCGCCCGGCTGCGCTCACGGCGCTACCCGGCGCCGCGGGTGATCGCCGCCGACCGGCTCGACGGCATCGCCTTCTACGTGCAGGAGAAGCTGCCCGGCGGGCCGTCCGACGAGCTGGACGTGGACCAGCTGGAGCAGCTCATCGAGCTGGTGGAGCTGCACGCCGGCGCCGCCCGCGGGCTGTCCTCGGACCGGGCCCTGCCGTGGGGCGAGCAGATCCACCGCGACCTGGCCGACCCCGGCCACTGGACGCCACGGAAGCGCGCCTTGGCGGCGCATTCGCAACGAGGGGCCGACCTCGTTCGCGACATCGAGCGGCTGGCCGTCCGTCTGGACCTGTCCCGGCTGCCGGCCGACGACGTCGTGCACGGCGACTACGGGCTCGGCAACATGCTGTTCCGGGCCGGCGAGCTGTCCGGCGTGATCGACTGGGACGGCTGGCGGCCCGGCGACCGCCGCGCCGACCTGGTCACCCTGTGGTTCGCGCTGCGCATCGGCACCGACCAGACCCGCACCTCCACCGAGCTGCGCCGGCACCTGCGCCGGATCATGGCCCCGGAGCTGCTGTGGGCCTACGCCGCGCACAACGTGCTGCGCACCCTGGGCTGGTTCGCCTTCCGCCACGGCGGCTGGCCCAACCCGAAGTGGCTGGGGGCCAGCGAACTGCTGCTCAAGACCGCGCTAGCGGCCTGACCCGGTCCGACCGGTCAGGATCGCCACCCGCACCCGCTCGACGAACGGTCCGTGCGGCCGGAGCACGTCGCCGAGCCGCTCGGCGAAGCCCGGACGCTGGTCCGGGGTGGGAATGCGGTCGACGGGCAACGCCGAATAGACGCCGCCGACGATCTGCTCGACGGTGAGCTCGTCGGCGTAGTCGACGCTGACGACCGCTGGGTCCAAGCCGGCGGCTGTCAGGCTGTCGCGATATCGCCGCTGACTGGCGTCGTCGGTGCCGCAGGTGTTGGCCACCTTGCTGCCGAGCCAGTCCTCCAGGTAGCCACGCAGGGCGCGGGACCACGCGGCGTCCTGTAGCCACAACGGTGTCCCGTTGGTCACCACGGCGACACCACCACCGGGCCTGGCGAGGGAAGCGACCGCGCGGAACAGCTCCTCGTGCCGCATCCAGTGCAGTGCCTGCCCGACGGTCACCGCCCCCAGGCGTCCGCCGATCAGCCCGCCCAGCGTGGGAATGTCCGCGTCGGAGCCGATCATCCAGCTCACGTTGGCCACGCCCCGCTCGCTGGCGGCGCGCCGGGCGCGCAGCAGCATGTCCGGCTCCGGATCCACGGCGACCACGGACCGCACCCGCCCGGCGATCGGCAGGGTCAGCTGGCCGGTTCCGCACCCCAGATCCACCACGACGTCGTCGGCGGTCAGCTCGAACGCCGCCACCAGCGCGTCGATCACCGCGGGCGGATACCCGCGCCGAAACCGGTGGTAGAAGTCGGCCACCTCGCCCCGAAATCCCAGGTCCATGCGGCCAGTCTGGGCCCGCGAGCCGGGCCGCGCCGCCCGTTCTGCCGACAGCAGCTCGGCTCACGGCGTGACCCTCGCCCCCCTCAAGATCAACGCTCCAATCCTCTCGCCGAACGCCAGGAAAGGCCCCTTCACCGCACCTAGCGCCAGGAAAGGGCCCTTCACCGCGCCCAGCGCCAGGATAGGGCCCTTCCTGGCATAAAGATCGGATGTAACCGTGTACATCTTGCCGAAATGAGGGTCAGGGGTGAGGATTCACCCGATGTCCCGTCCGCCGCCGGGCACGCCCTCCAACGAAGGAGCACGCATGACCAGGTGGCGGATCGGCGCCGCGCTGCTCACGGCGGCGGCAGCCCTGCTGGCGACCGGAAGCCAGGCCATCGCCGAGCCCAACTGGCCGCATCCAGTGACCATCGCCAAAACTCCCCCGATGGGCTGGAGCAGCTGGAGCTCGTTGCACGGCAACATCTCCGAGTCGATCATCGAGGCACAGGCCAAGATCCTGCACGACCAGCTCAAGGACCACGGCTACCAGTACGTCAACATCGACGCCGGCTGGACCGCCGGCGTGGACCAGTACGGCCGCAGCACGTGGGACACCAAGAAGTTCCCCAACGGCATCCCGGCGGTGGCGAAATACGTGCACGGACTGGGGCTGAAGTTCGGCATCTACATGGTGCCGGGCATCCCCAAGGCCGCGCTGGACGCGAACTCGCCGATCAAGGGCACGCCGTACCACGTCAAGGACGTCATCGACCCGACGCAGCCGGGCAACACGGCCGCGGACAGCGCCGGCAAGCTGGACTTCACCAAGCCGGGGGCCGCGGCCTACGTGCAGTCGCAGGCGGATCTGCTGGCGTCGTGGGGCGTCGACTACATCAAGATGGACTTCGTCGGCCCGGGCGGCGGCCGGGTGGCCACCGACAACCGGACCGACATGCAGGTGTGGCGCAAGGCGTTGGACAACACGCGCCGCCCGATCCACCTGGAGCTGTCCAACTCGCTCAGCTTCGACAACGCCGCGGTGTGGCAGAAGTACAGCAACGGCTGGCGGATCGAGGGCGACATCGAGTGCTACTCGCACTGCGTCGGCCTGACCAACTGGGCGGTGCGCGCGTCGCTGCGCTGGGACGACGCGCCGAAGTGGGTGCCGTTCGCCGGCCCGGGCCACTGGAACGACCTGGACTCGCTGGAGATCGGCAACGGCGCGACCGACGGCCTGAGCGCCGACGAGAAGCAGTCGGTGATGACGCTGTGGTCGATCGAGTCCTCGCCGCTGCTGCTGGGCACCGACCTGACCAAGCTGGTGCCCGAGGACGTCAAGATGATCACCAATGACGAGGTGATCGCGGTCGACCAGGCCGGCCACCCGGCGCACCCGCTGTCGCGGGCGACCAAGCAGCAGGTGTGGGTGAGCGACAACCACAACGGCAGCTACACGGTGGCGCTGTTCAACCTCGGCGACGTCCCGGCCACGGTCACCGCGAACTGGACCGATCTAGCACCCCATCGCAGCATCGCGTTCGTCCGGGATCTCTGGGCGCACAGGAATCTTGGCCTGGCGCGCGACCACTTCGCGGCGACCCTCGCGCCGCACGCGTCACGCCTGCTGACCGTGTGGCTGTGAGATACATCGGCAATACCACGGGGCCCGCATTCGGCGGGCCCCGTGGCGTTTCGCGACCAACGTCGGGGGCCGAACGGAGTAGCCGGGTAACTGTCCACACATTGGTCTAGGCCAAAGCCTTGACACTTCCAGTGGTCTAGTCCACATTTCTGAACACCGGGCCCGGCGAAAGAACAACCGTGCAGTGCCTTCGACGAGGAGGACATATGCAGCGAGCCAAACTCGCCGCGACCGCGTTGGCAGCGGTAGCCGTGGCGGGCGTCGCCGCGGGTGTCGCCGCCAACGCCGCCACGACGCAGGTGCAGCCGGCCGCATCCGCCGCCGCGCTGAGCCCCAACGCCCAGACGGCCAACGCGCTGTCCAACAACTGGTACGCCTCGGCGCCGTACCTCATGCCCCAGAGCAACAACCCGCCGGACCCGACCGTCGTGATGGCGGCGACCGGCCAGAAGGCCTTCCAGCTGGCCTTCATCCTCGCCCCCAACGGCGGC